>Ga0233437_1007553_pt1 | contig 10458 bp, 9 predicted proteins | sample SI_122_August201_FD_182714 | JGI IMG/M metagenome (GOLD analysis project Ga0233437, IMG submission 182714) | Seawater microbial communities from Saanich Inlet, British Columbia, Canada - SI_122_August2016_200_MG | ecosystem: Environmental > Aquatic > Marine > Inlet | place: Canada: British... | reverse complement strand
CCGTCAACACACAACCACAAAAAGGCTGCAGCTTCGCTTGATAATGTGTTCATTCTAATTAAGTCAATCATTGAATAAGGATCTTCTCGAAATTTTCGAATAGTTAATGTTCCTCCACTAATACTTGCGGGGGGAATCGTTGCATTTACTCTGCTTCCATCATCAAGTCTTGCATCAAGTAATGGTGCAGAAACATCTACTCGTCGCCCGACTTCTCTTGCAATTTTGTTTATTAGATCTTCTATTTCTTGTTCTGAAAAAAATTCTATGTTTGTTTGCATCATTTCGTATTCTCGATGAAAAACATAAACTGGGTGTTTAGGGCCGACAACCATTATTTCTTCGAGTAAATCATCTTTGATCAACTCATCGATCAAACCATAGCCAACCATTTCGCGCACAACTGCGTCTGCATAAAAAGAAAATCGTGAATTAGGGATTTTTAAAGAAGGATTATTTTTGATAATGTCTAGAATTTTTTGTTTGTAAATAATTCTTTTTTCTTCAGCATTTTTTATTTTAAACGAAGTAATACTTACAAGTCGAGTAGTCGCTTCTTTTAATGTATTTATTATTCTTCTTTCTGCAGCCGTTGGTCTAGTTGTTGGAACAAAATAATATTTCATTGGTTTGCCAGGAATTTCGTAGATAGTTGTTTTACCATATTTTTTTAACTCAACTTTTCTTTGCGTATCCAATTCTTTTTCTACTTGTGTTTTTTCTTTTGTTGGTTCAATTTCCATTTTCAAGTTTTTGTCAACTATATTCGCATTAAAATCTTTTAAATCGTCTTTTTTTATGGTCTGTGCTAATTCTTCTTCTTTGTCCTCGGGTTTGTTTCCAAGAATCTCGTCTTTTAGCGTGCTCTTCATTTCAACTGGTTTTGGTTGATACCCCTTTACTTTTAATTCGCTTGCATCGATCGGATTTGTTTTAACCTGCGTAGCTATTGGCATAGGTTTCGGAGTTTCGTTAATAGTTTCTGATAAATGTATTTCTTGTTGTGTTTCTGGTTGTTGTAACTCGGGTTGTGGTGTTTGTGGTTGCGAGGTTTGTTGTTTTGGTGGTTCTTGAACAGGAGTACTTGCTTGTTTTACACCTTCGCTCATACCTTGAGCATAAGTAGTCTTTTTTGTTTCCTTAGCTTTTTGCATCATCTCGTCTAAGTAGTCGGTTGCCATGCTACAAATAGTAGTTTTCTTTATTTAATTATTGCTATCGCACTTTTTTTTCTAGTTTTTCTTTTATAATGTGGATTTCTTTTCTTTGTTAATACAAGTAGTCTTCCTTCGGTTTTTGTTTCAAAATAGTGTGGGCGATTACTTGTTTGTGCATGGCCAAGCGAAAAGGGTAATCGATTAAACGTAGTTAAGTGCATTTCACAAACTACTTTGCCGCCTGGGCGTAAAAATCGCAAGTATTGTTCAAAAATTCTGCTTTTAAAACGTGAATAACATAGTGGACCACAAATATCAAAGATTAAGTCATATTTTTTGTTGGTTCTAAAATTTTCCATAGCACTTATATGTAGATCATCTACTAGTGCAGCATTTTCAACTGACTTTTCAATGCTTTCCTTTGTTTCACGATAGCTTTCTGAAATATTAAATATTTTATATTCTTTTGTTGTCGGTGTTCTTGGTTTTATAATGCTGACCGCGGTCAAAAAAATTCTTTTACCAAAAGCTCTTTTAATATCTGCAGAAAAATTAAAATGTCCGGGACCCGCATCCATGACATTAAGTTTTTGTCTTCCTTGTAACATATTTTTTATGAATTGTGCAGTGTCAAAATCGAAAGCAAGTTTTACTTTTGCAAAATTACGGTTCTGTGTGTATGATTCAATGTCAAAAAATTGTCTACGGTGGTGCCATAATCCCGAACCGGTTCGTGCACGCATATCGCCGACAGTCTTGCGTTTAAGCCAGCTTCGCCATTTACTCATGTAATATTATTGTTCTTGCAGGTTTTTTATAGTTTGCTAAAAAAAGAAGAAATTAGCAGTAAAATTACTGCCAATTAATTTAATTTTACTTTTTTTACTTAATTTCTTTTTGAATTTTCCCTAGCGGTTCTTTCGCCAACCGGGAGCGAAGAATTTTGGTATTGCTGTTGCAACACCAAGAAAGCAATCATTTCTTTTCTTTGATTTCTTTTTGAAGTTTTTCAAGGAACTTCTTTGTTTTCAAAACTTCTTGTTTTCCTTTTCTGTTTCGAACAGCAACGCTCTTGTCAGCAACTTCTTTTTCTCCAACAACAACAATGTAGGGAACTTTCATTTTTTGTGCTTCTCTGATTCGATAACCAAGCGTTTCGTTTCGATCATCAAGTTTACTTCGAATTCCTTCTTCAATTAAAGTTGAATGAACTTCGCCAGCATATTTTGCAAAGCTTTCTGAAACCGGTATGATGATTGCTTGTTCTGGGCTTAGCCACAGAGGGAATGCTCCGCCAAATTTTTCTATTAACATGGCCATTGTTCGTTCATAACAACCAATTGAACTTCTATGAATTATATATGGTCTTTGTTTTTTCCCGTTTTTATCAATATAATTCATGTTAAACCGTTCAGGTAAAGCAAAGTCAATTTGAACAGTAATCAAAGTATCTTCTTTTCCATAAACATTAATTGTTTGTAGATCAAGTTTTGGTCCATAGAATGCGGCATCGCCTTCTACTTCTTCGTAATCTAGTCCAAGATCATCAAGAATCTCTTTCATTTTTGCTTCAGAATGTTTCCATGCTCCCGGGTTGTCAATATACTTTCCTTTTTTGTTTTCAGGATCCCATTTAGAAAATCTATACGTAATATCTTCTTTGATTCCTAGGGTATCCATTACATAGTTAATCAAATTAACAACTTCTTTGAACTCGTGTTCTAGTTGCTCAGGAGTTACAATTAAGTGTCCTTCTGAAAGAGTAAATTGACTTACTCTTGTTAAACCATGCATTTCTCCCGAAGATTCTTTTCTAAACAACGGAGAAGTTTCAGCATATCTAACTGGTAGATCTCTATATGATTTCAAACCATTGTTATAGATTTGGAATTGGAATGGGCAAGTCATTGGTCGTAAAGCCATTACGGTGTCGTCTTTTTCTTCGTTGCCAACAATAAACATTCCGTCGTGATAATGATCCCAGTGTCCCGAAACCTTGTACAAATCAGATTTTGCCATGATAGGTGTTTTTGTGTAAACATATCCGCGCTTTTCTTCTTCGTCTTCAATCCACCTTGTTAGAAGTTGATAGATTTTTGTTCCTCTTGGCATTAACAATGGCAAACCTTGCCCGACCAAGTCACTAGTCATAAATAATTTTAGTTCGCGACCAAGTTTTACATGATCATTAGCTTCTGCTTGCGCGCGCTTTTCTTTCCAAGTTTTTAGTTCTTCGTTTGAAGGAAACGCAATTCCGTATACTCTTGTTAATTGTTTGTTCTTTTCGTCTCCTTTCCAATAAGCAGAAGAAATTTTCAATAATTTAATTGCTTTAATGTCTCCGAGGTTTGTGATGTGGGGACCCTTGCACATGTCTGTAAAAGAACCGTTAGTATAAACACTAATCTTTTTTTCACCTGCGTTTTCTAAATCTTCAATCATTTCGATTTTGTATGGATTCTTTTTGAACAAGTCTTTTGCTTCTTTGATTGAAATATCTTTTTGTTCTAGTTTGTCATTTCTTCTAGTAATCTCTTTCATCTTTTTTTCTATTTGTTTTAGATCATTTTCTTTCAAACTCTTGTCTAATTCAAAATCGTAGTGGAATCCTTGTTCGATTGGCGGTCCGATAGCGATCGTTGCCGTTGGATAAATCTCCTGTAATGCTTCTGCAAATACGTGTGCGGCACTATGCCAAAATGCTTCCATATTCTTTTTCTTTGATTTATCCATAATTTAACCTCCAATATACAAAAATCAACTCAAAAACCTTTTTAAAATAGATATTGAGCTTACGCTGTGGTCGTAGTCGTACTCGTAAGGGTTGATATGTCGATTACTACTTCCATAATATATTTCACACGAATAATTATTTATAAACTAGTTCATTTTTGATGTAATAATTAGTATAGTTGGCTTATTTGAAAATTAGGCAGTAATGATTGGCAGAGTATAATTCATTGTGTGCGTTATCAATTCGAGTAATTGTATATCCTCGTTTTTTGAGTAGTTTTTTCATCTCAGTTGAAAAATTATAAACTTTTGTAGTAACGGATTCAAAACCATTTTTTCTTGCGTAGTTTTCATTTAGTTCTAATAACTTGCTACCAATGCCTTTATTTCGTTTGTTTTTTGATACGCCAATAATCCAAATGTAAAATGAATTGTTGTCTTCGAATGCAATAGTGTTGCCAATAAGTTTATGGTTTTCCTTGGCAACAAAAAATACGGGTTTTTTTTCTTTTATTCGAGCATTGTATTGACTAAGTGAGTAAGGTTCTTTTCCACAGATGTCTTTAAATATTGGGTAATTAGTTTTTACAATTTCGTTAAGCTCTGTGTTGTTACTTTGAACAATTTCCACTAAAACACCTATTTAGTTGCTCGTTTGCATTTGTCTTTTGCACAAAATGAGTGGAACTCCGTGCAATACGTATTGCCACCAGCGTCTTTTTTGTGTTTGCATTCTTCCCAAGTAGCATCTCGATCAAAATATTTTCCAGTGTCTTTGATTACGTTTGCAATAACATTTCCGTGACGATCATCAATTTGTTGTTTAGTATTATTTGGTGCGCCCGGCGTACTTGTTTCTCTTTGTTTTGACAAATAATCTTTTTCAAAATCAGTTTTTGGGTTTGTCGAAGGAACGGCTCTTTGTTTTACGCTTGAAGGTAAACTACTAGCATTTTGTGATTGAATAGAATCCAGTTGTTCTTTTGGAATTGCTTGTCCTTGGCTAACATCAATAACATTGTTCTCAGAACTTGCTTGTCGTTCTCTTGCTTGCTCCATTAATCGAGTAGTTTTCCGAGTTTCATCAACGAATCCTTTTAGAGGCATAACTATCTCACACAAAAAACAAATAAAAAGGTTTGCAAAAAAAGAATCTCTTTAACTAAATTTCTGGACCCTATTTTTATATGAGAAAATCGTGTCCTGTTTGTGGTAGTAGCAAGTATGCTTTGATCGGGGGCGAGTATCGCTGTGGGAAATGCCATTTTGTTAGTCGACTAGGGGTGAAAAAATGATTTCACCAGAACTATGTATTAAATGTAAAGGAAAATTACTTTGTGGTCTAACAAAGTGCCCAATCCTTGAAAAGAATTCGATGCAAACAAAAATCGTTTCAAAAATAAAGGACAATGAATTCTCTGGAGCAACCCCGCCAGGCTTTTTTGTGTCTTGGCAAAACTATCCAAAGGTTGCAGTTGCACCTCTCTCGGCGTTACCAGAAGAACTTTCGCCTTTATCTGATTCTCCAGAAGAATGGTATGGTTTGCCACAAGAACAAATAATTGGTTTTCGAGAATCATTGCTCCGTAGTTACAAAACAATGCCAGTAGCACAAGCGTCTGATCCAAATTATGAGTTATGTGATTTTCAAGAACTAGCAATGAGTGAAAAGTTACTTGATGTAGATGTAAAACTAAACAAAGCGCCAAGAACAGAAACAAAATTCGATTCGTTTAATGCGCCAATGGGTCCGAGTGCAGAACTAGATAAAATTTCGCTAGTTGAAAATTCTAGGATCCCAAAAAAACTAGATTATTATTATTCTGACACCGATGCCAAATCAAACACCGCTTTAATAGAATTATTTGAAAGTGGTTTTGCAGTTTCAACTCTGTCAAAAGTTCTTTCAAGCGGAGCACTAGGAGTAAAAAAGAATAGAAAACTAGTTCCGACTAGGTGGAGCTTGGTTGCTTGTTATTCAAATATTTCGAAATATTTTATTAAGGATAAAATAAAGTATTATTCTATCATTGATTCATTTAGGCTTTTTCATGCTGATTATTTAGATAATAATTTTTGGGTTTTACTTTTGCCTTATTCTTGGAGTTTTGAACAATTGGAAGCGTGGTCGCCAGGCGGGATTTGGACACCTCAAATGGAGAAAATTCAAATAATGGGTGATTATGAAAACAATAAAGGACTTAAAGGGTATCCAACAGAAACAGAAGGGGCATATTTTGCTTCTCGCCTTGCAGTCACGGAGTATTTGGAAAAAGAAAAGAAACAGGCAGCAGCAATTATTTTTCGAGAGATTGGGGATGGATATAAACTACCCTTGGGAAGCTGGTTAATTTTAGAAAGTGTAAGACATGCGTTGAAAGAAAAATCGTTTGATTTTTCTACGCGTGAACTTGCACTGAGTTTTTTGTCTAAGAAACTTGCAATCCCCATTAAACGATACGAGAAAAAGAGTAAGTTGCTTACTGAGTTAGGTACTCAAAAAAGATTATTCGATTTCTGCTGAAGGTAATAACCAAGTTTGTATTTTTGGGTTATAGGTGTATATCTGGCAACTTTTTCCATTTGCTTTTCCTATCTCGGTTGTGATTATCTTGGTTTGTTCTAAAATTGAAATATATGGTTTTAAAGAACCATTCCAAGGGCCGCCAAAATCTTTAAGCCCCGCTGATGTTTTAATATCGTGTCGAGTTCCAGTTTTGATTTTCTTTATTGCAAGAATTAAATCTTCTAGAGATGTTTTGTTGTTAGGTTTTTTTGGAAAAGCATAATTTAGGATTTTTATTGCATGATTAAAGGATTGTGCCTTGTTTTTGTAACCTTGTGCATAATCTCTTAATCGATTGTATTTATAGGTGCCTTTTTCGAAAAAAGTCAGCCACCTTTTTGTTTCTGCGGAATTAATTTTTCCGCTCCAAATTCGCCAGTATCTTCCACTTCGGGTTTGCATCTTTACAAATTTAACTTTTGCTCGTTTAAAAACCGTGGCTAGATCATCAATAATCAGTTTGCTTAAAACACATAGTTCAACTTCGTTTTTTATTCCAACTCCGGACTCAAAAGTCATAAACCCATTCGCAAAGGCCGTTTGTAAACCTGTTGTTGAATTTTTTATTCTCTTTGGGATGCATACTGTTCCTGTTTTGTACCCATCTGGAAAATCAAGTAATTTTGTAAAGTATCGAGTAAAAACCTTTGATGAGAATGTAATCTTCCATTCGCGCGGACTAACTGTTTTGATTTGGGCGGTCATTCCAAAAGTATTATTTATCCAGATCTTTAGTGCGTTCATATTTGATAAATAGCCTTCGCTTAAAGAAAAATAGTGTTTGTGAATTGTTCCGTCGGCGGCGTGTGCGCCAGCAATTTTACAAAGTTCAGGCGTTAGCACGGTAATTGCGTTATATATTCGTAGTGGCGGTTGACAAGCTTTTAACTTTTCAATTTTAGATTGGAATTCAAACCGTTGTTCATATTTGTTATTCAACTTCAGTAATTCACGCAAAAAAATCAAATGATAAAATTCTTTCCTTAAATATACAAGTGGATCGCAAACACTTTCACTAAATCCAAGTTTTTCCATAAAGTAGAATGTAAGTTTTCGTCGTGTCCAACCTTTAGTTATTAGGTTCTCAATATGTTTGTTAACTTCGTCTTTAAGAAATTTGCCCGAAGCAACAATGCATTTTCGTGGGTTGTCATCAAGTATATCGTCATGTAGTAAGAAAAGGTCAAGCATCATTGTAGAATTGCTCATTGGAGCTTTATAACTGCTTTGAGGGGTTGGTGCCGGCAATGTTAAATTGAACATTTGACTTAGTTCCGCAAAAGCTTTGCTTTTGCCAGATGGTTTCATTCGAAACCACCTTTGCAACAATTTTCATATATCCATGCTTCTCTGCCGTCAAGCAGTTCTGGATAATTTTTTGCCATGTCTAACACAGCTTTAATTTCTTCCCAACTTGGCGGAGAAGTATTCATTGAAAAAACCATTTATATCACCTCCTTAAAAAATTTTTTCTTAAAGCTCTTGAACGGCTTTGCAGGCATTAAATACTTTAGCGCCAGCGACCAAGAAGGGAAAGTTTTAAGTCGAGAAAGCCGCCAAGACGTAAGGAAAAATTAAGGAGGCGGCGAATATTAGTATGTAGTAAATTAATTAGTTGGAAGTGGACAAATGGCTATAAATATTTTGTTTTTACAATTAGTATATTTAATGAATAAGTTTGGAAAAAGTGGTTGTAATGATTTATATTGTAAACTGTAAATTAAGAACGGGTTTTGATGAATATCAAAAAGCTTTGGTTAATGCAATTTATGAAAAATTCGGACTTGAGATTACGAAAGAAGAAAAATTGCCGGCACATTTTACTTTGAAATATTGGTTTGAAACTGAAAATATTCGAAAAATTGAAAGCGTGTTTGAGAAATTTGCGAGAACACATAAGAAAACACCTGTTTCTGTAGGGCGAGTTAATTCTTTTCCTCCAAAAGTAATTTTTATTGATGTGCGTCTTTCAGATGATGCGAAAAAGGTTTTCTTTGAATTGATTAATGAATTGCGAAAAATACCTTGGATGCCATGGGATAAATATGATGCGGAAAATCTTCATTTTCATTCTACAATTGCAGAAGAATGCAACGAAAAATATGGCGCTGTAATGAAATTCATTCAATCAAAAGAATTGCAACAATTTGACTGTTGGTTTGATAATATTACAATAATGAAGAATGTTGGTGGGACAAAGTATTTTGGTAAGTGGGAAGTTTACAAAACATTTGAGTTTCAGCAATAAAAAAGTGACAAAATCTAGATTTGTTATATAATAGTTCTTGATGGTGATGAAAGATATATGTGTACAAAAATATTTGCGCTGTTCTAGCTGCATATTACTTTTTACTCAGCTTGGCAAATAAGAGAAAATGTTCGCCACGCATTAAAAGAAAAACCATTAATTTTTACAACAATGGATTTAGCATTAGAATTTTTATCAAAGAAATTAACTGTTCCGATAAAACAATACAAAAACAAGTCTAGTTTGATAAAACATTTCAAAACACAAACTAGATTAAGTCAATGGTTTTGAAAACTATTTTTTATATTTCATAAATTGTGCTAACAAAGCTTCTAGTTGTATTCGTTCGTTTGCACCTTCAACAAGTCTAAAATCATATTCTCCAATAGTATCAACTAATTCGATTTTTGCTTTTTCGGATAAATCTTTGTCTTCAAGCGCCATTGTTTCACGATACAATTGTTTTATGATGTCTTCTCCGGCCATCCCGTACTCGTACATTAATGCATCGAGTTTTTTTCTTGCTTCTAAAAAGTTTCCTTGTAATGCAAGTAAAATCATTTCTTGTACTTGTTCTGGTCGAGCACGACTCGACACACTATAAACAGATTCTTCATCAATTTTTGATTCTAAACTTGCACATGCTTGTAAAATATTAATTGATTTTCGAGCGTCTCCTTGACAAACATAGTTAATTGCAGTTTTTGCTTTTGCATCGATTTCTAGTTTCTCGATTTTTGCAATATTTTCAACATGGTCTTCAATGTCTTCTCCGTTTAATGGTTTGAAACGATAAATAACACATCTACTTTGTAATGGCTCAATTATTTTTGAAGAATAATTACAAGAAAGAATAAATCTACACGTTTTAGTGTACTTTTCCATTGTTCTTCGCAAAGCTTGTTGTGCATCATTAGTTAACGCATCACATTCATCTAAAAAAATTATTTTAAAATCGCTATCAAATGCTAGTGTTCTTGCAAAAGACTTTATTGTGTGTCGTACAACATCAATTCCTCTATCGTCAGAAGCATTTAATTCTAAAAAGTTTTGTCCAAAGTTCTCGCCAAATAATTCTTTTGCCATTGCAATCGAAGAAGAGGTTTTTCCTGTTCCTGCGGGGCCAGAGAAAAGCAAGTTAGGGATATTTCTTTTATCAACATAGCTTTGTAATCGTTTAGTTATCTCGCTATGGCCCATAACGTCTTTTAGTGTCTTTGGACGGTACTTCTCGACCCAAGGTAATTCGATTTCAGTCATAATATATTGGTTTTAGGTAGTTATTAAAAACTTATTATCCTTTATTCAATAACATTGGTGTTTAGATGGTTAAGATAGATAAAAAACAATTTTTGTTGCTGACCGTGGCTTGGTTTGTTATTTCGTATATAATAATGTGGTTTTTAGGTGGAGCATGTACTGACCTCTTTTCTGGAGGAACATGTATGGCGTCAGGCGGGATAGCTTTCTTACGTGATGTTCCATTAATTGGTTTGTTAATTCCATATAATGTGTGGGGTTCTTTCTTGTATTGGTTTGCGCCAATCGCAGGTTTTGTTATTGCTTTCTTTGGAATACAGTGGTATAACAAGTACTTTGAGACAAAAGAAGCTGCAGGAATTCTTTTCATAGTATTAATTTTAGTTGCGTTATTTGCAGGTTATTACATTAATCTTTCTTGGTATTATGGTGAAGGTGCTGCGTTAAATTCAAGGAACGGAGTTGAAGTAGGTTTACATTTTTGTTTTGATAAT
>Ga0233437_1007550_pt1 | contig 10462 bp, 5 predicted proteins | sample SI_122_August201_FD_182714 | JGI IMG/M metagenome (GOLD analysis project Ga0233437, IMG submission 182714) | Seawater microbial communities from Saanich Inlet, British Columbia, Canada - SI_122_August2016_200_MG | ecosystem: Environmental > Aquatic > Marine > Inlet | place: Canada: British... | reverse complement strand
TGGGCAGGCTGTATGCGAGCTTCGATAGCAAGGCAGACTTGCCCATTCCTTTGCGCGACATCCCAATCCGGAGCATCTCGTCTGGGTCCAAAAAGGGCGAAAACGCTGGTTGATCAACAAAGTAGGACGACAGTATTTCGGGGCGCTCGTCCTCACCAGCATCGTTCCCGAACAACTCTCCGGCTGCCAGATTCAGCTGGGGGGGGGCGTGCCGACGAGATTTGTGGTGACTCATGATTGCTTCCTTGTATCGCTTCTTTCCGCCAACAAGCGATTCTCTAGTTTCCGACACCATTCAGGCACGGGCACGATCCCCACCCGACGAGGTCAACACTAGCTGCGCGGACACGTGAGTGCAACCTCTAGCGTACCGTGGGTATTCTGACGCCATGTTCAGCAGGACCGCTAGGCAGGAAGCCCACGACTGAACGCACCTACTACGGGTTCATCGCGAGCAACAACGGCGACAGCGGTTCCCAGTCCGGCGAGATTCCCACGATGTGGGCGGTGCGGAGGCCGTCCAGGAGGCCATTGGCCGCGTTCGGCGTGTGCCGGGCAAAGACCCGCCTCTCATGGCCATCCAGCCCCTCAAATCATCCTTCATGAAGGACGCTGAGCAGAGCCGCCCCTCTGGCGAAGGGTTGACCCGTCGCCCTCCTGCGGGCAGGTTAGAGTGGAACTGATGGCGTGCCCCGTGGATTCCCCCGTCTTTCGCTTGTGTGGATGGTAGCCGTTCGGAGAGGGCTCATGAAAACGACCGTGGGTGTGGCGATGGCGATGTGTCTTTCCTGTGGTGTGTTCGGGCAAGAACCCGAGGCAGTCTCCCAACGGGACCAGGACGCCTGGATTCGCTGGCTGATCCCCCTGCCCAAGGAGACCGCGATCCCGCAGAAGCTGACGCTCGCGCCAGCGGACGTGAAGCTGACGCTACTGGACAAATCCCCTGAGGGACAGCAGGCCCTGCGGAAGCTGGAGCAGATCTTCCTGGACAAGGCTGGGGGGAATGGCACCGGCAAGGGACCGGAGATCATCCTCGGGCTGGTTGACGAGAACGGGAAGGTCCGGGATCTGGCTGTGCCCGATGCGGCGCGTCTGGCCACGCTGCCCAATGCGGGCCAAGCGTATCTGATCCGCTCGCTGCCAGGCGGCAAGGTCGTCCTGACCGCGCGGACCCCAGCGGGACTGCTCTACGCTGGCACCACCTATGCCCAGCTTCTCGAATCGGCCTTCAAGGGCAACGTGCTCTCCCTGCCGCTGGCAACCATCACCGACTGGCCGGACCTGGAGGAGCGTGGTCTCTGGGGCGGCTCGTCGGTGCGGGACATCGAGTGGATGGCGGCGCGCAAGATGAACGCATTGGAGTTCCACTGCCCCCATACGGTCAGCCCGGAAGGGGTCATGTCGGGAACGGTCAGCCCTGCGCTTCTCGGCCGGGGGCGGGCCAACGCCATGAAGATGATCCCCATCATCTCCCACATCAATCACTTGGGACGCCGTGGCGTGTACAAGGCCTACCCGGAGTTGCGCGGCAAGGGCAAGAAGGCTCTGGTCACGAGCCATGGCACAGACATGTACGCCCCCTGCGCGTCCCAGCCCAAGCTGCGCGAAGTCCTTGCCGGTTGGCTGGTAGACTTCGCCAAGGATGAGCAGGTGCGGGACATCTGCTGCTGGCTGGGCGAACTTTCCCAGACCTGCGAGTGCGAGGAGTGCACCAAGGCAGGCCAGTTTGTCGCCGAGACCAAGGCGTTCGTGGAGGCCTGGAAGATCGCCCGCAAGCAGGTCCCAGACCTGCACATCCGTATCCTCCTCACCCAGGGCAGCTACACCACCAACGAGCAGGTCCTGGCCGTTATCCCACCCGAGATCGGGGTAACCTACTACGATGGCGGACGGACCTACGATTCCTCGAAGGAGCCGATGATCTACCCGTTGCTCGAGGACTTCTCGGTGGAGCAGGGCCGCTGGCTGGGCGTCTATCCCCAGCTCACGCCGTCCTGGCGGATCGTCTCGCCGTGGAGCGCCCCCCAATTCGTCAAGGCGCGAATGACCGAGTTCCACGGAAAGAAGCTGCGGTGTCTGATCGGCTACGTGGTGCCGGACAATCTGCTGTACGACTTCAACGTCACTGCCGCCGCCGAGTGGAGTTGGAACGCGAATGGGCGCGACGAACGTGAGTTCGCCATCGCCTGGGCCACCCAGAATCGTCTGAAGCAGCCGGAACGGGTCGCGGATTGGGCCATGATCACCGGCGCGATCGGCTGGGACTTCTACGGCGCGCGTGGCGTAGAACGCCACTTCCGCCGACCCCGCAGCATCGCCGCCTTGCTCAAGAGCCGCGCCCCAGTCCCCTACGGCGACGGCATGTTCCGCTACATCCCCGACCGCCAGCACTTGCTGCACAATCACACGCAGGCCCAGGAGGCCGTCCGGCTGGCGCAGCTGATGGGCACGGCCGGCATGGTCGCGGAATCCCGGGCGCTAGAGACTTACTACCGCATGCTTGTGGCTCTTGCGGACACGGCTGCACTCCTCTCCGAGAACCCAATTATCGGTATGGAGCAGCGCATCGCGTTGCAGAAGCATCTGAACCAGTTTGTCCTTGCCGGAATGGAGAACATGGCCGCCTTGGAGGACTGGGAGCGCGCCGTGGGCAAGGCCGCGGGCACGGGTCGCTTCCGCGATGGCGTGGAAGCTACGGCCAACACGGTCGCGGCAGTGTGTGCCACCTTGGGGCAATTCGGCGTGCGTCAGCCAGAGGCCTACGGTCGCAGCATCCAGGTAGCCGAGTGGAAGCTGGAAGATTTCCGGGAGGACAAGACCCGGGAAGAGACCATCGACATCACCCGCTGGGTTCAGAGCCCCGGCGCCTTCCTCGTGACTTTCCAGTACACGGGTGGCTGGAACGGGGGCATCAGCCTGCGGGCCGCCATCGCCAGTTCCGGTAAGGCCAAGGATGCGCCCCCGACCGAGTTGGTCGTGGACGAGCATCGGGGCAGCACCGGTTGGCGCAGCAAGGGGAATGTCTACCGGCTGATTCTAGACAAGCACGATCCGGCCAAACGCTACTGGCTGATCGTCAAGTACCAGGGCACGCGCCCACAGGACCAGGTGGAAGGCAGACGAGGGTGCGAAGGCAAGATCACCGTTCAGAAGGAGACGCCCCCCGATGTCGCCGTCCGCATCATGAGCACCAAGCCCCTCTCGGTCGAGGAACGCCCGGTGCCGGGCAAGACATCGTTCAAGCGAACCGGCATCCGGGTAGGCGTCGTCGTCAGCGGCTATGGTTCGGACGGCATTCTCCAGACCTTGCGCAAAGCGAAGGGCATCGATGCCGTGCCAATCGCCACCGGTCGTCTGCTCGCAGACAAATGCCAGGTCATCATCCTCCCCCAAATGCGCAGCACCCCACCACCGGCCAAAGTCATCGCCGAACTCGAGGCCTTCGTGAATCGAGGAGGCGGTCTCATCGCCACCCACGATGCGGTCGGCTACCGCGACATGCCCAAGCTCCTCACCGCCGTCTGCGCCGGAGGCAAACAGCACCCGAAGGACGAGAACTGGCGCATCGCCGACCCCAAGCACCCCCTCGCCTACGATCTACCGGACGACAAGGCCCTAAGCCAGGTCTTCACCGACCATGTCCAGCTCGCGCCCGGCCCAGCAGGCAAAGCCATCGCGGTATCCGAGAAGACCAATCAGCCCGTGGTCGTCGTCGGCACCGTGGGCAAGGGGCGCTACGTGGCCTGCGGTCTCCTCATCGGCACGGACTCCCAGGCCGAAGAAGCCCCCGCAAAGGGGCACGAAGCCCGCCTCCTCCTCAACGCCATCCGCTGGTGCGCCAAGAAGCCAGACTAGAGGGTCCTCTCATGCCACAAGTGCTCTCCCGTGACATTCAGACCCAGAAGGGCACCACCATCCGCGTGGACGTGGTGACCGATTCGATCTTCCGCATCCGCGTGGCCGATGATGGCGACATCCACGAGGGCGCGCTGAACCGCTACAGCGTGCTGCGTACCGACTGGCCGGAAGTGCCCTACTTGGTTGAGGAGAAGGACGGGGCGGTCCAGTTCGATACGGGCTCGGCCCGGCTGGCAATCCGCTTGCACGACGGGTGCATGACTTTCACCGACAGCAAAGGCAAGACGCTCCTCTCCGAGGCAGCGGCACCCACCTCCAAATGGGCGGACGGCTTCCGGGCGGAATTCGCCTTGGGCGAGGACGAACGACTCTATGGCCAGGGGGATGAGACGCGGGACTACCTGAACAAGCGGGGCCACGCCAACCGCATGCTCATCTGCAACGTGGACAGCTACGTGCCAATCCCCTTCCTGATGAGCACGGGTGGCTGGGCAATCTTCCTCAACACCACCTGGTTCCACCACTACGATGCCGGGGCCACTGATCCCGACCGGTTGGTCTACTCCGCGCCACAGGGCGGGCTGGACTACTACCTGATCGCAGGGGACAGTCTACCGATCCTGCTGGATCGCTACACCCAGCTCAGTGGCCGACCCCAGTTGCTGCCGCTCTCGGGCTATGGCCTGACCTTCGTCTGCGACGAGCGCGGGGTCCGGGCCCGGGACGTGCTCTACGAGGCCTACGAGTTCCGCCGCCACGAGATCCCCTGCGACACCATTGGCCTCGAGCCCGACTGGATGGAGCACCACTACGACTTCACCGTGGACAAGGACTGGAGCAAGGAGCGGTTCCACATCCCCTTCTGGCTCAAGGGCAACGACCATGCCACCTTCACCGCGGGCATGAAGAACATGGGCTTCAAACTCAGTCTCTGGCTCTGCTGCGACTACGACGTGAGCGAGCACGAGGAGCGCCTGCTAGGCAACGACTGGCCTCCCACCAAGCCCTGGGCCAGCGGACGCGGCGATGACGACACCTTCCAGGACCCCCATTTCATCCCTACCTACACCGACAAGATCACCAAGCCCGGCGTGCCCTGGTTCGACCACCTCAAGCGGTTCGTCGACGATGGGGCCAGCGCCTTCAAGATGGATGGCGCAAACCAAGTCAACTTCCATCCCGACCGCAAGTGGCGCAACGGCATGGACGACGAGGAGATGCACAACCTCTACCCCGTGCTCATGAACAAGCAGATGAGCCTGGGCTTCCGCGAACACACCGGCCGGCGCTCCATGGTCTACACGGCCGGTGGCTATGCGGGCATCCAGCAGTTCGCCGCCACCTGGGCCGGCGATACCGGCGGCAACGAGGGCCCACTGGCCAGCATTCTGAACCACGGCCTAAGCGGCCACTCGAACGCCAATTGCGACATGGAGGTCTGGAGCGCCGAAGGCATGCACTTCGGCTTCCTCCAGCCCTGGTCGCAGGTGCTCTCCTGGCACATGTACAACCAGCCGTGGTTCCTCGGTGAGAAACTGCTGGCGATGTTCACCTTCTACGCCCAGTTCCGCTACCGCCTGCTCCCCTACATCTACTCCGCCGCGCACGTGGCCAACCGCACCGGTCTGCCCATCGCCCGCGCCATGCCCCTCGCCTACCCCGACGATCCCGAGTGCGCCAACCTGGCGCGGCAATACCTGTTCGGCGACTTCTTCCTCACCGCCGCCTTCACCGACCGCGTCTACCTGCCCGCCGGAACGTGGATCGACTACTGGACCGGCGCCGAGCACGCCGGTCCATGCTGGGTGCCGAACGAGTACCCCGAGGATCGCGGCGGGCCGCTCTTCGTCAAGGCGGGCGCGATCATCCCCCAATGGCCCCCCATGCTCCACGTCGGCCATCGCCCGGTAGACACGCTCACGCTGGAGATCTTCCCCGGCGGCGACACCCAGTTCACCCTCTACGAAGACGACGGTGACACCCTTGCCCATCTCGACGGTGCCGTGGCCGTAACCCAGATCGCCTGCAAACGGACCGATGCCGCCATTGAGCTCACCATCTCCCCCCGCATCGGCGACTACGACGGCATGCCCCCAACTCGTTCCTTCGCCTGCCAGATGCACCTCAGCGCCGCTCCCCAGGCCCTGTCAGTCAACGGCGAACCCGCCGACTTCGAGTACGACCCCGACAGCGCTCTCCTCCTCTTCACCCTCCACGAAGACCCCAGTCGGCTGGAACCAACCACTGCCACCATTCAGTTGGGGGGAGTAGCCAGCTTGGGGGCCTCCCAGACGGAGAACTGACCCAGCCTTGGCGCCCTACCTGTCCTCCACATATCCCCGACAATAGGGAAGCGCGCTCTGGCCTGCGTTCAGATGTCGTCTTCGGTAACAACATCCTCAGTCTGGTGAGCTTTCTTCACATAGTGGCTCGGGTTGCTTTGGTAGTCATCGTAGCAGAGCCTTGGCACCAGGTACTCGGGCTTGTCAAGGACACTTACACTGCCAGTTGCCTTCCGTATGGCATCCTGGCAAAGGAACAGCTTCCGGAGCATTGGCACGAGAATGCTGTTGCAGTGGTTCAGGTAGTCATAGACATCCTGAAGCTTCGTGGGGATCTTGTAGCCACCCTTAGTGGAACTGGCGATGATCAGGTTCCCTCTGACCCGGAGGTAAGGGATCACCGACCGAGTTACATACTTGGTGTCGAAGTCAGGGTCCTTCTCAAAGCGGGCTCTCAACGCAGCAGCAAGGAACTCGGTGGAGACATAGCCATCGGCCTCGTCATACCTCATGTGTTGAAGAAGAGTATCTAGGACCAGCATTCGGTGCTGCATCCCTTCCTCAGGGTCCGCGATGTGTTCTCCGTGGTAGCTCCTGGCGGTCTCATAGCAGTACTTCGCCACGACCGCATCTTGCCGGCGTTCCGAACTGTTGCAGGGGAGATCGAAGCGCAATGGAAGATCGTGTGGTGGATAGAAGAGGAGATGAGGCTTCTTGGAAAGAACAACGGCTTGTATCTGATCAGACTCAGCAAGCTTCAGAGATGGGTCATAGCTGAAGCCAAGGGCCTTGGCGAAGATGTCCGCAACCTGGACTCCAGGGCTGTCCTGGTCATCCACGAACTGGAAATCATGGAAATCTCCGTCCACGTGTCGGAACAGCTCCATATCCTCGCGTTTGGCGCGGAGATAGCGCTTGAATCCCTCCATGAATCCATCCGTTCCATGTTCATCTGACGTGATCGACAGATTGCGGAAGGAATCCATGAGGAAGACATCAAGCTTCCCATGCAGGAACTTCCAGAAGGACGCGCGACTCTCAATCAACCCCATGGAGGTGATGAGTGTTTTGTCAACGATCAGAGCGTGGAGCTGGAACGGCAGGCGAACTGCTCTTGAAAGGGTCTCAACCCAGGCTTGTCCTCTCTTGCCCAGTTGGCTGTTGTGCAATGGCCCATTCTGGAAGTACCTGTTACTCGCCAAAGCAGAAACACCATCGACGAATTCCTGTAGGTCTTCCTTCGCGACCACCACGGAACACACGATGAACCGCTTGCTGACGCCCTGCTTGACGAAATCAAAGCCATGGTTGCCATACTCGTCCACGAAGGCCAGGAATGGTCTGTTTCCCTTTGTCCCTAGCATCGGTATATTCCCTCCTGTAGACCGCAGCCATTTCCGCCCCAGTTCCAGCTTGGAGACCCGTTCCCCAAGCCCAGCAGCTTCAGCACCGACTGGGAGCCCAAGGCAACACAGATGACGGGTGCCAAGCCACAACCCTAACCGGAATCAGTCTGGCGTCAACCCACGTGTGCTTTGGCGGAGCCCGCTCCTTCGCCTGCAGAATGCACCTCGCCGAATCGCCCAAGGCCGTCCTCATCAACGGCGAACCCGCCGACTTCGAGCACGATCCCGACAGCGCCCTCCTCCTCTTCACCCTCCACGAAGACCCCACTCAGCAGGCACCAGCCATCGCCCAGATCGAGCTACCCCTTCCCCGTATGTAGTCCGCGCTTCAGCACTCCCCCTGACCACCGACGATCAGACACATCGGGAGGAGACTTGCTGGGTAGGCAGGAAGCGCAAGATACGCACGGGCGTGCTCCCCGTATGTAGTCCACGCTTTAGCGTGCTCATGGCCGCCGAGGGCCCAGGCACACCGGGAAGTGACTTGCTGGGTGGGCAACGGGTGGCCCTTGGAAAGGGACCTAAGCGACCAAAGGGACCAAAGAGACGGGGGAAGTCACATACAAGCGTGCTCCCGGCCCTTCAAAAATCATGCTAACGCCTTTACTACGCACCGGTTAACGCGCACGCAACGACCCAAGTCACATACAAGCGTGCTCCCGTCTCCGAAACCCACCAACGCCAAATCAGCGTGTCTCCTCAGGGATTGGGAGCCAACTTGACCGCCGTCCGGCGGAAGTCTGGCAGCCGGTGGAAGGTTATCTTGTCGTTGTCGTGCTGGTTCGCGGCGCTCTCCGCCGTTCGGGAGACGAAGAGAAGGTCCTTGCCATCGATCAGCGGCGTGCAGTAGTTGTACGCCTGCGTCTCCTTCGGCCACATGGCCAGGACCCCGGCGGGAAACCAGTTCTGGGCGTCCCGGCTGTAATGCAGCATCAGAAAGCGCCGCTCCTTGCCCCAGCCACCGTGGCAGCCCTGGGCCGTGCCGGTGACTTGGTTGGAGGTCATCCAGAATAGACCGTTGGCCCGGTCGCTGACAATGTGGAACTGGTTCTGAGCCCCAGGGATCGGGTAGTAGTGCGAGAATGTGAGCTTCAGTTCCCCATCGCGGGCTGCCAAGTCACAGATGGCGCCAATCCCGGGCACGACGCCATCCACTTTCGCCTGGGAAGCCCGGACCCGGACAATGACCAGCAACTTCCCGTTGACGTCCACCACGTTTGGCTCCAGCCACTTGCCGCCATTGTGACCGCCCCTGCCCAGGGACTGGGGGAGACCGGGATGCCGCTCCTCGTTGGAGAAACGCCACGAGGTCGGGTCCAGTGGGTCGCGCGCCAGATCGCAGGCGAAGGCAAACACCGCGCGCTTTCTGGGCGATGGGTGCATGTCGTCGGCCGCCCAGTAGAGAGTGTTGTCCCGGATCGTCCAACCAGTGGCCGCCGCGTACACCTTGCCCCCGCGCAGTGTCACGGCGTCGCCCCAAGTCTTTCCTCCGTCCTTGCTGCGGGCGATGCAGAGCCCCTGCCAACCCGTGCCCGCGCCGATGAACAACAGACCGCTGGTGTGCTGCAGGAACTTGCCGGTGGCAAACGGGATGCGGCTGCGCTCGGCCCAGGTCGCGCCGTTGTCCGAACTGGCGAAGATCAGACACCGGTCGTTTCCGTAGAGCTTGGCCGCCAGCTTGTCTGCTCCCCGATAGGAGTCACGACTCCAGAGCTCCACGCTGCAAAGGAGCGTACCGTCCGCAAGTCTGGCTAGGGCTGGGGCATCCGAAATCAGGTCTCGGTTGTCCCAGGAATGGACCGTGGTCGATTCCCTACAGAGCGGCTGCTGCCGGCCATGTCCGTCGCTACTCACTGCACCTTCTCCTTTCCCTAGCGGGGCACTTGACGCATTCGCCCAGATACCGGCTATCGCCAGGACTATCGCTCTGCTTGTGGTCGGCAACAAGGTTCTCATTGTCCCACTTCCGGCTGTCAAACCCAATCCTCGTGCGTTCAGTGATCAAGGAAGGCGGCATCGATCGGTCTGCCGTCATCCACCAGCGCCACGTCGAGCGCGTCGGCAAAGTGGAAGTTGCCGCGGAATGCATGGATATGGGCATTGCGGAACTCGACTTCCAGGCGCACGACTTGGTTGGCCACTTCGCCGAGACTCCTCTGTCGCCAGCGCACCGGCTGGTCGGTCTGATCATCGGAGACGAACGGTACGCAGTCGGCGAACGTAAAGCCAGCGAGCGGTTTGCTGAGCAGATCGGTCAACTGGAAGGCGAGCTCCCCGTGGGGTGCCTGGGCATTCACCCTCAATTCCGGCTCCAGGAAGACCATCGGCTTAGTCAGGAAGCGGGCGAAATTGCCCTTTGATCGCAGGTAGGTGAAGCCGTCTCGGCGCAGGCGGTGAGCAATGATCGCGCTGGGCGGCATCTCGCCTTTGCGGACGAACTGGGAGGTGGTGTGCTGGTGGTGCAGGTCCGGGGTGGCAGCGGAGTAGATGATCAGCTCGTCGTCGCGCTCCACCAGACTCACAGGGTAGACGACGCCAGCGCCTGGTTGCCCAAGGGGATTGGTGGGAATGAATGGTTCGCGGATCCCGCGTTGCCAGTGCTCGCCATCGAGACTGTAGGCAAGTTGGCAGTCGATGTCGCCATACAGCTGGTTGAAGCGGGCCAGCCGCTGCGAATTGTCGAAGTGCGCCATCCACAGGAAACCGACGAACGTGTCTTCGTAGCGATGCACGGGCATGCCATAGAACTGGGTGCCGATGGGGTCCGTGGGATCGGGCTGCATGACCAGTCGCAGGTTGCCCCACGTGCGGGCGTCGTCGCTATCGACCATGGCGATGCGACGGTCTCCCCAACCGGGACGCGTCATCATCACGTGCTTGCCGCTGACCGGATTGTAGAAGCAGCAGCAGGACGGG
>Ga0233437_1007546_pt1 | contig 10466 bp, 21 predicted proteins | sample SI_122_August201_FD_182714 | JGI IMG/M metagenome (GOLD analysis project Ga0233437, IMG submission 182714) | Seawater microbial communities from Saanich Inlet, British Columbia, Canada - SI_122_August2016_200_MG | ecosystem: Environmental > Aquatic > Marine > Inlet | place: Canada: British... | reverse complement strand
GCCTTTGGAAAAAGAAATATCCGTTGAGGATATGCAGAAGATTGTGGACGCAAACGAGAAATTAGTTAAGGAGTTGAAAGATGGTAAAGATTGAATTGATACAAGGTGATTGCTTGGAGAAGATGAAAGATATTCATGATGGAAGTATTGATTTAACAGTTACCTCTCCACCATATGACAATTTGCGTGATTATAACGGGTATTCATTTGATTTTGAAAGTATTGCTAAGGAATTGTTTAGGGTTACCAAAAAGGGTGGTGTTGTTGTTTGGGTTGTTGGAGATGAAACTAAGAATTTCTGTGAGTCTTTAACATCGTTCAAACAGGCAATATATTTTGTTGAAGATTGCGGATTCAATCTTCTGGACACAATGATTTATCATAAAAGCAACTACGCTCCAGCCTACCCAACATTGAGAAGGTATGCAAACACGTTTGAATATATGTTTGTGTTTTCCAAAGGCAAGCCAAAATCGTTTACGCCAATACAACAAGAAAAAGTGTTGAAGAATTATAAAGGTAAAAAATCATATTTTAGGCAAAAAGATGGTTCTCAAATTCTAAAAACTATAGATTGTGATAGAGAAACAAAAGATGCCGAAAATCTCTGGACTATCTGCCCAACAAAATCAAAAGATGCAAAAAATCATCCAGCAGTATTTCCAGAAAAGTTAGCAAAAGACCATATTATTTCGTGGAGCAATGAAGGTGACAATATTCTTGACCCATTTATGGGTAGTGGGACAACAGGTAAGATGGCGAAACAAATAAACCGTAACTTCATCGGTATTGAATTAGACACAGAGTATTTCAAAATTGCAGAGAAGCGAATCAATGAAAATCTATAAAATTACAGGAGATATTATGAAAATTCTTACGTGTTGTTCTGCAAGGTTTTACGGCAGAGGAGGTGGAAGAAAGAAGAAAAATAAGGCTGAAAATGAGATTAACGAATCTAATGGGATTTAAAAAGGAGGTTGAGATGTTAAACAAGGCACAGATTATTGGTAATTTAGGTAAAGACCCAGAGTTAAGGACGACACAGGGAGGTACATCTGTTTGCAATTTCAGTATTGCGACAACGGATAAGTACAAGAACAAAGAGGGTGAGTGGGTAGAGAATACTGAGTGGCATAATGTTGTAGTGTGGGGCAAGTTGGCTGATATATGTAGTCAGTATCTACATAAAGGCAAGCAGGTTTACATTGAGGGTAAAATCCAGACACGGAGCTGGGACGACCAAGACGGCAACAAGAAGTACATGACAGAGATAGTTGCATCTGAAATGAAGATGCTAGGGCAGAAAGGCGATAGCCAACAGTCTGCGAGCTATCCACCTGCACCTGCACAAGTAAGCAATGAACCTGATGACGATTTACCATTCTAGGAGATCAATGAGAAAGAGGAAGTTTAAGGTTTGCAAGAGCTGTGAGATAAGAAAGAGGGTGGTGGAGTTTTACTACCACCCCAACACAGGCGACAAGCTACAGTCGTGGTGCAAGGAATGTATCAGAGATAACACCCAAATGCAGAGGGACAAAAGAAAGGAAGCATAATGGGATTACGAACAGAGATGAGCCAGTTTAAGAAGATATGCCCGTCTTGCCTTGAGGACAAACCAATAGAGCTGTTTGGTAAAAGGCGAATCTGTAATAATTGCAGGACAATTAAGCAGCAGGAATCATCAGGCAAGAGAGCCTGTGATGGATGTGGTAGGCTATTGCCGCTGGTTGCTTTCAAGGAAGCAGACGGTGTAATATGCAGGGGATGCACAGGGCAAGGAAGGCTGTAATGAATAAACATTGCTATGGTTGCGATGAGACCAAACCGATCAACGAGTGCACTAGGTGCAAACAGAACACTGATGGACTAAAAGCCCTCTGTAAGAAATGTAGGGCAGTTGACCAAAAGATGTTCTATGATTTGTATTATATTAGATGCGAGTCCTGCAATAAAAAGAAACCACAGAACGCTTTTGATAATGATCGAGTGTGTTCTACTTGCAAAGAAAATGACCCATATCTGATGCTTCTTGAATGGCATCGTCAAAGGCTTTACGATAGATGGTTTGAAAAAGCGTGTGAGAACCGGACAAAGAGAAGCGTCGACTTTTTCACTGATTCTGATTTTGCGAAACGAGGCAAAGACGATGACTAGACAACTAATAATCACAAGCCTAGACGATGGCACATTCCTACTCGAGGACAGGTTTGCAGACATAGACCCTGATAATGAGGAAAGATTGCGTGTCGAGGGCGTTACAGGTTCTTGTTACGATAGTTCATTATGGTTTAATGTAGTTGAGTGGGGCTTGGGCTCAGGAGGGTTAAGAGCTGTCGGTGGTGAAATGTACAGGAGCGAAGCATTGGCAAATGCTTTGTGCAAAGTAGGCTATAGTATTGTTAATCAGGATTATCTGCCTCATGACTGGGATAGTGATGAGCCGTGCAAACTAGCCAAGATAACTGAGTTGAATGTGTAGACTTAAAACTAGACAGGAGGATAACAAATGAGTGGTGGACACTTTGATTACAAAGAGCATTATATGCAGGACATCATTGATGAGATGATGAGAGTCAAGCGAAGGACCAGGCAGGTGGGAGATGACGAAGTTTGTGATGATGGATTTTACTATCTTGAAAGCCCAGAGAGATTTAAGTTAGTGATAGACATTGCCATTGAGAGAATACAAATGGCATACGAGTTTACGCATCGAATTGATTGGTTACTGTCGGCAGATGATAGTGAGAAAACATTCTATCGTAGGCTGGTAGAGGGCATGATGGAAATTGAAGACAGTTGTCCCGATCTAAAAGATAATTCAAAGGAGATGAAATGAAGTATGCTGGACTGATTTTATTGCTGTTGCTGGCACTACCGGCACAGTCGCTGGATGTTAATTGGACATGGACACCGCCCACAACTGGAACGCCAGTTGAGTACTATGAGCTTGAGCTTATGGTTGACGGTGGAGATTGGCAACCGTTTGGCACAACGATAGTGCCTACACTCACAACTGAAATGCCTTATGGCTCATCAGTGGTTAGAGTGAGGGGCGTTGATGTTAACGGCAGGGCAGGGCAATGGTCACTTGAGAGCGAGCCGTTCGTAGACTACGGAGAGCCGGGTACTTGCTCCATGCCAGTATGGACGCTAAATTAAAATAGGCGGAGGCAAAAACAAAAAGGAAGTTCATGCCAACCTACAAAAGAAGACTGACAGTTGAAGATGCTTATTATTTCAAAACACTAACAGACTCTGGGCTGACCTACACAGAATCAGCTAGGATTATCAAAGAGAAGCTAGGGTTGTCCCATACGGTCAGCACTATCAAAAGAAACCTGCCAGAGATACTGAAGCTAGAGATGAGCATACCTGACATCGAGAACAATCTGCCACCTGAGCTTATAGTTAACTATGAAGACTGTGTTATCTTCGGGGATATGCACATGCCCTATGTCCACAAAAGAGCATTAGTGGATGCTTTGTTTACAGCCAAGCGGAAAGGAATTAAGACAGCTATCTTAAATGGCGATGCTCTTGATTTTGATTGGGCTTCCAATTTTATGTCGATGACAGCACCAGGCACAATGCAGGATGTTGAGCATCACCGCAGGGCAATATATGACATCATGCACGCTCTAGCAGGTGTCTTTACTAAGATATATATTACCAGAGGCAACCATGACGAAAGGCTACTAAGGAAAGCAGACCTAAAGCTGTCACTAAAATCAGTGTGGCATATGTTTGCATGTCCTGACTCGGAATGGGTTGACCTTGAAGGCAAACCACTGCCTAACCTACTGAACATCTGCGAGATTACGGAGCGGTTCTACATGAAGATGAACAGCTCACCAACAGGCGATTGGCTGTTCTGTCATCAAAAGAACTACTCGGTTATACCGGGCAGAGTGGCAGGTAGGCTCGCAAGCAAAGAGCAATGCAATGTAGTGACAGCTCACGAGCATCATCTGGCAATTGTACTTGACGGTACTACTGCTGAGCATTATGGAGTTAATGGAGGGTGCTTGTTCGATGAGACTAAGATAGAATACAAACAGATGAGGCATACGCTACACCCTAGGTCCACGATAGGATGGGTAATTTTAGAGGGTGGAATCCCCACCACATACCCGTGGCGTAAACTAAACACAGGGAGATAGAAAAATGGAAAGCATTAGAGAAGCACAAAGCAGGATGATTAAGCTAAGGGTAGACACGAAGGCGGCACTTGCTGAAATCAAGAGAGACGACCTAAGCCTTAGACAAATCTCCGACAGGAAGATTATTCCTGCTGGTATGTGGGAATCACTCGGAGCGAAGAAAGCAATAACGCAACCAAGCTGGTTTGCACACGGAGAGAGAGAGCAGGCGGATGGTTCTGCACAAAAACTCCACGACCTAATATGGGGTAAGGATGGCGATTAGAGTAACGGGGTGGTTCAGGGATGGCTTGCCAGAACATCCAGAAACCAAGCCGTGCGAGTATGAAAGTTTCGATATTACAATAAATGGAGATAGTGCCGTCCCTGCAATGGTAGACACAAACGCACTTGAGTTAATACTTGGTGGAGGCGAGCCAGTAGTGGTGATGGGAATTGAAATAACACCAGCCATGAAAGGAGATATGTGTTGCACGGGAAAACCAACAAACGATTTATAGGCATTGACCCATCTCTATCAGAAACAGGAGTGGTGCTTCTTGAGAAAGGAAGGGCATCACAACCCAAGTGCATAAAGATGAAGCCAAAAAACAAGCACGGAGAGCTGATACCACTAGAAGAGCGAATAGATAGAATCATCGAGGATCTAAAGTGGTACCTCACTGTAGGCGACATAGTCTGCATTGAGGAGAATATAATTAACCCAAAGTTTATTAATCAATCAGCACTACAGCAGGCACAGTTAATTGGAGCCATTTGTTTCATGGCAAGGAAGCGGGAATGCCAGATAGTTCGCATAAAACCAAAGCAAGGAAAGAAGGCGTTGGCTGGAATTGGAAATGCAGACAAAACAGCAATGGTAGACGCAAGCAGGAAATACTTTGCATCAACTGGAATAAAATATAGAGATGAAGCAATGGCAGATGCACTCGGAACAGCCCTAGCAGGGAGGATACTTTATGGAACAGAGGAAGATTAGGAATTGCCCTTGGTGTAACAGCAGGTCGGTAGTGATTTGTCACCACGACCAAACCTTCACAGTCTCCTGTGGACAGAAAAACTGCCAGATTAAACCTGAAACAGAAAAGTTTATGGAGAAAAATGTTGCAATCCATATTTGGAACGCAAGATTATCAGACAGGAAAACAGAAGTTAAAACTACGCACGAGGTTGAGCAGGACGAGGTTATTTATGAATATGAATGGCAACACACCAGCAGGAGCTAAAGATTGCGTGTGAGCGAACCTCGCAAGGCTCACGGGCTACCGTACTGAATTAGCTCCGACCCACACGGATACTGCTGAAATGACAGTAATTATTCCAGCATAGAGGAATTGTTGACGCTTTTCGGCTCGCAATTCCTCTCCTCTTTTTTCCCAGTAGGATTCTAGTCTTTTTATTTCCAGAGTATGTAGGCTGTCTTGATAAGCACTCTGGATTTTACAGATAGTCAAGTCGTATTCAAGCGTATCGACTAGATCGAAAACTTCTTTAGCCTCACTTTTCGACAGACCGTCTTGCTCTTGACAGGATGCGTTGCCTGCGATTACTGAAACTATCACCAAGCCTACCAACAAAATCTCTAGTAGCCTCATTTTTCTCTCCATCTTCATTTCTTTTTAACATCTCTCTTTCTCGCCAAGTCTCTCTGTCTGTAAAGCGTTGTGCATCGCTACCTCTTAATAAATATACCAACCAGCCAGCAACCACAAGAATCACACCCCAGAACTTCCTAAAGAAAAACCAAGCCTTGAGACACATTATTTCTTTAATCCATATTCAAGGCCCTTGCCACCTATCCATGCAGTGAAAAGCCACTGGATAGAATTTGCGAATACCTGACCATCAATCTTGCTGTCCATTAAAGCCCATTGAAACAATGCAATCAAAACCAACAGCACTACATTTTTTGTACTTGAGAAAAACAACTTCATTATTCACTCCATCTCGCTATTTTGCCTCGGCAGTCTAAATGGACAAAGCCTTTGTCCTTATATACGCCAACGCCACCATATAAAAAACCATGCACCTCATAGGCATAGTCAGCTAATTTTTCTGGACTCATTCCACCCACTACAACATCAACTGCTGTACCTAGTAAATGCTGTGACCTTGAGCTACCACCAACCGCTCTGTTGTGGCTCTCACACCTAGCCCCACTATTAATATGGATAGGCTTGTCAATCAACTCTCTTAATTCTTGTAAAGAAAGAACCAGTTGAACCGTTAGTGGTTTATACCAACCACAGCACGGGCAAGCAAACTCTCTTAGGTAGAAGTTCTCCGACACCTGCCTGTTTAGCATTACTTACCTGCTAGATATCTAATCCCTAATATAATAGATGCGGTTACGGCAGATACTACGGTAGTGAGCAAAGCGTTACGCCCCGCGACAGCTTCCAGCTGCTCAAGTCTCCTATCTCTATCATCTAGTTTTGTCTCAATAGCTGTTAGGCGATTGAGGATATTCCTGATATCCTGTTCCATTCTTTCCGTCCTGTCTGGCATAATTAACCTACTCTTTCCACGAGAGTTGATGTTACTGTAAGGTTATTAAAATCTATTGACTTGTTTGTGCATACCGCTGTCCAGCTATCACCTTGACCTGTAAACCCATCAACAGTTACGACATGCCCTACATCATAGTCCAGCCCATATAAATCTTGAGTTATCTCAGCCGACCTTAGTGGCTCGGATTCATTCTCAAGCTGCTCTATGTACTTTGATGTTTTTTGGCAAGGTTGATATTCCTTTATATCATTAAAATATGGGTGAGATAGAAATTGAATCGGCTGTTGCTTTCTTGGCTTCATTGACGGAGGTGGGGTTCTGCGCCTATCGCCCGTCCTAAATCTTAACGCCCTGTCTACATCCTGCTCTGTACCGGGTACTATCCTCTCGCCATATTTTGTTACAGACTCACTTATGGTTGACGACCGCAATAGCTGCAATGATGTGTCCTCGCTCACGTCCTCCGTTAGCGTATCGCCACCAGCAAAGCCAGAGCCGTCCAGATTTGGTGCTGGTCCATCGGATGGCGTTTCGTCCCAGTTATATATCAACCTACCCACACCCATCCTCATGTGTATTTTATTATAGAGAAAGTCGTCCATATAGGAGAAATTGACATTACCTATAATGTGGTCGGAATTAACCACAGCAACAGCGTCTGCCGACCTATGTCTATATACTAGCTTTGTGTTTATGCCGATACCTAGATATTCCCAAGCGTGCCTCGATACCCTTTTCAGTGTGTCCACGATAGGCTCACCGTATTTAGCGTGAGCTACCAATGATGGATGATCTCTAGGATAACCATATTGCGAGCCGTTCGTATCGTCGCATTGTGCATCATAGGAATCGTCAAACGAACTTGTGTCTATGAAGTCCGAAACAGTCAAAGAATAATCGTCTATGTCTATCGCTTCCATTACAATCGCAGATATTACCTGCGCAGGATAACCATAATATACTGGTGGCTGAGAGTGATATAGATGACAATAACTATCATCGCCTGTGTCTTGACCCTCTATTCCACTATAGTCGGGTTTATAATATACAGTATAGTAGGTATCATCGGACGGTTCTGTACCATCTGAGCTAGAAAACCCTAGAAGTCTCTGGCTGTAATGAGAGCCATCGCTGGCTTTAACCTGCGGGAAGATGTCACCCTCTGAAAATGTCTCCTCGTACACGGGATAATGTTTTTGTGATGACTGCCCTATCGCGACACCTAGTGCGGGGATGCTGGTGCCTGCTAGATTCCCATTTTGACGAACCCAGTGAAATGCACCCCACTGCGAGTCAATGGTCATTGATGAGTCTACGCCCTGCCATATACCGTCACCATCATAGCATATTACCCTATTAATACTTGGACCATCGTATACATCAGCTCCACTCCAGTCGTTTTTGAACCGACAACCACTTCTCCATGATGCAGATGCGTTTAGTGACCACCAACTACTAGGCATTGCCATAATAATCATCTCCGTTCCTGTTATTAACTAGCACCATCTAGTACCCATGAAGCGTAGTTAAGGAAAGACCTGTTGGCGTGACGGTCTTCGTCCCATTCGAGTTCCAATACGCGAGACAGTACGGTTGGCTCTGTCTTTATAGTGCATAGTGCGGAAGTCATTGAGTTGGCGTTGCCAGTATCCTCATACTCCACAGATATAATCGAACCTATATACTCACTTGGGAGCTTGTGGTATCCAACATAAATATCATGCGTCATGTAGCACCCTTGTGGCAGTGACTCGTAGGATGTGTTGGGACCCTTAAAGAAAGAGTCAGATCTTGTTGGATAGAAACGACCATCCGCGTTACTTAATACAATAGTATACTCTGGTAATTCAAGATCACCTGGGTTGCCTATAGAAAGGTTATAGCAATTATAGTCTCTCTCCCCTGCGCACACCACCCTTGACTCTATGTTGGTGTCCCCTGTGTCTTCTATTGTGTGGCTATCATAAGAGGCATGTGATGAGTTTGTCGGACACCAAATCTTCCACACTTGCCTCACTGGGTAGCCTTTATCTATTGCTTCTTTTTCTAGTGCTGTCAGTAATCCCATAGCTACCTCGCAAACACTTCAAGAAAAGGTCTACAGCTCGTTGATGAATCATTAACATTACAGGTACTCATTATCATATTCCCTGACTCTTTTTTGCCAAAAACAAGAAAGCCACCCTCTCCTCTACCTGAAGCCCATGCCTTTACCTGCTCAGTTACATCCACGTGCATCACATCACTACCACTGTATGCGTTCATCGTGGTGTCGGAGCGGATGCCCCAAAATGTACCCACCTCAAGGTGCGTATCCGCAAGCCCATCGTCAGGGCTATCTTCATCATAGGCACTGATGGCAGTCACCCAACTAGATGACTCACTGGCATCATAATAATCATAACACACATCAGATGTAGTGCTTGTTGAGTAATCAACCCAATCGTCTATGTCGCCATCAATCAGCCCAATAACATCGATTCTAATATCGTTGCCAAAAGCCATCGAGTTATATGACTTAATCATCCAGTGAATAGTAGCCTTGACTATCTCCTTGCCCGCCAGCTCATTAGACACATCGTAATCGTACAGCATGCCTATCTCACTGTACATGTCGATAGGAAGGTCAGTGTTGTTGATTTTTATCCGCAGGGCGGAAGATGTGCTCTTGACTGATGTTGGTGAACCCTCATTCAGTTCACCGGAACCACCGACTGTGTTAATTATATAATCGTAACTGCCAGTTGGTAGAGTTGAGCTATTGCTGAATACCCAACTCTCAATAGGTGCTTCTGTGTCTCCACCAAGCATGCCGTCATCCTCATCAGGCTCTCCCATAAAAAAGGGAGCTTGATGTTGCCCTATTGACGGCATTGCTATTAACAACATCAATAAAACAATTAAGTACCTCATCTTGCTGTCACCCCAACTTTAGTAGCTGAACTTCTCTCAACTAAAATCTTATCCACGCTTTGAACTCCGTTAAACTTATAAGGTACGCCAGAATAAACAGTGTAAGTGTCTTCGCAATCATCGCATCCAGATGGTGTTTTTGGATACATTAGTGTAAATGTTTCATCGCCATTGTTGCGCCAAAGGCTAACAGTTACATCTTCATCGGGTGCATAAATCTCTATATAGGTGATGTTCCTAGTAGTCTCTAGCACTACATCAGTTACTCCGCTTTCAGCAGAGACGGTATAAAGCACAGGCTTTGCAAACGCCATAACCGAAATCAGTAAAAAGATTGCCACTAATAGTTTCTTCATTTCTAATACTCCTTGCTCGTTAAGTCTTCAAGACTTGAATCATAATCTACTTGTTCTAAAACAAGACTACCTATCCAATGTGTACCACCAGCAGTTGCTCGTGGTGTTGACGGTATCGAATCTATTCTAAATACCCTGCCCCTTGCAGGTACTGTAACCTCAAGAGAGCCAGGGTCTGTTAATTGTTTGTGTAGGTCAGCTACTTCATCAGCAGTCAATTTTCCTCTATCGAGTCTAAAGGTCAGCAGTCCGTGTATGCCCGAACCGCCATAGCTTGTTGCGATGCCTATCTCTAAATCATCTACCCCTAAGTCACCAAACTCTGCCGTCCCACTAGAATCCTCTCCTATGTAAGTCCCATTGATGTAGTATTTAATGTCCTTTGTTGAGTAGACTACGGAGGCGACATTAACTCCACCGAAGTTCAGTAGGTCGTAATCAAAATACTGGCTATGATTTTCTATTCCATCACTCCAAGTCAGATAAGCAATCTCAGACGACCCCGTATTAACTATATACATCG
>Ga0233437_1007542_pt1 | contig 10470 bp, 9 predicted proteins | sample SI_122_August201_FD_182714 | JGI IMG/M metagenome (GOLD analysis project Ga0233437, IMG submission 182714) | Seawater microbial communities from Saanich Inlet, British Columbia, Canada - SI_122_August2016_200_MG | ecosystem: Environmental > Aquatic > Marine > Inlet | place: Canada: British... | reverse complement strand
ATTTTGGTTGAACCGGAATGAAATCTTTGGAATCAAACCGTATCAGGTAATCTGCTAAATCTAAACCTTGAAGCCTTTCATTTTCGGTTGCTTTTCGTTCCAATAAATTAGATACCGAAAAATTAAAATCTGATGACAGTGATTTCGCCTTTTCACACCATTTGTCAAACCCATTCAGATCTGGAAAGATGGCTGCTGCATGTCCCTTTAGCGGTTGACAAATCTTCAAGTTCAAGTTGTTAAGACTCCCTGTTGCCAACCAAATAAACTGTGGTAGATATACACTGGCGATGATTGCAGTTTTTTCACTTTCAACAATAGCGATTGGCTTAGACGCCTGATCTCTTAATAGGTGCTCCCCAAATAGACATTGAACCAATTGAAAATCTGGTATTTGAATTGCTTTATGAGCCCAGGTTATATGGCTATAAGGTTTTTTAACTCGCCTCCCCGTCTCTGAATTGTAAAGCATTATCTTTCCAGTTCTCACTTTTCCTGATATATCAATTTGCCAGAAAACTGTTGATCCTTCCCAATGCTTTGAAGAGCCAATCTGATACTTGCTTATCAAATTCAGAGTAATCTCACGACCGAAAAGGCTGATCAGGTATTTCACAAAACAGTTCTTTTCAAACTCATTTAAGCTTTTCTCGAAAATTGGCACTGGAATCAAGCTTGGAGTCGTTTTTGTAGGCCTAACTTCAGGTTTTTTGGTGAATCGATTTGAACCAGGGTCAGTTGAGCCAGGATTATTTTGAAAATACTGCTTCGGGGTTCGATGATATCCACAGTTGTTTTCCCGATTGCATCGACCGACTGAAGTGTGAATATGCTTTCCGGTGGTGGAGTCAATATAGCGACTAAATGTTTTAGCCTTTTTGCATCCAGGACATGTATATCGGGAATTCAAATCTTTGTAGGGCTCTAAAGTATAGTGATGATCATTCATTGGGGAGTTTTTTGTGATTGGTAATAATCGTACCATTCGTACTTCTCGTACAGGGTACGAATGGTACGAGTGGTACGAAAGAAATAGCTTACTCAGGTTGGATTGCATTAAATTTCTTAATCCATTTCCTGATTGCTCCTTCTGACACTCCATATCTACGGGCAATTTCAGTATTTGGGATGCCTTGTTCTTTCAACTCCATAACTTCAGAGATTGCTTGTTTTTTGTCCTTATCTGATAGCTGTCTGAGGTGTTCCTGTTCGTATCCAAAATCCAGAAACTCAAATTGGAGAAAATTGTGAGGTTTGTCTAGCTGACAAAGACATACGTTTTCTGTATCATAAATAATCTCAGTATTTCTGGATTTAATCTGTTTCAGGTATCGTGTGCTTTTGTCTTTGTGACTTTGGCCAATCGAGAAAGCGCTATCGCAAAAGTTCATTAGCATTTTGCTGCCTTGCAAATCATTTCCGGTGATCGGTTTGGAAAAGTCTCTTTTTGGTGTGTGTGCTAATGCCATTATTGAAAGGCCATACTTATTTTTAAGGCCTTTCAAATTCTTCATCAGGGGCAAGGCATCTTTCGCTTTTTCATTCTCAGTTCTCAGATATGTCAAATTATCAATTATTAAAACCTTTGCTCCCGTTTCTACAACAGCCTTCTCTAAGGAATCATTCAGATAATCCTCAAAACAAGAAAAACCATGTAGCGTTGAGTCGTCAGCATTTATTTCAGCACGGAAGAAATTGCTGCTGAAACTATAGTGTTCCTTGAACTCCTTAGAATACCTGGTTTCGAATTGTTTATCTGACAATTCAAAATCAAAGTATATTATAGATTGTCTGGGCGCTTCAAGTTTGAAACCTGCAATATGTGACCCTTTGCTAATACTATCTCCGATTTGAACAGCTAAAATTGATTTCCCAACATTGGAATCGGCAAACAGGATACACAATTCTCCCTCAAACCAAAATTCACCAAATAGCATTTTGGGGATAGGCCTGGTTTTCGCTTGTTCTATCCATCTGTCAGCCGTTTTTACTGTAAAAAGTCCTTTGCTTTCACTGGCCTCTGCAATATTGTTCAGTAGATGTTCTGCTTCTGATGTAATTTCATCAATTCCAATATTTCCAAAATCAATTGAAGAAGCTTGAACTGATCGATTATTACCTTTTTCGATTATCATGGAATTATTCATCTCTGCTATATTATGGGTGAATAATTCTATTTAGGATTTAGGGATCGATCTTTTTTTGGCGATACTAGCCATTCATCAATCTCCGTTTTCTTAAAATACAGCATCTTGCCGGTAGGTTTATAATGTGGGATAACCCCAGCCGAGGTAAGCTTGTAGAGATAACTTTTAGAGAGGCCAGTATATTCGGCCGTTTCACTAAAGGATAGAACCGTTTTTTGACTGGTCAACATTTTCTCAATCTGATTGAGACGAGACAGAATCGTTTTTTCAGAGTCCATTTGTTTGATTTTAAAGTTTGAAAAATGGACCTGGCGCCAGGTTATAAATCAATTGCAATTACAGACCAAACATAGGAAGGAATGGAAAAGAAAGAGGTTAACGTTTCGCCTGGTGTTAAGGCGAACGTTAACCTTTTTTCAACGTAATGGTTTTATTATTTGCTATTTAGCCAAATGCAGAATCCTGCGAATTTGTTTTTCAAGATCAGCGTAATACCGTGGAATTCGACCGTCCTTAATTTTGGAATTATAGGTTCTAAGCGTTCCGGGGTTTAATTTCTTATTGTTAATAGTGAATGCCAAAGACAGGACTTTATTCAGCTTTGTACTTGTCAACAATGCAGAATCCTGTGTTAGCAAAAAGAAAAGGTATCGGAGAGAGAATGCCTGGCCCCTGTGGATCCAGTTAATAGGCTTGAAAGAATCATCCATTGATAATTCAAGAAATAGCTTTTCAAAGTCTTTATATTTGGTTTGGGGATCCAAATAATCACCGTGAAGAGCGCGAAACAACTCGTTTACCAAATCCAGCCGCCGAGGCCCTACCCAGTTCAGGCCAATAAATGCACTGGCAGTCTGAATCTTTTTTGTTTTCAGGAAATCTGGATGAGCTTTTAATTTGTCAACCTCCATTCTGAAAAAAGCAAGTGTTTCTGTGAGCTGGTACAGATATTGTTCCTGATTCGTGATTTTTGAATCAAGGAAATCTAATACAGCATGAGTCTTGTCGATAGCAAACTTTCTCTCGTATTCATGCTTGTTTTGTCCTATGTGAGTGTTAACCTGATCAATGCTGCCCTCAGTTAACAGTAGTAGACTGTATAGAAGCTCTGAAATACGACTTTTATCTTCAATGTGTTCTTTTGCATAAAAATAGAATCCATCGATGGTAGAATTTGCTGAAAACTCCTCTTTGATATCAAGCAAGATACTGATAGGCATTTTTTGGACCACATCATCATTTTCTTTGGTCAGATTTTCTGATTCATTCCTGAAATGGGAGTAGTCAATTTCATATTTCTTTGCTAATCTGTCTATTTGGTGAGTTATGGTCATTTATCATGGAACTTTTTCGGATTCCAAAGATAGATAAGATTATTTCCCCACCGGTATTCTTATTTATAACAATGAGGTTATATCAGATGTGCGGATATTAAAAAAATTCCATCATCAGAATTTATTAAACATTCCAATTTTCAGATTGCATTTCAATCGATATTTGCATACTTTTAAAGATAAACCTGAGCTTAGTAATACAAGCTTAACATAATAGGAAATCAGGCTTTGAGATCAGTACATAACATGAGACCCAAAAAGGTGTCACAATTATTGAGGTGCTACGAACATGTATCGTTTAAAAACTTGGAAGCTGCCAATACTTTAAAGGTTTGATGATTATGGATGTTATTTCAGAGGCAAACTGTGTTAAGTTGTCCAAAAAAATTCGAGACGACATTTACAGACCTGCATATAGTTTTAAAACTACAATCTTCTTGTGTGGAGCTGACATCTCACAAAAAGACATGATGAGATATACTATCGCAGAAGCCTTAAAAAGTAGACGACTGTACTGGTATTATTTTGACATTGTATATCCTGAAGATATTTTCGATGAATTACTTTTTGGGTCAAGATCTTCAGATCTATTGTCATTGGAAGGATTGTTGGCTGACAGCGTAGACGCAATTGTTTTGATCCCTGAAAGTCCTGGATCTTTTGCAGAACTAGGGGCTTTTGCTAACGATGAAAAACTTAGACAAAAACTAATCTGTATAATTGATAAGAAATACAAAAAGGACAAGAGCTTTATTAATCAAGGCCCACTGAAATTAGTCAAACAGGCAAATAGGAATGGGATAATATATGTTGACCCAAATAACATTGAGAACGAAATTGATAAATTAATTGTGGCTCTCAAAAAGGTTAAAAAGGTAAGCAGTAAGAAAAGCGATAGGATTTCATTGCTTCAACTTGACAATTTCTTACTTCCATCAATTTATCTTCTAGAACCTGTTTCAAAGGAAACATTAGTGACCATTGTATCATCTGCTACAGATGATACAATTAATTCTTATCAGACAACAACAACAGCATTAACCATTTTGACAAAAAAAAGGCAAATAGAATTGACAATAAATGGTTATAAACTAACGAAATTAGGCATTGAGAATTTTCTTTCTTTTCGTAAGACCAGAAGCAGAATTAAAAAGCAGGATGAAACAATTGAGATTGATAACTTAAGACTTGAAATATTAAATTTGAAATATCGAAAGAAGAAATTGAAGGTATAGGGTAAGTTTTTTTTAGACGTTGTTTATCAGCGAGTGGGTGTTGTTCCGGCACCCGAGTTTTAAACTAAGCTTTATTATCGCAAATTCTAAATTTTTAAATCCAGTTGGTTTAATAATATAGAATTCACTCAAATTTTGAGAAGTAAAAAAGCTGCCCTTTGCCTTCAATAATACACATTTTTATGAGTCAAACAAATAGCATAAAACTTAACATGCTTGGGTTGCCTGTAATTCAGTCAATTGAAGATCTTTCGATGCTAACTCATATTTCTAAGTACACAATTTACCAATTATCTATTCATGCGGATAAATATTACAAGACTTATGAAATTCCCAAAAAATCAGGCAGGAATAGAACAATTAGCCAACCAAACAAGAAACTTAAAGGATTTCAATCCTGGGTCCTGAGAAATATTCTGGACAAGGTTAAAGTTTCAGATTCTTGCAAAGGTTTTGAGAAAGGAAGTTCTACGGTTGAAAATGCCCTACCTCACAGGGGAGCAAACACTGTATTGTCAATGGATTTAAAGGATTTTTTTCCTACAATTACCATCCAGCGAGTGTTTTCCATCTTTAAAGTGTTTGGATATAGTGATTTAATATCAACAATACTAGCAAATATTACGACATATGCCGGGGCACTTCCGCAAGGGAGTCCATGTTCACCAAAGCTTGCCAATCTATCCGCATGGAAACTTGATCTTAGAATTCAAGGGTATGTCGGTAAAAGAGGAATGAACTATACTCGCTACGCTGATGACTTAACCTTTTCAAGTCTCAACCCATCTAACGTTGTGAAAATTATTCCAATGATTAAAGAAATCATTGAAAGTGAGAGTTTTTTTGTCAACCATAGTAAAACACGAATTGCTGGCTCTTCACGAGCTAAAATTGTGACAGGTTTAGTGATTTCTGGAGAAAACATCGGTGTTGGGAAGCAAAAGTATAAGCGTATAAGAGCAAAAATTCACCATTTGACACTTCCGGCAGAGCAAGAAAATTCAAGATTGCTTTATGAAGTTAGTGGTTGGCTATCTTATCTTAATAGCGTTGACAAGAACAGATTACTAAAAGCTAAAGAATATATAAAAGAACTTTCGGAAAAGCATCCAGATACTCTAATTGCAAACTTAAATAATTGAGAAAGGCAATTCGCATAATCTCGATGCAATAAGGGTTTTGGGGCAAACAGATCGTAAAATGTGTTAGTATCACTACCACAACCTGTAATTTAATATACAAAAGAGACCTCCTGAATGAAACTCAAAGCAATTAAACTCAAGAATTTCAGAAGCTATCAAATAGAGCAAACTATTACTATTGATGACTTAACAGCAATTATTGGAAAAAATGATTCAGGAAAGTCCACAGTATTGGAGGCTTTAGAAATATTCTTTAATAATTCCTCTGCAAAAATTGAATCCGCTGATGCTTCAATGAATGGAGATGCTTCAGACGTTTGTATAACGTGTATTTTTTGTGATTTACCGATTAGTCTAACAATTGATAGTAGAGCTGAAACTACCCTAATTGATGAACATTTATTAAATATTGACGGTGATCTTGAGATTCTTAAAAAGTATAATTGTGGATTAAAATCACCAAGCGTGTCGATATATGTTTATGCTAACTATCCTAGCAACACAAATACTACTGATTTACACCAATTAAAGAATGCAGAACTAAAAACCCGAATAGCAGAACTAGGGGTTTCAACAGATGATATTGATCAAAGATCAAATGTTCAAACAAGACAAGCAATATGGGCAAATGCCGAACCCTTGATTTTAAGTCCCTCTTTCATTTCACTCGAAGAGGAAGATGGCAAAAGAGTATGGAGCAAGTTAAAGCTAGAGTTGCCATTATTTGCACTTTTTCAATCTGACCGATCCTCTACTGATGATGACAGCGAAGTCCAAGATCCCATGAAACTAGCTGTTAAAGAAGCTATTGCTTCCGTTGAAACTGAATTAAACGATATTAAAACCATAGTACAGAATAAAGCTAAAGAAGTTGCTCAAAGGACTTTGGACAAATTGAAAGAGATGAATCCAGAATTAGCTCAGGAATTAAATCCAAATTTCAAAACCGAACCCAAATGGGATACATTATTTAAATTGAACTTAACTGATGACAAACAGATTCCAATAAACAAACGAGGTAGTGGAACGAGAAGACTAATATTAATAAACTTCTTTAGGGCAGAAGCAGAACGAAAAAAGGAAGAAAAAAACACTCGAGATGTAATTTATGCGATTGAAGAGCCAGAGACATCACAACACCCAGATAATCAAAAAATGCTCATTGAGGCGCTAATGGATTTATCGAGTAAACCACATTGCCAAGTATTACTTACTACACATGTGCCAAATCTTGCAGGAATAGTACAAACGGAGAGCTTAAGATTCATTAAAGATGAACTCGCAGGAAAAATCATAAATAACTCTTGCGATGAAGAAGCTCTAAAAGATATTGCAAATACTCTAGGAGTTTTACCGGATAAAAGAATTCAAGTTCTCCTTTGCGTGGAAGGACCAACAGACGTCGAATTTTTCAGAAACATCTCTAAAGTTTACAATTCTTATAATCCTGAGTTGCCAGATCTTGAGAATGATAAAAGAGTAGCAATATTGCCCTTAGGCGGCTCTACTTTAAAACAATGGGTTGACAAGTACTATTCTGAAAATTTAGAGCTTCCAGAAATTCATATTTACGATAGGGATAATGCATCTCCCCCGGTTTATCAAAATTCAGTTGATATTGTGAATGCAAGAACCAATAATTCTTGGGCAACCTTAACTAATAAAAGGGAAATTGAGAATTACATTCATTCAGATGTAATTAATAATGTGTTTGGAATAACAATAACCTATAACGATACTGATGATGTGTCAGGATTAGTGGCATCACAGGTTAATTTAGACAGCGCTAATCCATTTTACCGTTTAAGCTCATCAAGAGCAAAAAGAATCATTAATGATGTTGCAGCTGGTCAAATGACAATTACCCAAATCAAAGCAATTGACACAGATAATGAAATAGAAACCTGGCTAAATGAAATATCAATAAGATTGACATAATAGATTCTGTTGTTAATCAGATTAATACCTGATCATTCACAGCAACTTCTTCCCAGCACTAAGCTTCGCAGAATGATCAAAGGACTTCAGATATGTAAGTGTAGTCTGTAGATTTGAATGGCCAAGCATCTCGCTGATCATTCCCGGATTTTCTCCATCCTTGTACAGAACTGTGGCAAATGTGTGTCTGGCCACATAAGTTGTGACTTTATCTTCAATCTCTAATTCTATTGCAATCTTTTTGAGAACACTATTAGTTTTCTTAATCGCAGTTTTAATTCTGGTCTTTATCTGTTCTGGGGTAATATGAATATCCTCATTCAGGATTGGAAAAATGTATTTTGATTCTGGATTCAGTTTCTGATAATATTTTACAATGGCAATACCGGTTTCATCTAAGGGGATTTCGTAGCGTTTCCCACCCTTACTCCGATTATACCGGATTATTGTCACACCATCAGCTTTCTTTAGGTTCTTTCCGGTGAGTTTGGCTAGATCAGCAAAATTTAAACCATAGGTAATATACATGAAGGTGAAATATCGGATTGCATGAAACTGATCGCTTCTCTCAGGAGCCTCAAACTGGACAATCTTCAGCATTTCCTCTTTACTGAGCGCACGTTTGTCAGTTTCTTCCTTAAGGTCTTTCCATCTGTCAAAGTTCTCGAATGGGTAGTACTTCAGTCCTTCTTCTTTCATGGCCTTTTTGCATACGGCTCTCAAAGTCCTGAGGTAATTGTTAATCGTATTCTTTTTGAGACCTCGTTTCTGGCAAGACTCAATAAATTGATTCAATAGCTTTGGCTTAATCTCGGTGAACTGAATATCATCTGTAGTGAATTTCTTAAAAACATTCCTGCAGGTGCGGTATACTTCAGCGTTTCCAATATTCTCCGTTGCCAGCATCCTCTCAATCAAATAATCCATATAGGCCAGAACATAAATTCGTTTTTCTTTCTGGATAAATTCAGCTTTAAAATCATCGTGAGAATAATCTGGGTTTGTGTTCTCCAGATCAATTATTATTCCCTCGGCTTCAGCCCATCTTTTACGAATATTGCGATTAGCAGTACTAGAATTGGTGAAATTGCTATTAAAAGAACCAGCATCCGGATTCCACTTATATCTGGGGTCTGGATCTCCGTTGATTTTAGGATAGAATTTACATTTATAGGTATCACCAAGTTTATAATACTTCACCACTCTGTCGATAATAACACGGAGCAGAATAGGTGAAGTTCCATCGGAAAACTTCTTGCTTTTAAAGTGTACAACTTTGACGCTTGCCATAGGGGCAGGGGGTTGATTTGTTTATACTGGTGTAAACATAGTATAAACATTTATGGAAAACAAGGGAAAATAAAGGAATATAATGAACAAGTAATGAGCCTGATAGTCAAATACTAACGAAACAAAAACAACCAAATCGCGAGCCTTACAAGCAGGGGGTCACTGGTTCGAATCCAGTATCGCCCACCCTGATAAACAAGCGATTACAGTCAATTAAGATTGTAGTCGCTTTTTCATTTGCATACGATTTGCATAAATACATCTAGTTAAACTACTATCTCATTGCCATATTTTGGCTAATTGCATAATTCAGCAAGCCAAGTGTCAAGTCTCAACAGAGAGAGTACGATTTAGTAGTATTGAAAGAAAAGCAAAAGGTGTGCGTGCATTTTTATAACTCATTTTTCGAGATGATGCCAAATCCCCATAAGAAGAGAAAGGTTGGATTGACAAAAGAAGCCTTGGAAGAGATGATCTTATTTAAGAAAGGGCTAATGAATTGGGGCAGCGAAGAGCTTATTCAGAAGTTTCTGGAGTATGAAAAAAACATTGCTGAGAATGAAGGCAAAGTCAATGTTCTACTAACTTACGGCGATAGCTTTCTTAAAGATCTCAGGAAAGAGTTAGGATTCAAAGACAAAGGTAAAGCAAACATCATGAGTATTATTCTCAACCCAGATGCACGAAAAGAATTATCAAGTTGATTCTCTGGTTCTAAAATAATTGGAAGCCCACAAAGGAGGCTGACCAAAAAACTGATTGATCTACACCAACCCCTCATCTGCAAACGAAAAATACCCCTTACTGGATAGAATTATATGATCAAGGATCGATATGTCCATCAATTTCCCAGCCTCCACTATCTTATTCGTAAGAGCTTTGTCAGCTTCAGATGGTTGAAGGTTGCCACTCGGATGGTTATGCACTTTATGCAAAGCTTTACATAATGAGCAAGAATTATGGCAACCGACGAAGCTTTCAGTGCTGTTTGGAATATCAACCGGATATCGGTTATTGTTCCTGATATTCCTCCCAAAGAAACCATGTTATATCCGAGAACCTGGTTAGCCCTGTTTAGCAGTAAGATGTAGAAAGATTCCCGGTATTCGAGATCTTCAAAAGCTAATCTCAGGATTTCAGAGGCATCTCTGGAACAGGTGACTTTGTGCCGATCCTTTGCAGGAATCTTAGAGGAATAAGAAATCTTGATTTCAGCAAGATTGTTTAGAAATAGATTATTCATGAGTGTTTTGCCTCTGCCCTTCTATGTTGAAAAACAAGTATTTGGCAATAATAATTTCATTTCTATACCTTTATAGTATAAATCTGAAGAGGAGTGAGCTCTGCTGGAGAGCAACTCATTAGCAATAAGATTTATGGCGGT
>Ga0233437_1007538_pt1 | contig 10476 bp, 11 predicted proteins | sample SI_122_August201_FD_182714 | JGI IMG/M metagenome (GOLD analysis project Ga0233437, IMG submission 182714) | Seawater microbial communities from Saanich Inlet, British Columbia, Canada - SI_122_August2016_200_MG | ecosystem: Environmental > Aquatic > Marine > Inlet | place: Canada: British... | reverse complement strand
CAAGTGTCTCTATGTTCATTACAAACGCCATCTCCACAAAATTCGGGAACATTTATTTCCATCGTAATTTTTCCAAAGTTTAAATTGTAATCAATGTCAAAACCTAGTTCGGGTTGGCCTGAAATTGTAAACCAAAAATCTTTTGTGCCAGTGTTTGCAGGAATTATCCCCGGCATGTATCCAAACCAATCTTTTTCTATCCATTTTCCAGCATATGTCCATGGACCCCAAGGGTTAGGTGCGTCGTACACTGAAGTGCTACTTAATATTAAATATCTTCCAATGCCTTCATGATACATTGAAGAAATTTGTGCATCAACAATCAAGTCTTCGTGAATTGGAGTAGCATCGTTTTGTGATAGTGACCATTGTGGTTGACCTTTTTTCATTCCGTTGAAGTATTCGTAAGAAGTATAATCGAGTATATTTTCTTTTCTAACTCTTGTTAGATAAAGTGGCCCGTTCCATTCCCATTCTTTTCCCATTCCAAATGCATAAACGTATCCGTCTTGGTTCAATCCATAATTCTGTCCCATATTAATAAAGAACATTGATCTAAATTTTGAATTATCTTTTTTTGTCCAAGGAGAATTATCAATATGTTTGGTCCAACTTTCGCCATCATCAATTGAAACTGCGATGTAACCAACATCGGACTCGGTTAAAGAAAATGTTTCTCGACTAATGAATCGTTTACTGTGGAAATGTCCATAGAGTTTTCCATCTAAATAAAGTAAGCTTGCAGGTTTATCGTCATCAATCTTTGTGTAATCCCATTCTTGGATATCATCAGTATAAACATTTGTTCCAGAAAAGTTTGGCGGGCTTAATGATGTGCGGGTTATTCCTAAATCATATAAGATTGGTTTTGATTTTTGAGCCGAAGGCAAACCGCTTCCGTCTCCCCAACTCATATACAACGTACCTCTGTTTCCCCATGTACTATACCATAAATCCCCGTTTGAACGAATTGGTATTGGCTTTCCTTCTACCAAAACCGATTTGATTACTGGGCTTTGTGGTGGTCGAATCGGATCAGCACAATCATAAACACATGTAATAAAATCTTCTCCGTTGTCACAAGTTCCGTCTCCGCAACTAGGTTTTGTAGTTTGTTCGCAAAGCAATTTTTCTTTTGGATTTACTATTCCGTCTCCATCGAAATCACAATTTTTTATATTGCAATTAGGTGGGCATTGAGTGTCCATTTTTGTGATGTCCTCTATGTCTTGGCATATTGGATCGTCACAAGTTAGTCCTGTACAACCGATTATTAAAATTAGCAAAAGCACTGCTCCGCACAACACAATTATCTTTTTGTTCATCTGTTTTAAGAAAGGTGTTTTGTTGTTTTTAATCATTTGTTTTGATTAGTTTTGTTGTCTACTTTTGCGCGCTTTCGCGAGTTGTTTTAGTTGATACTTACTCAATTTAATATCTCCGTTTTTTTCTTCGCCAAGATGGTTTATTAAGTTCTTAACTCGATCAGGAACAATTCCTGGTGGTTCATGTTCTTCTCTTGCTATTTTTGGTACTCTTAAACTTAGTCTTCTATTCCTAGGCATTATAAAATAAGACTTGGGTGATATTTAAACATTACTGGATTGCGTTGTCTATTGTCTTCGCTTTTCACTCTCACCTTTCCAATTAAGAATGGGTAGGAGGTGTTTGTAAGTTTTTGCACTTTGTTCTTGTGCTCTCATTACTGAAAAAATATTTTTGTATGCTTTTGGGTTTTCATCAAGAGTACTTTCTTTTACAGTTGCTTTTATTCCTTTCATCATTGCTTCAAATTCGTTCATCGAAGTCGTTTTGCGTGCTTGTGTTTTGCTCATTGCGCGTCCTGCTCCGTGCGAACTTGATTCTAAAAACTTTTTATTTCCTTTTCCAATAACTAAAAAAGTTCCGTTTTTCATGTCTCCAGGAATTACTCCGCGTTCCCCTTTGCCAGAGGGAGTAGCTCCTTTTCGGTGAATAAATCTTTGACTTTGACCAATTTGCTGCGCGTGATTATGATTCTTATTAACCCACAGTTCGATAGAAAATCTTTCACAAAGAGCGTCTTTTAAACCATCAATAACTTCGTTAGCAATTTCCATTCTGTTTAACAGAGCAAATTCTAGTAAGAATTCTTGTACAGCTAAATACTCTTTTCCAAGTGTACTATTAACGTCTAGTGCAAATGTTCGTTCAGCATTTCCTTTTGCGCCTGCAAATTCCATTGCTGCTTTCATGTAATGGGATGCAACGTGGTAACCCATATGGCGAGAACCACAATGTATTATTAGCCACACATCTTTGCCCGAAGTGTCAATTTCGATGAAGTGATTTCCGTGACCTAGGCTACCCAAGTTAGAAAGTGCGTTTTGCGATAGATAAGCTAAAATATCCGGGTTATGTGGGCTTTTTTCCAACTTTTCAAGCAATTCAATAAATTTTTCCTTTGTTTCGGTACTTATTTTGTTCTCGGGATTGAGTTTGCCAAGACCCATTGGAACGTTTATAGTAACTGTGTCGTGTATTAAATCTAAATCAGTTCTAATTTTCTCAAGTAAGTCTTTTCCTTTTAGTTTGAGTGCAATTACGCCACAACCAATATCATATCCAACCCAAGAGGGCACTACAAAACCATTGGTAATCAAAACAGCACCAATAGGTGCAACGTAACCAAAATGTGCGTCTGGCATCAAAGCACCATCAACAACGAACTTTTCTTTCATACAATTAGCAAATTGTCGGAGGACGCGTTCGTCTAAATTTTTTGCAAAAATCTTGTTCATATAATCTTATTCCATCAAAAGTAATTAAAAGAAGAATTGTTATGTAGCATCTATTGTTGTAATGAAGTATAAGCTTTAATCGCTTCAAACAAAGGACCATAACAATCAAGTGTAATAACTTGTGAAATATCAGTTAACTTTGCTAGTTCTTCTGGCGCAACTTTACAAATCGCATTCAAACCAGTTATAGGTACTGGAGAAGTTTTTGCTTCAACAACTTCGATATAAACTTTACACTTATCGTCTTCTTCTCCAATTATTTGTCCATAAAAAGTATTTTCGCCATCCGGAGTTAATTCACCAAATGCACTCTCACAAGACAAAAAGTTTGTTGCAAAACAAGCGTCATCATTACATTCTACACCTTTAGCTTGTGGTTTTTCGATTGTAGTACAACCAAGTAAAATAAACGAAGCTAAAACTAATAAAAATAATAATACAATTGATTTACGCATAACATTGTATTGTTTTTATTATATTTAAATGTTTTTTATTCGATTTTTTCTTTCATGGTGTAGGTATAAACGTATCCCAAAACCAGTCAAAACAAGCTTGTAGTTCGTCCGCTTTAGGTTTATAATTTGGAAGAGTTGGTATTTGTGCATCTAAAAAGTCAGGGATGCTTGAAGCTGCAGAACCTCTAAATTTACGATTCAACAAAGCACCGTACCAATCTCCAAGGAAATCAGGAGAGTTAGCATTATGTCTTTTTTCTTTCAGATATGGATCTAATACTTGGAAATCTAATACTGTGCTTCGTGTGATATCTAATACTTTTATAGTTTTTTCCCAAAAGTTATTGTTTGGGCAATTCAAGATCTTCTGTTTCTCAAGGGTATTGCGTATATGTAATCCATCATGAATAGTTTCAACAGTTAAAACCTGGCCTGCATTTTGGGCCAGAATAGAAAATACTACCAATTCCATTGGGCCATCTAAAAATATTTGGCCATCTGCAATAATCCCGCTTCGTGCAAAAGTTCCTAAAAGTAAATGTGCAAAATCCGTTTGTTGATTATTAACCAATACTTGTTTATTGCTTGGAAGATATTTACTCACAACGATTCTTCGATAAATTTGATCGGATGGTTGAATAAAAGTATTTATCGCCGCGTTGTTATTGTATGGATCTACTTCATGCGGATAATAAGGTAGATTAAATGCCAATAATGTTGCAACGGGCGGGGTGGCAGTATAGAAGTTTGATTCATATGATCGCATCATTTCGGATACATTTTGTGATGAAATTTGTCCACTTGATTCTAATTGTATATGCATTAAAGGATATGTTGAAATTTCATCAGGATTGTTTGCATTTTGAAAGTTATACGGGGTTGGGTGTTCGCTTGTGAATTCTTCAAATCCTTCACATGAATTTTTTCCATCTATATTTATGTATACTTCTAGTTGTAAATTTCGTATTTTATGTTTTAGTTGATAGGGTCTAAAAGCAGGTACGCTAGAAAGGCGTCTTCTAACATCTTTGTCCCATGCAGGATCTTTTGCGCTATAGATTGTTAAATTGCATTCATAATATTCTGGATCGGTTTCTATACATCCAGTCACCGTTCCGGACTTTATGTATTTGTCGGTGTCATTGTTTCTTAGTTTATAGGTTATTGGAAATATATTGTATCCTGATGTGTATACATGTACTTTTGTTTTTAGTGCAGAGAATTCGCTCGAGATTGCACCACCTCTTTGTTTGTTGTATTCTTTGTTTCCTTTGTCGCTTAGTTCTGGGATCTCTCCGTATATTTCAAAGCCTATGTTTGGTTGGTCAGAGCCTATGCCGATTTGGTTTGATGTGTCGCATATAGGATCCTTTGTTATTTGTGTACATCCTGGAGCAGGGATTCCTGAGCCAATGCATGTTGTTGCGGTTGTTGTAATTGCTAATGCGAGCGTGTTTGTTTCTTTTTGTTCGTATTCTGTGTTTGTTATTGCGCCTTGATTATGCGAAGCAACCATTCCTGCTTCGTTAGAGTAGCTTTGTACTCTTGCGATTACTTGATTGTTTTTGATATGTCCGTGGTTGAATGTTGTTATTCCTCCTGCGTTTTTTCCTTTTATTGTTCCGGTTAGTTTTATGTTTTCTAATTTTCCCACTGATTCTACTGCTAGTCCGGCTGCGTCTTCTGCGGATGTTATTTCAATATCAGTTATTGTCAAGTTTTTGATTGTTGCTTTATATGAAATAAATTTGAATATTGCTGCTTCTTCATTACTGTTTATTTTTAAGTTAGTAATTTCCCAGTCGTCGCCGTCAAGTGTTCCGTTGAATTTTGTTATTGGTTCGAAAGCAAAATCAGTACAGTCAATATCAAAATCTAACAAATAATTTCCGTTTGGATTATTTCTAATGTCTTGTAGATCTTGGCATGTTCCAATTACAGTTACTCCGTCTGGTGGTTGTGGTGAGCTGGGAAATATTTCTGGAATATATGGTTCTTCTTCTTTTAGTAATTGTCTTTTTTGAGTTTCTCTTATACAAATAAATGGTTGGGTTTCATATGTTTTGTATCCAAGCCCACATCGTTGTGGTGCTCTGAGTGTACAAGTATCTTGTGTTGTGTTCATCCACACCTGTCCTCTGTCACCTATTATTGTGTATGCGTCTGCGATTTCTTCTTTTGTCGGTAGTCTCCAATCATCGTAGCCGTTGTCTAAAGTTTCACAAAAGTTTTGTGCGTCTGCCCAGTGGTCTTCTTTGTATAATGTAGTTGTTACTATGGTTTCAGAAGTTAATTTTCCCCCGCCACAGTTTGCTCCAATTGCGTTGTCTTCTAAGCATTCTAAAGAATTTATTATTGTGTTTTCTTTTTCTTCGAAACAATGTCCGTCGAAACATTCAAATCCGGTTCCACATTTTATTGTTGTGTTGCAGATTGGATAATCAAATTCTTCTAGACAAATTAATTCCTTGTTTGTTGTGTTTATTCGATTGTAGCATCTTTTTTGTATTGGTGCAAGTTCGAAATCAAAAATAGTTTCTGTTTCTTCTGGCGTGTTAGATGTGCTTTTTGATTGTCTTCTTTGAATTGTATTATCTTCGGTATTTGTTTGAGTGTCTATTTCATTGGTTCCCGTGTTAGTTTCATTTGTTGTTTCTATGCCTTCTGTTGTTTTGAGCGAATCACATTCTCCTGTGATGTTAATACTTCCGTCTGGACAAGTGTTATTTAAACCACTAGACGTACAACCAAAAAACAGGGCTATTGCGAAAATAAGTAGTATAGCAAAGATTACTTTTCTCATAAGACACTTAAGTACTCCGTTATTTTTAAATCTTGTTTTTTAGATTTCGATTATGATTTTTGAGTACTTTGGCGTAACAATAGTTTTTTGTTTGTCTTTTCTTGTTTCGATAAAACCGTTCTTTTTCAATTTCTTTATATCTCTACTAATTGCCTCTTGTTTTCGCTTACTTTTATCGGATAGTTCGCCCACACTATTGCCTTTGGGAAAACTAGCAATTATTTTTAATAATCCAATATTCTTTGGGGATAATAGGTCTGATAGCTCTTTGTAAGAATCTAAATAAAGCATATTCTTTGGGCGGTCTTTAGTTTTACCACTTAAAAAAGAATCCCAGTCTTTTTCCATGTCACGACCGACGACAATTGTTAACGGTTCAGTTTTATCCATAATAATCATTATATAACATATATGTTATATATCTTTTTAAATATTTCTCCTAAGATATAATTTCAAATTATTTTCCCAATTGCGTTTTATTAGTCGTTGTGCGTCCAAAAAACATTTTGAAGAAATTTCTGAATTAAAAGCCTCAGTCTTATTATTGTCTTTGTAATATTTGTGAGTATGTGGTTTGCCATGAGCAGTATCAATTTTTATGATAGGTACTTGTTTATTATTTTTAACATGAAATTGGATAACACAAAAATTGCAGATTGTTTTTGTGTCTTTATCAAAATCTGCTTCAGTGTAAATATAATTTTTTCCACTTGCTTCAAGATCTTTTGTGGAAGTAAATTTTTCAATGTTCATGAAAAGATTGACTAGATTTGATTTAAATTCTTTTCACAAGCTTGGTGCCGGCGGGTTATTTAAGCCTTTAGCTCAATCCGGCCACGCTTGTTTCGCCAAGCGAGAACGATTTACACTAATGTGCTTTCTTCAAAAGCACTGAAGTGGCTTTAAGCCTTTAGCTCAATTCCCATATGTACTTGTTCAGGGATTTCTACTCGCATTACTCGCTTCAAAGTTCTTTCATCGGCTTGTATGTCAATAAGTCTTTTGTGGATTCTCATTTGCCATCGTTCGTAGGTTTCAGTTCCACCACCACAAGGGCTTTTACGAGTTGGTACAACTAGTTTTTTTGTAGGTAAAGCGATTTTTCCTGAGTGCTTAGCACCAGTTCTTTGTGCAACTTCTAGTATTTTGTCTGCGATTTCTTCGAGCATTCGGTAATCCGTGCTTGTTAATGATATTCTTGCTGTTTGCATATTTTTCACCTACTTTTTTTAAATATAAAATGGATGAAGAAAAAATCTCCTCCACCCAATTAATTACAAGTTCAATTTAATTGAACTCTATTTTTTCTCTTCGATTTCAAGAATTACTCCTGCTGCTACAGTTTGTCCCATATCTCTAATTGCGAATCTACCCAATGCTGGGAAATCTGCGAATTTTTCTGCACAAACTGGTTTAGTTGGAGTGATTTTTACAATTGCTGCGTCCCCAGTTTTCAAAAACTTTGGATTTTCTTCTGCAACTGCTCCTGTTTTAGGATCCAATTTCTTTTGGATTTCAGTCAAAGTCATTGACAATTGAGCTGTGTGTAAGTGGAATACTGGAGTGTATCCTACTGGGATTGCTGTTGGATGGTTTAAAACAACAATTTGTGCTATGAATGATTTCACAACAGTTGGTTTGTCGTTAATTGGTCCAATAACATCTCCACGTCCAATGTCTCCTGATCCTACTCCTCGAATAGAGAAACCAATATTATTTCCAGGTCTTGCTTCTTGCAATTTTTCGTGGTGTTCTTCAATGTCTTTTACTTCTCCTTCTTTTCCAGAAGGCATTACCACTACTTTTGTTCCTGATTTTAATATTCCTGTTTCAACTCTTCCTACAGGGATAGCTCCAACACCTTTAATGTTGTAAACATCTTGAACCGGGATTCTTAATGCTTTATCAACTGGTGATGGTGGTGATGTTAAATCGTCTAAAGTGTCTATTAGACTTTTTCCGCTAAACCATTTTAGGTTATCGCTTGCTTTAACAACGTTATCTCCTTTCCAAGCTGAGATTGGTACTACTTTAACATTTTCTGCTTTGTAACCAATTCCTGTCAACATTTTAGTCATTTCGTCGCTAACTTCCTTGAATTTAGCTTCTTCATAATTTACTTCATCCATCTTGTTGATGGCAACAACAAGTTGTTTGATTCCCATTACTTGAGATAAAAAGGCGTGTTCTTTTGTTTGAGGTTGAGGACCGTCTTTTGCAGCTACAACTAATACAGCAGCGTCTGCTTGACTAGTTCCTGTAATCATATTTTTTACAAAGTCTCTGTGGCCAGGTGCATCAATAATAGTGAATTGGTGCTTTTTAGCATCGAATCTTTTGTAAGAAACGTCAATAGTTACTCCTCTTTCTCGTTCTTCTTTTAGGTTATCCATTGCATATGCGAACGCAAATGTTCCTTTTCCTTTTTCTTTTGCAATTTCTTCAAGTTTTCTGTATTCTTGTTCTGATAGAGCTCCTCCATCGTATAATAGTCTTCCTACTGTAGTAGATTTACCGTGGTCTACGTGACCAATGAAAACTACGTTGATTAAATCTTTTTCTGCCATTTTTCTACACCTCTAAAATTTCCTTTTTTTTACAAAACTAATTGTTAATTAATTAGCTCACCTTATGTTATTTTCGCGAAAAAAGCTTTTTAAAGGCATGCTTTGGATCATGCACTTCGATGCACACTAATGCACCACATAAGTGGTGTTGAAGTGGTATTAGGTTTTTTTAGGTATAACTTTCAAGTATCGGATTAGTTTTTCGAAGTATATCTGTTTGAAGACTCTTTTTTCCGAAGTAAACCGTTATTAAACCGTATAAAATTAATGCTAATCCTAATATGCCAAGGGTACTTCCCAAGCTAAAAGATTTAGGCATTATAGGTAAAGCAGATATTCCAAAGAACAAAGAAATGAATCCTGCGAACAACACGAAGTGACCTATTTTCATATCAGTTATAATGTTAAAACTAGTATTAATTACTTTTTATTGACAATTGTCGAATTTTTGAGAAGCTTTTTATTTGCATTTTTTGTGATTTTTGAATGGGTTTTGAAGTTTTTATCACTGAAACATTCAAAAAGAAAATTGCATTTCAAAACCGAAAATTCCATGCGTGGTTAGAAAAGGTGTTTGATCAACTCGTGTTAACTCCGTTTGTGGGAAAACCTTTGGGCGTTAAATGGTTTAGAGAGAAGAAATTTGAAAATTCTAGAATATACTATATTATTTTTGAGGATAAGAAAATAGTTTATATTGTAAATTTTAGTTTGAAGAAAGATCAACAAAGAGTAATTGATTCGACTCGATTGTTATTTGACAAATACAGAAAAGATATTGCTTTTTTATCTAAAAAATAGTCAGCGAACCTTTGTTACTTTCTCTGTTTTTATATCTTTAAGACTAGAAATAAAATCGTCTAATTCATCATTTGCTTCCGCTTTATTTTTTAATTTATTATATTCTTCTTTTGTGATAGTTATTGTATCTTGCATATTATCCTCTTAACTAAAGAAGTATAAAAAGATATTGTGTGCTTCGTCAATAGTGAAAAAAGAATTTAAGAATAGAACAATGGTTCTATTCGGAAAATTAATTCAATTATTCTAAAAAGAATTGCCAACCTTTAACGTCTTCAGGCATTCCTTTTCTTTTTCTAATTTCTTTTATTGTTGCTTCTTGTAGTTCGGTTGGTAGTTTGTCATAACCGTAGTACTCTGCAGTCCAAACAGCTCTTCCTTGTGTAGCTGAACGCATTGCACTTGAAAATCCAATCAATTCTTTTACTGGTGCTTTTCCAATAATAATCGAAGAGTCTCCTTCTTGACGCATTTCAGTTATTTGTACACGTCTTGAACCAAGTTCTCTGCTTGCGCTTCCCATTTGGTCTTCAGGAACGGTAATTGTTAAAGTTTGTTTTGGCTCAAAGATTTCTGTTCCTGCTTGTAACATACAAGCATAAATACCTCGAGTAATAGCTGGTAATACTTGTGCTGGTCCTCTGTGGATTGAATCTTCGTGCAGAGTCGCATCAGTTAATTCAAATAGAACACCTTGGCATTTTTCTTTTGCTAAAGGTCCTGCATTCATTGCGTCTAAAAATCCTTGGATAACAAGTTCTCGAATCTCGTTTAGAGCTTGTATTCCTCTTGTTCTATCAACTAAAGCGTTTGTTCCGGTTACTGCCCAAACTTTCTTTGAAGTGTCTGTCTCAAATCCAACTGCTTTTAATTTGTCAATTGTTTCTCTGTGCTTTGGTTTTAATTTTCCAGGGAATTCTGTTTCAAGCAAATTCTTGAAAATCTCTTCTGGTAATTTAGAAACCTTAATCTTGAATTTATTGTGTTTGTTTGGACTCTTTGCTTCAAGCACTTGACTTTCTCCGTTCAATGCTTCGTGGTAAACAACAATCGGTTGACTAGTTTCTACT
>Ga0233437_1007536_pt1 | contig 10479 bp, 8 predicted proteins | sample SI_122_August201_FD_182714 | JGI IMG/M metagenome (GOLD analysis project Ga0233437, IMG submission 182714) | Seawater microbial communities from Saanich Inlet, British Columbia, Canada - SI_122_August2016_200_MG | ecosystem: Environmental > Aquatic > Marine > Inlet | place: Canada: British... | reverse complement strand
AACATCAGAGGCACCACCTGGTATGGCAAATGTAATTTGACCAGAGCTATTTGTGGTGGGTGTGCCAGTAGCGGCATAGCTGTCTGTGCCAACGATAGAATATGTAATAGAACAAGCACTAATGGCAGGGACAACTGTAGCTGTGACACTAACGGTGTCATAAGGAGCGGGATCTGATGGTGAATTAGTGGCAGCAATACTCACAATATCATCACATGAATCAATTTCTGATTCTTCACTTGTGGTGGTCGTATCGTCACTGGCATTGTTAATGTCATCACTGCTTTCGTCAGTGACATCTTCTAAGGCAACAGGGGTTACAGTAATGGTGGTTGTTTGGCCAGATGTAATGGCTACATTTTCAACAATGACTGGGGCATAGCCTTCAATAAACAGTTCTAAGGTGCCAGTTCCGCCCGTGATATTCATTGCCATGGGGCTGTCAGTTGTCCCTTGTGCTGATGCGGCGGCACAATATTGTCCTGTGCTCACATATTTTGTTCTGAGTTCAGCATCACTACTACTAGTACAAAAACTATAAATGGCAGACGCAATTTTGCTGCCCACAACACCACCAATAACGACAGCTAAAATGCCAGGGGCACTGACTAATGTGGCCCCCGTGCCTGCGACATATAAGAAAACGGCACCAGCTGTAGCGCCTCCCGTAACAGAACCGCCACCCTGAACCACAACAAGCTCTAAACCAGCTTCGCCAGCCATAGAAACGAGTTCACCATAGCAGGTATCATACAATGATTTGGCAGCATCAAATTTGGCAACGGTGTAACCAGAGTCAGTCACACTGGGGATGGCATCATATAGTCCATCACATTCTTCTTTTTTTGTTGATAAAATTTCATGAACTTGCTGCAAACTGGATCCCGCATCAATACCCACGCTACCAACTGAATATTTAAATAAAGAAGACGTGAGGTCGCTGTTTATTGAAGATGAGCTTGTATTAAATGTTGTGGCTGAATAGGTTTCAACAGTACTGAGATGATTGAGATATGTTTCAAAATCATCCATAAAAGAAGTGAGCAGTTCTTCTGAATCTTCAGCATCAGCAGAAGAGGCATTGTTACCAACCATGGATGAGTGAGAATCACCAAATGATTTGGCTTTTGTATAAGTGGTAAGCCCTTCAGTAGTTAAAGCAGAAACTGTTTCAGAGTATGTCAGGTTGCTATCAGCAGTGTCATCGGAACTTGATGACCCACAACCGATCATTGCTAGGCTTGTCATGAGGATAAGAGAAACAAAAATATTAAAATAATGTTTCATAAATGAACCTTTCTTGAATCAATTCATCAAACTTTAAAAAACTTATATAAAACATATACTAGCGTGTAAAATATAATCAATAATATAGTAGAGAGTGCTAATTCCTGGAAACAAATGTGTTCGCTATTTTACCACTTAGAAATTTTTATTTTCAATCAGAGTAGTAGATAAATACAGGCTATGGCGCGGTGAAAAAAGAGGTTAGCGTATAGAAGTCATTAGTTCCAGACAAGTATCAATAACAGAAATAAAGCTTTTGTCATCGCCAAAAGGTCTTGTTTCAGGAAGGGGAAGAAATAACCAAAAGCCCTTTTCTCCTGCGACGTGGTCTGTGAAGCACGGTAAATTTTCTCTGTTCTTATAGTTGTCCCAAGGGATATCTTGTGTGGAATAGGTTTTGTCATGAAAAGTGACTGTTTGGGATTTGCTCTGAATAGTTTTTTTGATTTCTTCAGGATTCCCTTCACCATTACGACAAATATCAAAAAGAACATCAAAGGGTTTTCCTTGTTCTTGTGTCCTGGGATTCATGGGAGAGATCTGGACAGCTATATTAGATTCTCCATTTGGATTAAGAATAGAAATAGATAGTTCATTCAGCTCATAATTCACATAGCCTTCTTCACCACCATAATGCTTTTTAAGTTTTTCAAAGAGTTCTTGTAAGCCAGAAATATAGCGTTGCTCATCAATCGAAAGAGTCTCTTTGTTCTTTTTGTTAAATAAACCAAATAATCCCATAATTTCTCCTGTTGTTTTTTATTATATATACTAAACAACAATGAACAGGGTTATCAAGCAACTAACTTTCTAAACATTTATTTTTACCAGAGATAATACAAAAAATGGTATAATATTAGTATGTTTTGGACTGGTGGGGCATGGCATCCTTTAAGAAATAGTCTTATCATTTTATTTCTATTTTGCCTCTTTTTTGTTGCTGGCTGTAAAGTAGGTATCACACTTTATGATGCTACTGGAGATGATGCCGGCTCAGAGGAAACAGGTGGCTCTTCAGAAAATAATGCCGATGATGTCAATGATAGTAGTGATGATGAAGCTGCTGCTGAAGAAGATGATGATGCAGAAGAAGATGATGCTGCTGAAGACGAAGAAGATGGGGAAGGCGAAGAAGAAGATGTTATTCCTTGTGTTGATGATGACAGTCTTGAGTTTTACTTACCGTTTGAAGGTATTGAAGGTGATACCATCACGGAGTTATCAATAAATGAAAGAGAGGGAACGTCTCACAATCTCACAGTTTCAGATACCGCAGTGTATGGGAAATCAGGCGAGTTTAATGGCATTGATACTTACATTGATTTTGGTACAGCACCCATTGGTTTAGAATATGAATTCACACTCATGGCGTGGATGTATCCCTTGTCATTAGATGGTCAAATAGCTATCATGAGTAAGTTTACACATATGCATGGCGCTGTTGAAGAAACAGATACCATTCAGTTTGGTCCAAATGGAGATGCCTTTCTCGTGCAGTTCAGTTCTGCTAATGGTGATTTTTGGGATCCATCGTTAGGTACTCTTTATACAGATGAGTGGCAGCAAGTGACGGCAACTTATTCAGGCACAGATGAAGATGGCACCATGAAGTTTTATATTGATGGTGAGCTGATTACAACAGCAGAAACCGCAGGTGGGGTGATGTATGAAAATTCGAATACGAATTTATTAATATCAGCCTCATATCAAAATGACTATGGTGAAGAATTTTTATCCATGTTTTTTGATGGGTACATTGATGAAATCATGATTTTTTCACGTGCCTTAGAGGGTGATGAAGTTACTGATTACATCACCTGCATAGAAGAGTAATTCCTCCCAAAGGAGCCATTCCAAAAGGTGCCGTTCCATTTATCCTGAGCAAGGTCGAAGGAAGTCGAAGGGTACCCCCACATTGTGCTAATTCCTGGACACAAATGTGTCCGATATTTTCCCAAATACTTAAGTTTTCCTTTAATTTAGTCATTGAGAATGGGTAGACTACATTCTCATGCACTCACAAGCTCTGACAACGGGTTCACTAACAACCCCTTTTGCCATTAATGTTTTTCAGCAAGCTGCTTTGCAGCAAGGTCCAGATTGTAATCTTACTGTAGCCACAAGTGGGGTGCAGCACGCTATGGCTGTTTTACGCGAGGCATCAGTTGGGCAAACTCGTGAGCAAATTGATCGTGCCATGCACTCGCATGTTTGGGGTGATGCTGATCAAGAGGCTTTATCCGAATATATCACAGCCATGAAGCAAGGTAGACTTTCTGGTTTGCGGTTAAAACTAGCATCAGGATTATGGACAGATAAGAACTTGCCTATTAGAAGAGCTTTTCAAGATAGAGCGAGAGTAAATTTTGGTGCCCCCACACGCGTTGTTGATTTTGCCCAAAATTCTAGAGCCGTAACAAAGGGTATTAATGAGTGGGTGCAGGCACATGCTGGTGAGCAAGTTCAGAAATTATTGTACAAAGCAAATCCAGAGCTTTGGGCTTTATTTGTATCAGTATGTTGTTTTACAGGTCAGTGGCAAACTCCCTTTGATTCTCAATTAACACGACGAGGTTTGTTTACGAGCGGCGGTCTCAAACAAGAGCTTTTGGCTGTTCCCATGATGTATGTTCAGAATCAAAGCATGCCTTATTACGATGATGTGCGTTTTGGTGCTGAAATTGTTGAATTTGACTTTGCTGGGAAGCAAGCGTCGCTTGTTGTTGTGTTACCCCAAAATGTTGATAAACTTCTCACAATGGAGAAAAATCTTTCTGCCCAACTCTTGGCGCAATGGTTTACGGGATTAGATAAAAATCGTAAGAAGGGAGGACGACGGTTTAACCAAATAGGTTTGCCAAAACATTTTGATCGCTCCTCATTTGATCTACTTAGTACGATGAAAGCCTTAGGTGTGGAAGATGTCTTTTCAGAGCGGGCTAATATGCAAGAACTCACAGGGGCTGTTGCATCGCATGCTGACTTTCATTTTAACACAGCCTACCATGATATGATTTTTGGTTGGGATGAGACAGGGGTGGCGACGCGTGTGGATCTCACAATGGATCGTAAACTCACAGGAAATTTAATTCAAAATCAGTTTGTCGCCAACCATTCCTTTCTGTTTATCCTTCGTGATCGTGAAAACAACGAAATTTTAGCGATTGGTCGTTTTGCCAAACCTGGTAAACGTAATTATTAACATTTTTTAACGCTTGTTGGCTGGTGCCTTTTACATTAGGGGTAAGGGGACACAATTATGTTTTTTAACAACAAAAATAAATAAGGATGCCAAATGAAAACTAAAAAATTGATTACCTTTATATTATTATTTTTTGTCTTACTGACATCAGGTCTTGTTCACGCTTCAGGAGAAAATGAGTGGGATTCAGAGTTGTCTTATGGGGGTAATGTAGATGTGGCATCACGTCATGTGTGGCGTGGACAATATCAAACACAAGGTGTTACCTGGATGCCATCAATTTGGGCAGAATTCGAAGGTCTTAAATCATCTTTTTGGGGACGTATGCCTTTGGAAAATGTGGCTAACCAAGGAGAATTTCATTGTGTCGCCAATACAACATCATTTCGCTATGTGGTGGATGAAAAATTTGGTATCATGCCAGGTTTTATTACATATTTTTATCCCTATGTTGCCGGTTGGTCTACAACAGGTGAAGCTTACCTTACTTTAGATTATACAGTAGGTGATTTTACGCTAGCCACAGGGCATTATTTTGATGTGATTGACTATCAAGGAGCCTATTATGGTGATTTTAGTATAGCTTATAATAATGCCTTTACTGATGTTTTTACCTTTTCAACTAAACTCACAACAGGTTGGGGCAATGCTGAATATAATAATACCTATACCGGATACAATGAATTAGCATCACGTTTTGTTGGTATTGAGATGTCGCTCAAGAGTCAGCTTTCTGAAAATCTTTTTGTAAAACCTTATGTGCATTATGATGTGGCACCCTTTAGCGGTATGAGTAATGCCTTAGGTAGCAGAAATGTTATGTCAGTTGGTCTTGTTGTTGGTATTCATAACTAATAATTTTCCAATTTTCTCAGTGGGAAAGCCCATGACATTGGTGTAAGAACCCTCAATTTTATCAATAAACTTATGTGTGTCTTCTTGAACGGCATAGGCTCCTGCTTTATCCATGGGGATGCCGGAGGCTACGAACGATTCTATTTCGCTTTTCTGGAGATTTCGAAATGTTACTAGGCTTGAGGCTGAATCGTGAATGGGGTCGCTGGGTCGCTGGGTCGATGGGTCTATGGAAGAGTTTAGAAGGCAATAGCCTGTGATGACTTTGTGGGTTTTGCCGCTTAGTTCTTCTAGCATACTGATGGCATCTTGTTCATCTGTTGGCTTGCCGTAGATTTTGCCATTGAGAACGACTATGGTGTCGGCTGTTATTATGAGTGTGCTATCGTTTGATCGTGCAGATCGTGCAATCGTGCAATCGTGTTTAATGCTTAGGGCTTTTTCTTTGGCCAAGCGTACAGCGCAATCCCGTGGGGCTTCGTTGGGTAGGCTTGATTCATCAATGTTGGGAATGATAATTTCAAAATCTTTTACAGGATAGTCTATATCAATAAGAAGTTTATTAAGTAACTGATGACGACGAGGCGACTTACTAGCTAGTATTATTTTCATCATAACGATAGCACGATTTGCACGATTGCACTATTTGCACGATCGCACGATTTGCACGATTGCACGCTCAAGCACGATTGCACGCTCGCACGCTCAGCACGCTCAATTACTTCATCCGCTTCCCTTGATCTTCATGTATAAATATCCAGCTAGCCAGTTTAGAAATGGAAATAGGCATGTCACCGTTTTCCACATCCCAGTAATGAATGCCTTTAGCAAAGCAAGAACTAGAATCATTTTCAGGGATAGAATTAATCATGTTCTTAATTTTTTGAAAACGTTTTTGCCAGGCATTCATGTTTTGAACACGTAAGTCTACCCAACCATCAGTGGCCCAGTTATTAATGTTTTCATCATTGATTTCAAATTTTGCTTTTGGATTTCCGGGAATGTCTGCTGGTATGGCCATGCGTTGACCACGTAGCAGTTGGTTTGATGAGAGAAGAACAGGGATGCCAATGGAGACAATAGATGATCTGAGCTCAGCATCATTTTTGACTAACTCTTCTACACATTCTGTCATGTTTTGTGGGGCTGTTTCTAAAACACCATTGAATGTCTTGAAAACTTTTTTAAGCAAAAAGGCTTCATATAAAAGTTTTGACAAACGAGGTGGTCCTAAGAGTTCAAAGGCAACAGATTCTGTACCTGTTTTTTCAACTAAATCACGCAAGGATTGAATGGCACCATGTCTCATGTAACCAGCGCGATAGGTGGGGCCTAAAATAGAGTTATCAAAAGCAGCCACAATGTCTGTGCCGGTATTGCCGCCCATAATTTCCCAAATAGCATTTTGGGCAATTTCTTCAGGGGTGATGAATTCCATTTGACCTTCATCGGTGAGTGTTTCAAATTCTCCAAGAGAAAATAATCCATTTTCACCCGTATCAATGTATGGGGCCTCTAAGTTTCTGGGTTTATCATCTTGAGTTAAGTAGGAAGCTTCTCTTTGAAGGGTTTTTGAAAGTTCCCCTTCTAAGTTGAGTGCTTCATTGATTTGAATATCTTCCATCATGATGGGCTGGCCTTTTTTCTTAACCGGGCCATGACCGACTTTTTTCCACGCAATAGCCGCAGCAGGCTTAAGTTCTTTAATGATGGGGCCACCAGGTGTTCGCGCCATGAGGAAAAGAAGCAGCGAGTGAGCGCCAGCCACAGCAGATTTTGCCAGAAGCATACGTGATGGTCTGTCTTCACTATGTGTGTAGGGAATGTTTAACCCCATGCCACCTGTGCCACATGTTCCTATTTTGAGATAGACGCGTGTTTCATGTTCTAACATAGATTGTTGGAAAATTTGAATATGTCTGATGAGTTGAGGAATGTATTGTGTGCACAGGAGTTTTTCCACAACATTCTTGGTTTCATCATTAATGTTTTGAATGGCTGAATAGGTTTCTTTAGCACTGCCAAAGATGTTTTGGTAGGCGAGAATACTTGCTGTGTTCATTGCATCAATAACAATGTCTGGTTTGTGTGTTTTTAAAAGATTGAAAATGGAAGATCCTGTTAATATTTTTTTGTCCAGAGGATTGAGTATGTCGTGGAGAAAGGCATCACGATAATCTTGTTTATTTAAAATATCAGATCGGCTCACATCTTTGTGTTCCCAACGTAAAAACACATCACCCCAGACAGCTTCAAATTTGATTTGAGGGTATTCTTTTTCAAGCTGTTCTGTGAATTCTTCGGCTTCTTGTTGAAAAAGTGAGCAAATAATAATGCTATCAATGTCTTGCATGATGAGTTGACGACAAATAGCACGACCGACCAAACCCGCACCACCAAGAACTAAAGCCTTTTTATTTTTTATTTCCACAAAAACTCCTCCACCCAAACTGGGGGTTTGCTAAGAGACAGTATGGCCTAATAGCATAAATAGTTATTGAACTTCAAAAGCTTAGCTTTTTTGAAAAGGATGTGTCTCTTCGACTAAGCCTCAAGAGGGTTATTAAAGAGTTTGTGTTTGATCAACTAAAAATTTGGGTTTGATAAAATGGTAAAATCCGTTAAGACAGGTGCATGAAAAATAAACACATGTTACTTGGCGATGAAGCCATTGCTTTGGCCGCTATTCATTCTGGAATTAGTGCGTCTTATAGTTACCCCGGAACACCCTCAACGGAAATTGTAGAAACAATTCAACGAGAAGTGAAACAAGATCCTGACTTGGGTGTGATTTGTGCGTGGTCGATTAATGAAAAAGTGGCCATGGAAGAAGCTTGCGGGGCCTCCATGATTGGGAAGCGTTCTTTGGCTACAATGAAGCATGTGGGACTTAATGTGGCTGCAGACCCTTTTATGAACATGGCCATGACAGGGACTAGTGGTGGCCTTGTGATTTGTGTGGCTGATGATCCCTCTATGCACTCATCGCAAAACGAGCAAGATAGTCGCTTTTTCAGTGAGTTTGCTAAAATTCTTTGTTTGGAGCCCGTAGATTCTCAAGAATGCTATGACATGACCACACAGGCTTTTGATCTTTCAGAAAAATTTAAAACACCGGTTATGATTCGTTTGACAACACGCGTAGCCCATAGCCGTACGGGTGTTACTCTTTCAGATAACAAACAAGACAAAAAACCACTAACCCTACCAACAGACTTTACATCGTGGACACTGCTTCCGTGTAATGCCAGACCACAATATCTGGCCTTGTTAGAAAAACAAAAAGAGTTTCAAAAGTATGCTAACGCCTATGAACTTAATGAAGTTAATATTGTGGCAGGTACGCAAAAAGGTGTTGTTGTGGGCGGTTTGGCCTATCCTTATTTCAAGGAATGTCTTTCAGAGCTTGCCGTATCACATGTGCGTGTGTGTACATATCCTATTCCTGAAGAAAAAATTAAAAAACTGATTAACTCAGTAGAAGAACTCTACGTTATAGAAGAAGGTTACCCTTTGATTGAAAATCAGTTATACCGCTTAATGCATGAAACAGGAAAAATGATCACATTGCATGGCAGACAAGATGGTACTTTTCCTTTTGCCGGAGAACTCACACCGGATGTCGTGCGAAAAGGTTTTGGTTTGGACACAAAAGAAGAGAGCAGCTATCCTGTCTCGTCCTTGGTAAAAGGGCGTCCGCCACAACTGTGCAAAGGTTGTCCGCATGCTGATACGTATAATGCCTTAAATGAAGTGCTCAAAGGTCATGAACAAGAGAGACTCGTATTTTCCGATATTGGTTGTTATACCTTGGGGGCCTATCCTCCTTATGAAGCCATTCATTCTTGTGTGTGCATGGGCGCGTCTGTATCAATGGCCAAAGCTGCTGGTGAGAACGGGTTAAAATATTCTGTGGCGGTGTTGGGTGATTCAACGTTTGAACACTCTGGAATCACACCGTTGTTAGAAGGGGTTTCCAAGAAGGTGCCATTTACCGTAATCATCTTAGATAATGCCAAAATTGCCATGACTGGTGGGCAGGAACGCATCATGAGTGAAGAACAATTCATGCCTTTTATTTTGGGCACAGGCATTGATCCCAAGCATGTGCGTTTGATTAATCCTCTGCCAAAAAATCATGAAGAAAATGTGCAGATCATACGTGAAGAGTGTGCGTATGAAGGGCCGTCAGTTATTGTGGCACGTAGAAAATGTATTCAGAAGTAATTTTATTGGTGAAAAACAGAAAGGGTTTGTTGTGAATAAAGATATTATTTTTTGTGGTGTTGGAGGTCAGGGTGTTTTATCTGTGGCTTCGTTATTTATTAATGCTGCTAATGATGTGGGTTTACATGTGAAACAAACAGAGATTCACGGCATGGCGCAACGGGGTGGGGCTGTGACCTCACAAGTTCGCGTTTCTGATGAACCCATCCATTCTCCTATCATTGCTTCTGGCACAGCTGATTTTATCGTTGCCTCTGAACCCATGGAAGCTTTGCGGCAAGTGAGCTTTTTAGCCAAAGAGGGCTGCATTATTTCTAGCATGACACCCATGAAAAACATTGCCTACCCTGATCTTGATGACGTTCATGGTCAGATCAAAGATTTCAAAAACAATAAACTCATTGATACAGCTAAAATTTGTGAAGAGATTACCAATCCAAGAGCTGCTAATATCATTCTATTAGGTACCTTAGTTTCAGCTCTAAATATTGACGGCTTATCTGATGCCATTCAAACAAGAATCAAATCTGCCTTTGCAAAAAAAGGGGAAAAGGTTGTGGAAAGTAATGTGTTAGGGTTTATGAAGGGATTGACTGACTAGCTAAGATAACTCTCGAATGCCTACAGCTGTTAACCAGGGTTTTTCCAAATAAGTGACAACCTCACGAATGGGAGCTGGCAAAAAGCTTTTATCAATTTGAGTTGCTATCCACTGAAAAAATGGTTCCATGTGGTCAATGCGCAATCCATTTTTACCACCCAGAATAAAAGATATCTGCCCCTGAGTTTCTGTTTGAAGAAAGCGATCATAAAGTGGTCGCAAAATTTCGCTAAAAAACGAATCCCTATCTTTTCTAGATTTATTTCGAGGATCGATATTTGCAGCCTTTAGGTATTCTTCTAAAGGT
>Ga0233437_1007535_pt1 | contig 10480 bp, 15 predicted proteins | sample SI_122_August201_FD_182714 | JGI IMG/M metagenome (GOLD analysis project Ga0233437, IMG submission 182714) | Seawater microbial communities from Saanich Inlet, British Columbia, Canada - SI_122_August2016_200_MG | ecosystem: Environmental > Aquatic > Marine > Inlet | place: Canada: British... | reverse complement strand
CAAAATCTTTAGCATCTTGATTGTAGACGATTTGCGCTTTTATTTTCTTATCTACTCTTCTTTTATTCCAATCATCCCAATAACCTAGCACATGTTTATGTCCTGACATAGAAGGTCCGAAATAATACATCACTTCACCAGGTTCCATTACGTTTAATGCAGTTTCTCGTACGTTTTTTATTCCTTCCATTCCTTCAAAGACTTCTGCTTCTTTCATGACTTCCCTTTCAGCTATTAACCCTTCAAAGAAGGGCATATTATTTTTTACATACTCTTTTTGCTCTTCAATTTTTTTCTTCTTAGTATCTAAGTATTCAACAATCCTGTCAGGTGGAGCTGCTCTAAACACCATACGATTATTTTTCTTGAAGTGACTAACGACTCCTTTTTTTGTTAATTTCTCTAAAATTTCATATAATTTAGATCTAGAAACTCCTGACTCTTTCGATATAACCCCTGTTGAGGAACTTCCTAATTTTAGTAAAGCTAAATATACCTTTTCTTCACCGTTTGTAAATCCAATTTCTTGCAAGTGTCGCTTCATAATACTATATGCTCTTCTTCTGATATATTAAGTTTTAGGTTTTGTTACCCCCTTCGGGGTCACAAATATTGATAAACTCTTTTAGAACCTTAGCTACATGTCAGTAATAAACGCTTTTGGAAATAAAATTTCCGAAATTAAAGATATGTGGGATATACCTGAGGTAGGAACCTACCTAACAAAAACATTAACACGACAACTAAAACACTTAGGAGCAAAATCACCAAGTGAATTTTCAGAAATCCTAAAAGCAGACTCAAAAGCTGAAACAACTGACGAATACGAGCAAAGAGCCCATGATAGAATTAAGCAATGGGGTTTGACGACTGCAGTAGCGCTTCAAGAAAGAGCAGAAACTATGTTTCGTGAAATACGACCATATGTAACTGGCCCGAAAATACTTGATTATGGTTGTGGGAATGGAGGCATAGGAGCTAGGCTCAAAAACATTGGCCATGACGTTTCTTTGGCTGATGTATACAAATGTAGTACGCTACCTCAAGACATGCCATTCGAATTACTATCTAATGACCCACTCAAAAATAAATATGATACTGCTCTGTTGCTTACTGTTCTACACCACTCAGATACACCAATAGAAACACTAAAGCATGCAGCAGACAGCATAAAAGACGATGGTCGTCTGGTTATCATTGAATCTGTATACGGAGTTTCAAAAGGATCAGAATTAGCTAAACTCTCAAAGAATAACCAACTATGTGCTGCATCATTCATAGATCACTTTGCAAATAGAATGATAATTGACCCTAATTTCAAGATTAATGTTCCATGCAATTTCCAAACACCAAAAGATTGGCAAGCAACATTTGAAGATCTTGAATTAGAGATGGTTAAAACTGTCGATCTTGGAATTGATTTACCTGCATTCCCAGAACACCATCACTTATATGTGTTAGAAAAGAATTTTACTTCCAAGACTTAATATCTTTACATGCAAAACTTCTATCAGCTTGCTTATCTACATCAAACGCAACCAAAAGCCATTGCTCTTCCTTATGCCATTCATTTGATGTAAATATAATTTCTTTTGGGATGATTTTTCTGACTTTGGTCTCCCCTCTCCAATTAGTGTATAGAATTTCGATTTGTTTTTCCATTGTTTTCACCATCTAAACCTGGGGTATAGTTTCTAACTTCAAATATTTGTCATAAGTTAATATCTGAACCTCCCTTATTGGGAAATTCTCCTTAATTTGCTCAATCAATTCAACTAATTCTTTTTTGTTTTTAACTTCTACATCAATCTCAAAATCTAACTCCTCAAGAGTTTCATCGATATAAATTACTTTTTCATTTTCCATGCAAAAGTTTTCTAATTCTTGGCAATTAGCACAATCATCCAAGATAAAATTTATTTTATGATATTCATAACCTATTTTTGCTAAATTAATATTTACTCTATAGCCTTGAATGATTCCTTTCTTCTCTAGTTCTTTTATTCTAAAAGCAATTGTTCTAACTGGTATTTTTAATTTCTCTGAAACCTCAACTAAAGGAATTCTTGCATCTTTTGCAAGAATCTTAAGGATGCTAAAATCAAGATTATCATATTTCTCTACTGACTCGCCACCAATCATCTCAACTTTACCGTCATTATTAGAATTTAAGATATATCTCCTCTTGAAGTGTATTACTTTTGAAAAAATATGTACTTTTTCTTTCCAAAAATATTTTCTAAATTTTATTTTAAATTCTTTCCAGAAATCTCTAAATTCATAAATATTTTTAACCCATACCATAAAAGACAAATCATAATTTGTCTCAATTTTACCTACTACTCCAACAAGTTTATTCTCAATTAGCCAAGTGGTTAATTCATCCTCATCTTTCTTGGTGCTTCTAAAAAATTTGAGATAAACCCTTATGATAAAATATCCAAGCTTTGAACTATTAATCACGGTATAGTATCCTTCGATGATTCCTTCCTCGGTCATTCTTTTTATCTTATAATTAACCGTATTCTTATTTAGACCAACCTTCTTTGCTATTGCTGAATTGCTCTGGCGTGCGTTATCGTCTAATTCAGACAAAATCCTTCTATCTTTTAGGTCCATTTTGATATAAAAGGCAATTATTATTTATAAATATTGCGTTATGAACCATTTTTCTGTAAATAGTTTAATATAGACTATCGAACTACCTACTAGTAACAACTAAATGAACAAACTGAGGCGATATGAATGAATGAATCGGAAAAATTATTGGACGGAACACCATTCAGGGTGTCCATATTTGAAGACCAAGAAAGATTTTATCATCATGGACTAAGTCATGTTGTAGATCTTGTTGACTTTGGAGATAGCCATGAAGCTTTTGCGTTTGTAAATAGAGCAATTGAGCGTTCGTACAGAGGAAGCAACACACCCAACATTGGCTCCTTATACACTTTTGTGGGCATGGGTTGTAATTCTAGTAACCATTGGACAAATGAAAGAGCCATTATAGACCATGCAATTATGACTGACTTATGTATTGTTGGTGGCAGACTAGCAAAGAAAGCTGGCAAAGACCACAAACCATTCTACGACAAGGCAACTATGGCACTAACGGAGCTATCAGATTATGTTCAAATAGTTCATGAGATTAGGGGCCGTGGAACACAAGTTCCAGATGCAAATAATTTCATAGAACCTTACGAAAGAAGAAGAAAAATCATTGAGGTAGAATATGAATAAAATAAAAAAATACATCGGAGCAGGCATATTGGTTGCAGCCTCTATGCTTGGAGGATGTGGGGACAAAGATTATGTTTTACCGCCAACAAAAGTTACTTCACATACAGAAATTCAAGCCCTTCAAGAGGACTGCTATAAACATTACCGTAGTTCTTTAGAAGACAATAAATATACCCTTAAAGAACAAAAGGAAACATTTGAAAAGTTAGAAAATATTATAGATGCATATCAACAAGTATCTAGCTTCATGCCTTTAGATCTGCAAGGACTACATACGGCATTAGATGATAATCTCAATGGGGTTGACTTTGGAACTCCTGATTTTCAAGGAACACTAAATGTATCGAACCGCAAAATGTATGTCGAAAACTGCATAAGTTGTAGTGAATTTGGATGGGGACTATTAACCATCGCAATTGCGGGAATAACTCTTTCCTATATCATGAGAGAATAATACTAATCTCTTCTCTGCATTATGAAAGTTCCATGTTCAAGACCAGCAACAACGGCAAGACCAGAAGAACCTGATTGAAGAGGAGCTCCCCACTCACCTGAATATACCAATCCTCTATCGTCAGATTGACCTTCATATCTAACTCCAAAACCATGTATCATTGATGCAACTCCCTGAACAGATGCGTCACCCGCAGAAATATGTAGCCTAAATGACCTTGGAGTAGAACCAGGAGTTTTATAACCAGAAGCGTGCATTGCAGGAGATAAAGCTTCAGCTAACCTATCTATAGCCTCATTCGACTTATCAAACTCAACTCTTTCTGGAGTAATTATACCTTTTACAGAATCAGTTGCCGCAAAATGATACATTGTACCTTCAAGAATTTCGTTACCAAGGCTATCGAACTGCTCTTGTGTTTGTGCAATAGCAAAAGGTGTAGGCATTTGTGACTTTAGTTGACTAGGTCTATTATACATACCTATCAAATGAACTTGATAACCTGCAGCCTCGGCTTGTTGAATCGTTCGATCCAAAATTGTATTTACTTGTGCTGCAATTGCATCTGGAATGCCTTCGAATATGATTTGTTGTAATTCCATTATAATCCCCTTGGATTTAGTTATAAAAATAAAGTTATATATAAAACTTTAGCACGTTACTCCTCTTAAGTTGCTGTTAGTTGGGCAACCTATCTCTTCCGATTTTCAACCAATACTCATTCTCTTCAGATTTATTTCCTAAGACAACCTTTTCATAATTCGCACTCAGAAGATGCATTGCATGAGCTAATTTGATGTATAATGGAAGAACTTCTAATTCGTAAGAAGTCAGTTTCACATATTTTTGATATTCAGCAAGCATTACATCTAAATGCCCATAACACGATTCACAAGCTAAAACAGCCAACTCCTGAACTCTTGGATAATAGTTTGAAACTGAGAAATCAATAATGAATAACTTATCACTTTTCATTACGTTTGTACTGAGTATATCACCATGAACAAAGCAATGAGGTAACTTCGAAATATCTAATGTTGCAAATTCAGAAACCAAAGGCTCAATCAATTTTAAATCAGATTCAGATAAACATTTTGATTTCTTAGAAAACTCCTTTGAAAGACTTGTTATAGCCCAAGAATCATACACAAATTCTGGTTTTATATCAATAGAATTAATCAATGCTGCTTGTCTAGCTAAAAACTTAACATCAACAATATCAATATCTAAATTGTATAAATTATCTCCATCAATAAATTCCATTACGCAAAGATGTAATCCCTCTATTTCATGCAAATATCCTTTTGAAGACTTAAACAGCTTCGGTATAGAAACTCCAGATTTAACCATTTTAACCATAACATCAATATATCTCTGACAATTAGCTAAATCTCTAAACTTAGCAAATATTTTAACAAAATATTTGCCGACAGAAGTTTCTAACACCAAGTTAAAGTCCTCATAACCTAATTGAATAACTTTATGTGATACAAATTCCCCTAAATTATAGTCTTTACAGATGGCTTTAGAAATTAATGAAATATCCCCATCATAATTGATTCTTTCTTGAAACATATATAGAATATAAAACACTTAGCTTATATAATTATATTTTTAGAAACTTTTTTATAACCTAAGAAATCAACATGCAATGATGAATGGGCAAAAGATGACTAAAAAGGAAATTAAGGTAAAAGAGTGTCCAATGTGTAGGTCGAGAGACAGAAAATTAATGTATACACCGATTAGAGATAGTATCAAGTCATATATCTATGATTGCAACAACTGTGGATTTAGATATAACGGAATAAAATTAATAGATAAAAATTTAAAAATTCTAGATTCTAAATTTATAACAGGATATACAAAGAAAAATAAATTTTCAAGAGTAGAAGAATTATATAATCATAAGTTAAGTAAAATAGAAAATTACATGAATAAATCGCCAAAAAACAACAAATTAAGAATTCTTGATTTAGGTTGTGGCGTTGGTGTTATGCTTTCAGCAGCCATGAAAAGAGGATGGAAAGGTTGTGGTGTTGATCCTTCTATATCATGTTGCGAAGTAGCGAGAAGTAAAGGATTAACCGTAGAAAGTAAAACATTAACAGAAATAGGTTACAAAAATAATTATTTTGATTTGATAACTGCAATAGAAGTTATAGAGCACTTTGAGGACCCTGTAAAAGAATTTACAGAAATGAGAAGAACTCTAAAGAAGGATGGTTTGATAGTTATACAAACAGCCAATGTAGGTAGTCTAAATTTCATTGTAAAAGGAGGAAAGGCACCATATTATTATTATGACCACTTATGTTATTATAGCATGAAAACAATCAAAATGATGTTAAAAAAATTAAACTTAAAGATAGTTAGAGCTATTCCAGACGAAATTAGTTTAAAACACAGAATTAAGTCATGCAACAATTTAACTCAAAAAATAAAGTGGACTATGTTTTATGCAATGAGAGCTTTATTTTTGAATAAACCATATTTATGTTCAATGACATTGTACATAAAAAAAGTATAATTTATTTGAATTAAGCAGATTTAGAACGAGCATCTTGAATCATCAAATTAGTTATTCCTGAATAATGATCTGGACAAAACCCATTACTCTTAAACCAACGCAGACTGGGTTTAAATGCATACTCTCTATGAACTTGAACTCCCAACAGTTGTCGTGCCGTCATTATTCTCTGTCCATTAAGAACAGCTCCAGCCCCCGTATCCCTCACACAGTATGGTGCATTGAGCCCTGCTAAACATAAATGTTTAAGACCTAACTCTTCCACTATATCTCCCACTCTAGGATTTGTAAACCCATTATTTCTACTTTTTTCAAAATAGAATCTCCTTGGAACTCTTTTCACCGCTTCAAATATTCTTTCAGTTGTTGACCCACTTAATGCATATTCTAAGATTATCACAGGATAATCATAAAATGAACAAAGTTCAATGAGAGCTAGTTGAGCATAAATCATCTCTTTTTTTTTCCTAGGGTCTATTAACTCTAAATACTTATCCTGCATATCTATTATCATGACACCTAACTTTGAGACATCAATTTTCGGCTTACTTGTAATCATCACTAATGCAGAATTTCAGATTCACTATTAAATGTTCTCATTTATCACCTCCATTTATGCAAAATCAGCCCGAAGCTCACAATCAATAAGATTGATGAGGTCGGTATAGCTAACTTGTCCATTTCTCCAGTGCCTTCTCAGTTGGTTTTTGTGTTTGATGTATTCGTTCCATTTCATAACTACACTTTAGACCTAGGTTAATAAATGACTTGTGAACATAAGCACTAGTACAAAGCATCATAAGTTTTTTAAACAGAAATATTAACTCTAAATGAATGGCAATATCTGCCTCAATTATATATGGAAATGATATCTTCGTAGATCTTTTCAGTGCTATCGTTCTTATTATGATATGCTTTACTGCATTTAAGTTCTCAAAGTTAAGAAAAAGGAAAGAATATTCTTACCTAATAACATCATTATTACTATTAGCTATATCATTCATATTCAAAATATTTACACATTTTAGCGTCTATTTAACGACAAGCGATATTATAATCACAAAAAATGTTATTTTTTGGATGCTTCTTATACACAGAGTACTTTCTTTGATTGCATTCTATTTATTATATTTAGTCTTTGCACAAAAGAAACAAAGCCTGATAACAATTTTTTTCCTATACCTTCTCTTGATTATAGGATATGTGACAAACACAATCTATTACGTCTTTCATATTACTACTTTTGTAATTATGATTCTGATTATAGAACGCATGTACAAATCATTTAGAAAACATCATCATAAAAAAACTAAATTTATGATAATCACCTTCACTGCTTTAGCTATAAGTCAACTACTATTCACATTTACTAACAGGAATCCTCTAATCTATGGAACTGCAGAATTTATCCAATTCATTGGGTATTTACTACTATTATTAACCTTTAAGGTAATCAAGGATGGCACGAAGAGAAAGAATCGACATAGTCCTTGATATGCTTACCGCTATCCGGGATAAAGGTGGGAAAATCAAGCCTACTCATCTTATGTACAAGGCAAACCTTACGCATCGTCAGATGAAGTCTTACCTTGATGATTTAGTTAATAAAAATTTCATGGGATATGAAAAAATAAAGGATGCGAAATACATACTTATTACCGATGAAGGAAGGAAATTTATAGAAAAAATATATGAAATGCAAGACTTTGAGAAGATGTTTGGAATTGAATGAAATGAAAAAAATAATAGTCGCATTAATAATTGAAAAAGATGGAAAGTTTCTTGTTGAAAAGAGAGATAAATTAAACGACGACAGCCCTGACAAAATAGTATTTCCTGCAGGAACGGTAGAAGAAGGGGAGTCTAATGAGCAAACATTAAGGCGAGAAATGCAAGAGGAGCTTAATATAATAATATCAAACCCTAAATTAATACATAGAGAAGATCATCATGGATTAGATATACATTGGTATACATCTGATTGGACAGGAGAAATAACTAATAATGAGAATCAAGAACTACTATGGACAAATAACCCTGAAGTTTTAAGTTTTCAATCCAGCAAAAATGCACTTTCTAAATTTCTAAATAGATAAACTATATAAAAGGACATAACAAAATCTCAAATATGACAGAAATTTCTATTGAAGAGTTAACAGAAACGCTTAGTCTACTTGCAACTGCTATATCCCAAGGAAACCATATTTTAACTATGCAACTCGGAGACCAAATAACTCGTGCAAAAAAATCTAATGCAGCACCATGCTCAGGAGCACTGCAAGTTGGAGTCGATCACTTTTTACGAATGTGCCAACATAGTGTTGAATTTGCCTTAACAGACTACAAAGTATTTTGGACAAGGAGCAATGAGGCAAAAAGAACGCTTGCATTAGAAAGCACGAACAACATGCATGCTCAAGCTGAGGAACTTCAGCAACATATTCATGCTTGGCGACAAAGAAACGTTGCATAACAACCTTTTTATACCCATTATACATTCTATTTATCCTATGACACCAGAAGAAAAATACAATTTAATCACAAACAATCTACAAGAAGTTGTCGACCAAGACAAAATAAATGGCATACTAAAAGAACGAGACCTCAAAATCTATTGGGGAACAGCCATAACAGGGAGACCTCACCTAGGTTACTTTGTACCAATATACAAAATTGCAGACTTTCTAAAAGCTGGATGTCAAGTAACGATTCTATTCGCAGACCTACATGGATACCTAGATAACATGAAAAGCTCGTGGGACATGTTAAAGAAGCGAACAAAATTCTATGAATTCATAATCAAGGAAATGCTAACGTTAATAGGTGTTCCACTAGATAAATTAAAGTTCGTAAAAGGTAGTGATTTTCAACTACAAGAAAAGTTTACTTTGGATATGTACAAACTATCAGCATTGGCCTCAACAAGAGACACAACAAGAGCAGGAGCTGATGTAGTTAAGCAGGCTGAGAATCCAAAGATGAGTGGATTATTATATCCTATATTACAATCTCTAGACGAAGAATACTTAGAATCAGATGCACAGTTTGGAGGAGTTGACCAAAGAAAGATATTCATGTTTGCAAGAGAATTCTTGCCAAAAATTGGATATAAAAAACGTGCACACCTAATGAACCCTATGGTTCCTGGTCTTGGCGAATCCGGCAAGATGAGCGCAAGTGAGCCTAATTCAAAGATTGACTTTGATGACACCGAAAAACAGCTAAAGAAAAAAATCAATAAGGCATATTCAGTTGACGGTGTGACTGAAGGTAATGGTTTGCTTGCAATATTGAAGCATATCATATTCAGAAGAATCGACAAATTTGTAATCGACCGCCCTGAACAGTATGGAGGGAAAATCGAATTCAATTCATATGAAGAAGTAGAAAAGGCATTCGAAAACAAGGATTTGGCATCAATTGACCTAAAACAAGGAATGGCAGCAGAAATAATAAAATTCCTTACTCCATTAAGAGAGAAAATTGAAGCTAATAAAGAATTGTTTGACGAAGCATACCCTGAACAATGAGATTTCTGATATTTGGAGACCTTCATGGTAAGATTCCAAAAATAAAGATAAAAGACTTTGATGCAGTTATAACACCAGGTGACTTCTGTACGGATAATCTAAAGAAGTACATGTTCAAAGCAATGAAACTCCATATGCAAGGTAAGAGTAACAAGCTATGGTATGAACTGATTGGAAAGAGAGAAGCAAAAAAATTAGTAAAAAAATCATTGCAACAAGGAAGAAAGGTTTTGGAATTCTTAAATTCTTTAGGAAAACCCGTATATATAGTTCCTGGAAACTGGGATTGGACAAAAGAACCATCAGACTGGAAATTCTTAGAAGAAGATTTTTTTAAGCAAATTACAAAAGGACTAAGAAACATCAAAAATGTCCATAACAGACTATTGGAGACAGATGAATTCTCATTTATTGGCTATGGTATACGGTCCGGCCCTGAACTTCCCTTCGATGGAATAATGATGCTTGAAGACTACCAAAGAATACAGAAAAAGTATGACAAACTTCTTGCAAAATACACAAAACTTTTCAAAAAAGCAAAGAAACCAGTAATTTTCATATCACATAACGTTCCATTTGCAACAAAGCTAGATTTAATAACAAACAAACAATCTCCTAGATATGGTGACCATGTTGGGTCTGTTTTGGTTAGAGAAATCTGCGAGACACTAAATCCTGTTATAAGTATTGCAGGACACATGCATGAACATTTTGGAAAAGTAGAAC
>Ga0233437_1007534_pt1 | contig 10480 bp, 6 predicted proteins | sample SI_122_August201_FD_182714 | JGI IMG/M metagenome (GOLD analysis project Ga0233437, IMG submission 182714) | Seawater microbial communities from Saanich Inlet, British Columbia, Canada - SI_122_August2016_200_MG | ecosystem: Environmental > Aquatic > Marine > Inlet | place: Canada: British... | reverse complement strand
TTTTTTAGGTTGTGTTTCTGAAACGTGCATAGGGTTACGTCCTGCCCAGCCTTGGATACCACGTTTCCCTGTGAGAAGTTTCTCCATTTGGTCTAGTAGTTCTTGTTTAGGGTCTGTCATAAGATTATTGTGAATCTGTTAGCTCATCTACGGCAACTTCTGTGCCCTCCTCTATACCTCTACCAACAACCCTAGCTGCTGTACCACCAAACTTCTCGAATACAGTTGGGCTTGTTAATCCTTCTGTTAGCCATTTTTTACCTATATTAGTATTAAATACAGATGTTAGCAAAGCATCACCACCAATTATACCACTAGCTAGGAATGGGTGACCGTTAGAAAAGGCAGATACTATAGCTTGTACTTTACCAATATTCACTAATAAGAACGCTGTTTGTGAACCACCTGATATTTTTTGGCTTTTACTTAGTGCTTGTGAGACTCTTGCTGTTTCTCTTAGGAATATCCTAGAGTCTTCACCAAGTACAGCATCTAGTGTCTCGTCACCATACTTATTAAGGATCCTCTCTAGTCCAGCACCTGCTAGATCATCGGATGTACCCTTGGCACTCTCAACTAACTCTCTTACAAATGCTGTCTGTAGATTAGCCACTCTTTCAGCCCCACCTTCTGTAGCTATAATAAGTTCGATAGCTTTAGATGCTTGTTCTGGCGATTTAGGTCTTATTGTTTTATTCAATAATTTAGATGGTTCATCTGCTAAAGAAGTAATCGTTTTATTAGCGGAATCATTTAATGCGCTGATACCACTCTTGAAAAATTCGTCAGCCTGTGTAGCAGCCTGATATGCTTCTTTATCTATTGTGCTCAACCACTTCATGATATCATCATCTAGTGTAGATGCGACTTTTCTTATAAGAGCTGGGTCACCAGTAGTTACAAAATCTCTCCCGCCAAAATTAGATAATTTAGCTAGTTTAGATATAGCTGCGTCTATTGCTTCAAATGATTTACCCTCTGATAAATTCTTACGCATAGTAGTTAATATTTTCATATCAAAACCTTCTCCAAGAACCTCTTTAGCTAATATATCATCAGCTATAAGCTCATCTAGTAATGCTATTGTATTAGTTGTATCAGGTACTTTATTAATAGTGTCTTTTGCTATATCGCTAGCAGCTTTGTAAATTTTACTTTTGCCCTTCATCCAAGCTGATCTATATTCATCTACTCCTTCTGCTATTGATTTTCCTGCTGTTATTATATCATCAGAGCCTCCAATTTTTTTTATAAATGATTCAACACTATCATCTAATTGTTTTTTAGCAGTGTTCACAACTGTTTTTAATCTGCCGCCAAAGAAGCCCTTGCTTGCTACAGCTTCACCTATTTCTACTAATGGATCGTCACTTATTGCGGAAACTGGCAAATCTATACTACGTCTTGCTGCTATTCTCGCTAGATCATCACTAAAATGTTTAGCGAAAGGTACTAATAATTTTCTCCCTGCTGCTGCCAATGGTCTACCTACTAATTGTCCTCCTATCAATTCACTAGCTCCACCTATTATTGTTTCTTTACCAATGCCTATTATATCTTCAAATGGCGTTTTCTCTCTACCCCCAAATCTTTCTTCTACATGAAGTAAATTACCTATTTCTCTTCTACCTGTTTCCCCAACTCCTGCCCCTGCTGCTGCTCCTACCGCCCCAGCAGCTATAGCACCTGGTCCAGTTGGTATTGCTGGTCCAGCAGCCCCTACAGCTCCTAAAATACTTGTAGCCACTGGCATTGCTGGACCGATTATATCAGCTATATCACCTGGTAAATCAGCTAAATCAAATCCTTTACTTGTTTCTGTACGCCCTTCTCTAACTCCTTTGCTTCCGAATCCTCTTTGGAATCTTTCTGATGATGATAAAATACTATCTTTTAGTCTACCGAAAAACCCATTATTATTTTGCTGTTTGGTTTCTAATCCATCTATTGTATGTCCATTATTCACAAGACCTTGTACTATTTGGTCTCTTGGTAAATCACCAGCATCAATGAAAATCTGGTCTAGTGTTTGCCTGTCTATCATTTGAGGTAAAGCCATATTAGTAGTTTTTTAGGAAATCAGTTACTTCTGGTGATACTGTTATACCACCTTGATTTATTGTGCTGCCAGCCCCAAGGTATTCATCTAATACAGAGATTGGCAAACCACTTTGAGTCATTCTGGTCTTAAATTTAGGTACTGCTATATTATTAAAGTCTCTTCCATAAGCTGCTTCAATATCTTTGGCGAGGGAAAGCATCTCATTCCTCATCGATTGAGGGATTTTTGCTTTACCTATAGCAATATTTTTAACAAGTTTAGGGTCTAACTGCTTAAACCAACCTATAGCAGATTGGATAAGATGTACGTCACCTTCCCGTACAGTAGCACCTGGGTCAACAATACCATTTTGGAAAGCATTAATAAGTGCAATATCAGCTACTGCTGAACCTGCCTTTGCAGCCTCTGTTATTCTTGTGACTGCACTCCTAGCACCATTCCAAACTGTATAGTATACATCTTTTTCTATGTCGTCTATAACACCATTCCAAACTTTTAGCTTAGATGGGGACAATGTTTTTGTGTCTTGGACAGCCCCTTCTCGCCTAAGTGCTGTATATGCTAACGCTACATCAGACATGTTTACATTAAGTGCTTCGGATGCTGTCTTCACAGGATTCGTGCCACCGAATGTCCCGTCTATTGCTGAATCTGCTGCTATGACAACAGCCTCGCCATATTGTGAGACTAATGATTCACGAACCCCAACAATTGCGTTCCTTTTAATATTTTGTGTATACATAGCGTCATATTCCTCCTGCCACTTAGTCCTATTTTCTTCTATCAGCTCTGCCTTTTTAACGTCACTAAGTGATTGTGATGATAATTCCTCTTCTACTGCCAATTTTTGTTGCATATAATCCTCGAGAGAAATCTCTGGCTCTTCTATACCCTGTAGTTCAGGTGGTAGGAATTGATTGGTGTACGAAGACACACCCCCCACACTACTGCCAAATGCCTTCTCCGCCTTTTCTATCTCGGATAGAGTTGGGTTATCTATTAGTGCCTGTACATCGAATGATTTAACATCTTTACCTAATTCCTTGATAGCTTCTGCGACACTTTCTCTTGGGTAGTTTTCTAATAAGTAATCTATTCTACTTAAAGCTGTTTGCTCTGCCTCTTGCTCTGTTTTTCTTGTCTGGATCATATCATCATAAACAAATCTATTAGCTTCGTTTAGTAACTTAGCTTTCTCTGATCTAGCGTCTTTAATATCCTTCACATAACCAGTATATGCGGATGTCATAGCTGTAGACAATGCTTGTTGGTTAGATATTCCTTGTATGTCAAGGTTAGAAATCTTGTCATTGAATGTATCTGTAGCGTTCATCCAGTTTAGTCTGTAGTTATCTTCTGCTTCGCTGTTTAATCTTGTGAACTCTAAGGAAACGTCTGTTTTCTTAAAGCCGTATTCTTTATTTAGATCAATAATCGCTTGCTCCCCTTTCATCCTTGCCTCTGCGATCTCTCTGTTCCCGTCTGCACTTCCGAATCCTCCTCCTAATGCTAACATGATAGTTTGACTGTCTAACATTTTCTTGTTTGCATCGTTTTGGTCTCTTACTGCTTTGTTATTAGCAAAGATCAGTTGATTATTTATATTCTCTTGTTCGGCTGCTAGGCGTTCGTTATTACTATTAAACTGTGATTGTAAGAATGCTTTTCTATCTTTCTCGCTTTTCTCTGCACGAGCTGTGGATTCTTTTAATATTTCACTAATAGCACTATATGGTTCTTCTATTGCTTCACCTGTTGCACTATCACTAAATTCTGAGAATGATTTAGGTGTTTCTATTATTCCAATAGCTTCTAGTTGCCCTGCATAGGCTTCTATTACTGCTCTTAGAGTAGGGTCTTCTACTGATGCTGCTAGATTTCTAACGAATTGTGCTTTATTTGCTGTAGCTGTTGAGTGAGATGTCTCCTGTTTGATTTCTTCTTCGGTTTTAACAGGTTCAGTAGGAACCTCTGGTGTTCCTTGTGTATCCGTTGCCGTTGGTGTTGTTCCAGTTGGAGGCGGTGCTCCTGTAGGTGCTGGTGCTCCTGTAGCTGTTGCATCTGGTGTAGTTGGTACACCTCCTGTTTGTTCTGGTGGTAGAGTTCTAATCATTTCTTGTATCCCAGCATCTATCTGTGCTTCGCTCTTACCTTCGCTTCTACCCTGTTCCCTTTGTTGTTCTATCCATGCTTGTCTATCTGGTGCTTGAGTATCAGTTGTTGTAACCGTTGCGTCTGCCTCTGGGGAAAGCCCAGCTTGTCCTTGTCTTCTCTCTACATCTGCTTGTCTTTGCTGCTCTATAGAGAGTTTTCTTTCTTCTAGGCTAGACTTCTCAGCTCTAAGACTATTTAGCATAGCTGATGTTTCTCTGTGTCCTACTACCATTCTACCAGATGCAGAAGGTACCATAACTTGCGTTCCCATCTTATTCTCTACTGCTTTTATTTGTGCATTAATATCATCTAGTGGTGGATAACCAGTTGCCCCTGCTTGTCCCATAGCTCCTGAACGTGGGTCTTGAAATGGAGAACCTGCTGCCTGCCTTGTTGCATCAGTACGCTCTCCTATTGTTGTACCGTCTCCTACAGTCCTTAAAATGTTACCTTGAGCATCTTGAACAGTTGCTACACCTTGAGCGTCAAATACCATTCTTTCCCCTGCTGCTTCGTCTATTTCTCCGAATGGGCTTGGTACAAAGTTAGAACCTTGAATACTAGGGTCAATGTTAAGTTGAGTTGGATCACTTCTTCCTCTTTCTATAGCTGCTGCTGTTTCTGGGGATACTGTTCCTGTGGCTATCCTTTCTCTTTCTGCTTGTGCTTCTGCTTCTGCTAGATTCTCAAAGTTAGTTGGTGTCCCTGGTCTAATTCCTGTTGAGCCTTGTACTCCTCTATCAACACCTATTGTTCTCCCAAGTTGTGCATCTGCTTGTGCTAAACCAGCTTGTGCTCTGTCTATTGCTCTTTGATCTCCTGTAGCTATTGCTTCATTCCATCTTTGCTGTGCTGATGAAAAGTTTTGTCCAACTCTTGTACCAGAACTTGTACCTGGTGTTGAAACACCTGTAGGTCTTGCTGCTCCTGCTTGCCCTGCACTACTTCTAGGGTTTACTGTTGGAGTAGGTGTAGTAGGTGTAGTACCAGCCAACCTTTTAGCTTTCCTAGCCGCAACTGCTTTCTCACGTTCAGTTAGATGTATTAGCCTGTGTTCTTTGTGTAGGTTCATAATTGTTGGATTAAGACATTAATATAACATTCCATTGATGGGTTCTGGCTGCGTTAGCTGCACTATCTGTATCATATTGGATAGTTAGCTCTACATCATTACTAGCAGTTGTATCTATTGCTACTGTGCCCCCTGCTGGTGCTGTCCCAGTTAATGATTTCTGATAAACTAACCTTGGTAGATTGCTTGAACTTGTTAGTAATGTACCACCCCCATTAGTTGTCCCACTTGCCCCATCTGTTCTAATAACAATATCACTGATTAATTGTAAGGTAACTGCTGCACCTGCTCCACCAGAGTTACTTAATGTATCTAAAAATACACTTTGCCCACCTATCTTTATCTTTATCACAGCATCTGTTGGAGTCCCACCTGCATCCCCACCTGAGAATTTAGTAGTAAATACACCTGATATATTTATTCTGTCACCTTGTGATAATGTATTTGCTGCAAAGGTAGTCGCTGCCATAACCTCTTCTGATGTTGAACTTACACCACGCTCTGCACCGTCTACAATCTCTGTCTCCTTTATACTTAATGGGTGTGTTCTTGTTGCCCACTTAGTACCGCTTGCTTCTCCGCTATCTGCTGTTAGAACTGTATCATTTGCACCTACACCTAGTTTAACTAAAGTACTAGCATCTGATGCTACTAGAACATCTCCTTTTGTGTATGCTGTTTGTCCTGTGCCTCCTACTACCTCATCTTGAGCACCTGTAGCGTTTAGCATACTTAGTTTATTAGCGTCTGCTGCTGCGTTTATAACTTTAGCTGTTACCGTTCCTACTGCTGTTTCACAGTCCATGTACTCTGTAGCACCTGCTCCTGATACATCTGTTCCACTTCCTACTGCGGAAGTAACTGTGATTGCTGAACTTGAAGTAGTTAGAACTGAACTTATAATGAAATGATCTGTTGACCATACACAAGTCTCTGTTGAACTTGTAGCTGCTCGTATTGCTACTTGAATTGCTGCTGCTATATCGTCTTCGTCTGTAGTTGCACTAAAATCTAGTCCTGTTATATCGTATTCTGTACCGTCTATAGAGATTGTAAAACTACCGTCTGTTACTCCTGTCCACAGTGCTCCATGTGCTGTAGCTGAAGTGCCACCAGTTAAATAAGCTGGTGTATAAATTGCATGTGCTTTGATTAAGTTTGCTGTAGATGGGAATAGTCTAGCTCCTGTTGCTCCTGCTCCTGTAGAAGTACCTTGCTCTGCTACTGTAGCTTCTTCTACTTTACCTGCTACTGTTGTACTGGCGTTAGCTACTGAACCAGAGGTTGAAGCTACCCAGTTACCACCTTCATAAGAATTTAATTGTGAAGTTGTTTCGTTATATATCATCATCCCCTCTGCTGCTGATAGTGCGTCACGTTCCGTAGTAGTTAGACTTGGGAGAGTAAAGAACTCATCTCCGTCTGTTGTGAAGTCTACAGTTGAGAAAGTTGAAAGAGCAGTGAACTCATTTGTTAAATCTTTCTTAACCGTAAGAGCTGCATCATGTGAATCCCAAGCTAAGAATACATCTGCTCCTGCTGCGAAAGAAATACCCGTACCTGCTGAAAAATCTGTACCGTCTGAAAGGCTAATACCTCTCGTGATTGTTCCGAGAGTAACAGTCTGCCCACTTTGAGTAGTACCTGCTGCTACGTCCCATATCTCTGCCTTAGAGTTATTAGCTGTCCTCTGAGTTACTTTTAATCTGTGAGCGGCAGTAGACCATGTAGGGGTTGCACCATTTACCTGCTTTACCTTTACGGTTACTCCTGTAGATTTGGTTGTAGTGACTGAAGAGATTAATTTCCCCTCCAGTAGATCGTGGTAGCCTGCGGCTGATGTAGAAGTCATAATTTAAATTGAGAAATGGTTGTAGCTAAAACTATTCTGTGGTAAGTTCGTTCCATGAAAGAATGCTCTATAGACGGATGCAAAAAAGCTGCGTCCAGAAAAAAGTTCTGCCAGTCGCACTATGATAAGATACGACGACATGGCGATCCATTTTATAAAAGAAAGATAAACATATCGAATGGATTTGTAGCAGAAAGTGGCTATAGAATGATTTACAGAAACGGAAAAACAGTTCGTGAACATAGGTATCTTATGGAAAAGCACCTGAATAGACCTCTTATTTCTAGTGAGCATATCCATCATATTAATGGTATAAAAACTGATAATAGGATCGAGAATCTTAAAATTACTTGTAACAAAGAGCACCAAACTCTTCATAGGACGTGGCATTCTGCCACTAAGAAACTTTGTCCAAACTGCAAGAGCACCAAACCATTCAAGGATTTTTTTAATGCTTCCAAGAAATATGACGGACTTTCCTCTCAATGCAAAATATGTATGAAGACCCACAATGTGAATCGACTGAGCGACCCCTTTAGATTTATTATCTATAGATGGAAAAAGAATTTTCGTCGCCGATCTGTTATTAAAGATATATTTCATTCTATTGCATTGTGAGTAGAGGTTTTCTAAATACAGACCCCATAACTGTATATGATTCAAGTGTAAAAGCTCCGAGGCTTCTAACTACAAGTTGATAGGATTCTCCTATTCTTGGATAAATTCCGTATAATTTATTATATGGTGTTAATTCTGTTCCTATTCCTGCTCCTAGAGTTGTTGCTCCTAGTGTAACAGAGCCGAGAGAGCCTATTGAGGCACCTATAGGCGTTGTGAAGCTCTTTTGTTGGGGTGTACCTTCGTTCACATAGTTTTCAACAGTGACAGTAGCTAGTTCTGATGCACAGCCTTTAACTTTAACTGATTCTAAACGTAATGTTGTTTCACTTTCGATAAGTGATAGTGCTGCTACTGCTTCATACTCAATACCGTCATCTTGAAATCCTTCTCCTAGCTGCCAGACTGAATCGTCTGTTAGTTCAGTAGCGTAAGTTACAGAATCTTTAACGTACATACCTCCAAATGACCAACCAGTGTTAGGTGGTTCCCATGCTCTTATCTCTGTGTTGTATTTAAGTACTAAACGTTCTGAATCTACATCACAATGTACATAGACTCTATGATCGCTAGGAGCATAGAAGAAGAAAGAGTTAGATTGGTCTGCATCTAAGTGTTGTAACGTGTCACTAATAGCTGAATCAAACTTTTCATCTGGGAATACTACTGGTGCTCCTGATTCTGACGATATACGGATACCCATTACACGATTGTTATTAGTAAGGAAGAGAGCGAGTCCATTTCCTGCATCTGCTGAACAATCCTCATTAACACAACCATATTGGTTATTAAGTAGTTGAGGTGGTGTTCCACCCGTAGTTAGATTAACGTCTGCTTCTGATGCAAAGTAGGTTTCTGTTTCTGTGAAAACGTACATGTAATCTCTTGTCGAGAGAACATTAGTTACTACTCCTCCCTTACCTACCATTTCTTTGGCTGCTGTATTAGTTGTTACGAAATCTATAATGTTTGCAAGAGCTGTCCCGTCACCTCCACTTATTAAGGCGAAACTGCTCATATAAACAAGATTAGTTGGTGCATATACTGCTGTATCGTAAGTAACACCCCATAAGATCATTCTTTCTTTCCAAAACGTTATACCAGAAGCAAAAGGTCTACCACTTGAGATGTCTTCTACTGTGTATACGATAGTGTTATCTGCTACATCTGCATCTAGTGTGTTCGTTAGGGTTACAACACCTGTAACGGCTGCACCAGTGTACAATTCAGCGATAGGAGTTGAGTTTGCGATACGAAGTGTCCCTGCGGTATCAGAGAAAGCGTTTAATCTACCTGCTAGGTCTTGATCTATTGTAATTGTAGCATCACCTGACTCAGCATCAGTTTGATTCACTTTCCCCATGTGTATTTGACGTAATCCGTCCTTACGATTAGTTAGGTAAATGTCTCCTGCGTACTCTCCGAAGCGTGTGTTTCTACCATCTGTTTCTGTAAGTGTAATTCCAGTGTCTACTACAGCGTCACTATCGTTATGATTTACAAATAGAACACTACCGTTAATAGCAAAGAACGTTACATCATAACGTTTAACATGGAATGGTCTTGATGTTTTACCTGTTTCATCTAGATCAAAGTCTACAGGTATAAAGCCTTTACGGTACTCTGCTGTTCCTACCTTTGAAATGTTTACGTTTACAGAAGGAGAAGACAAGTTATTATCTCCTGACATATTCTTATTATCAATATAGCCATCTATGAAGCCTTTTTTGCCGCTGCTTTGGATAGCTGGCATATTAGAAAACTTGTGAACGGGTTATAGAACCTCTAGTTCTTGTCATTCTGGTTTTTGGTCGTTTTCCTATGTTTCTGCGTACATGAGCTGAATGTAGTATGTCGAATATCTGTCTTTGAGCTATTTGGTACATATCCATTCTTTCTAGCATAGGAGCAGCGTATTCAACAACTCTCCACATAGCATAGTCTTCGTCTTTTGTAGGTATATCTACTGTGTCTGTCTCTGCGTCTACTACGGTAGGTAGTCCATTATACTTAACAAACACATCTCCTGTAACACCTTGTGGGAAATGCAAATACTTAGTAGTACCATTATCATAAATAGCATAGTTGTTTCTTATTGGGTTTCCTGTTGTGAAGAAATAAGGGTTACCGTCTACTGAAACACCGTCCTCAAAGCCTATAGTGCTTCTCATACTGTCATATCCAGTAGGGAGTGCGTATAGTAGTGAAACTGTATCATCTTCTTCATGTGGGAAGTCTAGTCCTGTTGCTCCTGTAATGGCTGTTGATAAGTCGTTACCTGTGAACTCTGTATAATCTGGTCTATCGTTATCCCATATTGCTAATGCTCCACTAGCACCTAAGCTAGATGAATCGTCAACGGTGTACGAAGTTGCACCCTTAGCTGTATCTGCTGCTAGTGCTGTATCTGCGACAAGAGCAAAGCCTGTTTCTTTTGCAATAGTAGAAGGTGGCTCGCCACTCTTCTCGAAGGACATGAAGTAATCTTTAACTGCTGTATTCAAAACAGTTAGTAGGTTAGAACTTTCAAGACCAGAGATACCAATAGTACTTCTTTCAAAAATTAGAGTATTTTCTGCTCGATCTAATATGGTGCTAGCTAGTGCCATTATATTAAAATGTGAAATAAATTATTATGCTTAAACTAGACAATATGTCAAATGTCCACTCACTTGTACTGCTCCTCCTAACTCCATATTTAATAGTTCTCCTGCTACAGTTT
>Ga0233437_1007531_pt1 | contig 10485 bp, 8 predicted proteins | sample SI_122_August201_FD_182714 | JGI IMG/M metagenome (GOLD analysis project Ga0233437, IMG submission 182714) | Seawater microbial communities from Saanich Inlet, British Columbia, Canada - SI_122_August2016_200_MG | ecosystem: Environmental > Aquatic > Marine > Inlet | place: Canada: British... | reverse complement strand
ATAGACACCGAATCTTAAGGAAACCTTAAGGCACCTCTAAAAATTGAAGAAATTTACACTTTTTTGCCCGTCATCCCGCTCCTGCGACTTGATCCTCCGATCAAGTCGCAGGAGCGGGATGACGACGGAGAAATGAGGGTGTCAAGCCTTGACAATTAGACAAATAATTTTCCCCCAAGAAAACTCATAAAACATTCAGGTTCGTGTGCCAATTCGACAATACATTGATTTTAAGGAATGTTGCCGTGTCATACGTAAAGATGCTTTCATTTTATGTAATATTAAGATGGTTCACAAAAAGAGATCGTGTTTAATTAATGTTTATTCAAGATACAACAACTTTTTGCTTTTGTAAGGCGTTGAAAAACAAGGCATTAAAAAAAATATTGCTTTTTTTTGTTTTTCTTAAGCTTTCCTTAAGGTTGGTTGTCTATACTTGACCCAGGCAACCTTGATTCTGAGAAGAAAATAGAAAATTTGCTTGATATTTATGTTGTGGCGCAGAGTAATGCTGATGCTTTAAATAAAGCAAAACAAGCATGGGATAATTTAAATTTTGCCGAAGCACCAAAGGTTGCATCAATTCCGGATTTTATGTCATATTGTGGTTATAAGATTCCAACTTTAAATGCTTTTGTATATGTGGAGAATTCTAAGAAGGTTGTTATTGACACAAAAAATATTAAATTAACTGATCCTAATTTTTTTTCAAGATACAGTCAAATTGTTATTCAATATGATACAAAAAAAGGGGACTTTTTTCTTACGATGTTGCCCTTCGGACCGCAGAGTCATTTGCACGATATCACGTTCTTTAGCGGACCAGCGAAAAATGTAACACTTAGTATCAAGGATAATTTTGCTGTTATCGGTGCTCCAAATTGGTTGATTGATATATCTAACTCAGTTCCACAAAAATGTATAGATGCAATACTTCCTGGTAATTACATTTCTTTTTCTGGAATATTTGATATTCATACTGAAAAAATGAATAATTTTGATTGCCAAGTAGTTAGGGTCTCTCCATATATTCCTGATTCTAATGTAAAGGTGCGACATCCTTGAAAGAATGTCATCAATCACAAAGACGCAAGCATTTTTTTTGTTTCAAGTTCATCAATCAAAATAAAATCTTCTCGTTCTAAATCATGATGAAATATATTTGCAGTAACTAAGTCAAACCACCAACCATGAATTTTTAGTTTTCCAGTTTGCAATCGTTGTGAAACCTCTGGGTAAGTTTTTAAGTGTTCTAGCTGTTGCAGCACATTGATTCTTGATAAAACATTACAGGGAGATAAATTACTTTGAGTAGATATTTTTTTGAATCTTTCATAAGAAGGAGTGGCGTTTTCCAGCCATTTTTTACATAATAATAAATCTGGCCCAAGATTGCTTTCAATAAGTGCGCGCATTGCTCCGCATTCTGAATGACCACAGATAATAATATGGGAAACATTCAAGTAATGCAGGGAAAATTCCAATGTTGCAGCTACAGATGTTTCGGTCATTAGGTTTTCTTTATCTGAATATGGCGGAACTAAATTGCCGATATTGCGTAAGGTAAATAAGTCTCCTGGATCGGTGGATGCAAAAATATTAGGAACAACTCGGCTGTCACTACAGCCAATTAATAAGGCATCAGGAGATTGATTTAGTGCGAGACCGGAAAACATACTGCAATATTCAGCTTGTTTGGTTTTTCTAAAATTCACAATGCCTTTAATTAGTTTTTCCATTTGCAATTACCCATTAATTTTTTAACCAATTTATTGCATTCTAAATGTATGCTCGACTGTTGTAAAATCAAGCTTTAAACTTTTTTGTTTTGCGTCTATGCCAAAGTACAGGTGCAGCGCTGATTAATTCGACATCTTGCCGAAGCATTTTTTCATTAGCGTTAGAGTTTAGGCATAACAAAGTGTATTTGTTTTTATCTTGTCCTTTATGTACGGTGCGTAATAAAGTTTCTTCATTGTTTGTTTGCACGATGCAAATATACCCACAGGCTTTTTTTATTTCTTTGCCATAATATTTGCTACCTGCAACTACATCACCAATTTGGTAATTGGGTTTCATTCCATTGTCATTTACAGTTAAATTTACAGGGTTTGGATTGCCTTGTTGAAAAAATTGCATTTCACGAGCAATCTGTCGTTCTTCATCAAATTGTGAGAATGGTTCTGTTGGAGGGGGTTCCATTATTTGGAGTTTGTTGGGAATTTTGTTGGTATCGTACTTTGTTATTTGAGGGGTTTTACCTGTTCCATACATTAACCATTCAAAGTCGCAATTAACACCTTCGTTCTCTAATATGCAGATTATGGTTCTGGCGCGTTTTTCAGTTAAGCCACCATGTTTTCCATTTTCCCAGCCCTTATATGTAAAGGGGTTGAAATTATATTTTTCCGCAAAGGCTTTGCGTTTTAGTCCAGCTAGCTCTCTGGCTAAAGTTAGCCGAGCGCCCCTAGCTTTTGGGGTTGGTTGAGGGCTAACATCTTGTTTTTTTGGAGATTTATTTTCCATATAATGCCATCAGTTTGTTTTTTTTGGGATAAACTATTCTTATAATTAGATCGTTTTACCCCATTTATAGCAAAAAACCTACAAAAATATAATCCAAAATTTACTTCACTTTACTACAGTTTCATTTATACTTTCGTTAGCGCGTTATTGTAGCGTGTGTCTGTGAGAAAAGGTAGCAGACAATAATCTATCTAGTTAAACAGAGGGGTTTTGTTATCAAAAAGAAAAGTGGAATTAAAAATTAAATGGAGGATGAATATGCTTATTTTAACTAGACGAGTTGGTGAAGGTTTGATAATTGATGGTCATATAAAGGTTACTGCACTTGGCATTAAGGGCAATCAAGTTCGGATTGGCATTCAGGCTCCCGAAGAAATTTCGATTCATCGTGAAGAGGTTCACAGGCGAATTGAATCTGGAAAATCTCGACAGAAGAAAAATTAATTTTATGGTTTGTAAATAGGTGTGGGGTGGTGTTTTTATCGGAATGGCTTGTTTCTGTGCTTTATCGCACAAAAAACAAAACAAGCAAATAAGCAACGTAGATAGATAATAAAATCCCACCTTTGAAGCGTGTTATTCGGCCTTTGTCTTGGCGTCCGAATGCGAAGAAGTATAATAAAACAGTAACTCCGAACATTACGGAAAAATCTCTCCGTAATAATTGGTGATTGAGAATTATTGGATGGATAATTGCCGGAAGACCTATTACAGCCAAAAGGTTGAAAATGTTTGATCCAATTATATTGCCGATTATGATGTCATATTCTCTTTTTTTGGCGCAGGCAAGAGATGTTGCTAGTTCTGGTAAGCTTGTACCCAACGCAAGAATAGTTAACCCAATTATTAAATCACTAACATTAAAATGATGGGCAATGATTACAGCATTTTCCACAATGATGTTGGAGCTAATCGGCAGTAATATTAAACCAAGGGTTAGTTGTAGTACGGCTTTTGAGGTTGGTATTTTAACGTTAATTTCTTTTTTATATTCAGCGTCTAAAATATCTTTTTTGATTATTGATTTCTTCTTTTTTCTACCTTCTTGAATTAACCATAGTATTGTCAGTATTGCACCAATGATTAGGAAAATACCGTTAATGCGAGATAGTTGGCCATTTAGCATGAAAAAGCCAACTAGCAACATTGCAAGAAACAGCAAGGGGAATTCTTTTTTCAAGGTAGTTGATCTAACTCTAAGTGGAATAATTAAAGTCGTAATTCCCAGCACTAGAGTCATGTTTGTGATATTGGAGCCAATAGCATTACCGACGGCCATATTAGGATTACCGTGTAGTGCGGCAATAGTTGAGATTACCATTTCGGGAACCGAGGTGCCGAGCGCTATTATAGTAAGCCCAATCAGGCGAGGTGATAGACCAAATTTCTTAGCTAAAGACGCTGCGCCAGATATTAGTGTGTTAGCAGCCCAAGCCAGTAATACAAAACCGACGAAGAGCAAAAGGTAGGATAAAAGTAATGTGTTGGTTGTCATGATGTTGAGCATTGTACATGTTTTGCCACATTTATAAAGTAAATCATAAGTTTATACGGCATAGAATGCTTGCATAACAACTCAAATTTGTATAAGTTAAATTTCGGATCGTTGTTAGCGTAAGCGCAGCGGTTTAAATTTAGTTTTTATAAAAGGAGTTGGGATATGTCTAGGCTAAATACTTTGGAATGGGTCTGTTTAATTTTGCTTATTATTGGTGGTCTTAATTGGGGGTTTGTTGGTGTCGTGACTGTTGATTTACTTCGAGCAATATTTGGAACTTTTTTGGCACATATTATTGAAATAGTAATTTGTCTTGCGGCGGTCTATATGATTTACGCAATTTTACAATGGCGCAAAGAAGGCAAAGAAGAAACCACAGAATAAGTTATTATATTAAAAATCACTGGTGGCGGAATTCGTCACCTGTGATTTGCAATAAGTTTCACGAATAAAAAACATGCTCATAATAGCGGCAATCAAATAGCAAATTGGTAATATTAGAAAAGCCACGTGGTAAGCATGTAAGTCATATGTTCGCACTCCATTTTCTATTAATCCACTCCAGTTAACATCTAAAAATTTTCCGATTAATGGTTGGAATAAAGCCCCACCCAAAACAACGGCCATGTTGTTAATACCATTAGCGGTGCTAGTGATTTTTTCATAATTAACTTCTTTAACTACTGCAAAGATTAAGGTTTGTCCAGAGGCAGAAAAACCAACTAAGAATAATAGAATATAAAGGACAAGGGTAGGCATGTTTGGAATAAAGAGCACACATAATATTGATATTAAGCCTAATAGTGCAACAAGCGTTAATGGTAGGCAGCGTTTTTGAATTTTATCTGATATCCAGCCAACAACAGGGCTGCCGATAGCTATTCCAATCCATGAAAAAGAAACTACCTCGGCGGCGGCGATATTACTAAGGTGGCAGCTTGTTTTTATGAAAGGAACTCCCCAAAGTGCTGAGAATGCAACAATAGGAGCCCAAATAGCGAAAGAGTATATTCCAATAAACCAAGTTTGATTATTGCTAAAGATGGTTTTTAGGCTTTTAATTATCTTTGGTTTTTTATGTTGTTGTTTAGCATTACCAGGAGGATTGTCGCGTATAATCAGCCAGACCAATATAGCGAGAATCACTGCTATTAAGGAAAATATGAACATGGTATAACGCCATCCAGTATGTTGGATCATGGAGGCTAAGGGAGCTTCACCTCCAAGTGCTCCGAAAGATGACATCATTTGAGTTAAGCCAGCGAAGAGTGCAAAATAACAAGCTGGAAGCCAGCGAATAGTTATATAAAGGACGCTTATAAATGCGAAAGCGCTTCCTGCACCCATTAAAAAACGTGCAACAGCAGCTGCAAAAATATCTGGCGCTAAGCCAAACAATAAAGTTCCTATTGCGCAAATTAGAATTGCGGTTGTTAAAACAATTCTTATGCCATAACGATCCAGCAATAAACCTACAGGAATTTGCATGGCGGTGTATGAATAGTAAAAGCACCCCGATATGATGCCAATACTTGTTGCGTTGGCCGAAAGATCGCGCATTAATACGTTGGTCATTACCCCGGGTGAAACCTGGATAAAAAATTCATAGCAGTAAAAAAGGGTGGAGAGAAAGAAGATAAATAATCCGAGGATTGTTATTTGTTTTTGATATTTGTTTATTGTCATTTTTGTTATCCTTGGTGAATTCGGGGGTATTCTAACTGTTCTTTGCGGAATCAAGAAATTATTTTTCAGCTATGGGCCAAATTAATTATAAATGATGTTAAGTTCGTGGTATGCATTACCACCCGCTTGTTTTGCATTTAATCGCAGGATCTAGGTTAAAGGATTTATGTCGCCAAACAGGTGTAGTTGTTTTTTGGCGCGAGTAACAGCAACATAGAGTAATCGTATGGCTTCGAATTTATCTCGAAGCCGTTCTTCGCGGGATAAATATGTGTAAACAGGATCATTATTCTTGGTGTTTTTTATGGGGGCTAAAATCAAATCATTTTCACAATGAGTGCGAGGGCGATCCATCCATAACAACAATTGAGTTTCTTTTCTTGTGGGTCTGCGGTTTAATCCTGGTAATATTACTGTATCAAACTCTAAACCTTTGGCTCTATGAATTGTCATTATTTGTAAATTTTCATCAATTGATTTAGTTGGGGTAATATATAGTTGATTTATTTTTTCTTCTAATATGGCGAAGTTTGGTATATCTCCACCGATCGTTACAGTTTCTAATAAATTAAAAAAAGCTTTTGCATTATGTAGGTCTGTTTCATTATTAGCATAACAAGGACCATTTAAAGATGTCCAAGCATCAGTAATCCAAGTGCGCAAATTTTTTCGATATCGAAATTTGAGTGCCTGAGAAACAATGTTTTTAAAATTCTCCAAGCGAGGTTGTCCGCTTGAGCTTAATTGTTTGAGAATATTTTGGTTGTTAATTTGCTGCCAGATGGTGAGCTCTGGTTGTTTGTTTGCAATTATATATAAATCGTTTAATGTTAATTTGCACCAAGGTGCACGCAATATTGCTAACCAGGCGATACGATCAGCTGGATGTAATAGCGCTTTGGTTAATGCTAATAGATCTTGTACTACAGAGCTTGTGTTTAACTTATCAATTTCGATTGCTTGATAGTGGAGTTGATTGGCATGTAGTGTTGGCAGTATCGCTTTTAGGTGAGTGCGCGCTCTAACTAAAATAGCAATTTTTTCTTGCGGATTATCTTCCCTTATTTTTTTTATTAATTCTACTATCTGTAATGCTTCAGTTGATTCATCTACATCAATTAACGAATGAAGTTTAATTTTTGCTGGTTGGTTTTGTGCGGCAATAGAAGGGCTATAGGTAACCGCACCAGCAGCAATATCCTCGTAATCTGGAAAAACATTCGTAAAGGTTTTATTTATCCATTCAACTATAGTTTTTTGAGAGCGAAAGTTAACGGATAAAGTTAATGGGGTTAGCTGAATGTTATCTATTCCATCACGATAGGCTCGTAAAAACAAGCCAACTTCAGCATTGCGAAAACGATAAATAGATTGCATTGGATCACCGACAAGGAATAAAGTTCTTCCGTCATCTGGTTGCCATCCGGCAGTTAATAGCTTTAATAAGTTAAGCTGCAAGCCCGAGGTATCTTGAAATTCATCTACTAAAATATGGCGAATTTTGTAATCTAACGTTAGCGCTAAATTGGTGGGAGATTCGGGAGATCCTAGTGCTGCCAATGCAGCTTGGGACACTTCACTAAAATCAACTTCCCCTGTTTCGCGAAAAACTAACTTTAGTTGTGCCGCAGCAATTGGTAGCAAAGTAACTAGTGCATCTAATAACTGCCATTGATTGTCTGAATATTTTTCTGGAGGAATATGTTTCAATTCAATTAATGCTTCTTGAAAAGTTCTGTGGCTTGATATTTTTTCCAGTAAAGCGATCATGTTATCTTTCATGTTTTTATATAAAATTTTCTGTTCTTTATCTTTACTGGAAGAGGGTGGTGGAAAACCAATGGGGCTAGTAACTTGTTTACGCCAAGTGTTATTTTGCGTGAGAAGAATATTGGCAAGAAACATCCAATTATTAATGGATATATCAATTGCAGAAGGTGGTGGCTTATATTTTTCATCTTGGCAATTTGAAGCAGCAAACTGTGCCAGACAAATTAATTCATTCATTAGTTTTTTTGGGGCAGTATTATTTAATTTTTCTAAACAATCTTTTGCAATAGCCTTTAGGCCTTTTTCTAATTCCGCGCGCTCTATTTTTTGATTATGAACATATGGCAACCATTGCTCACGTTTAGCAAGCATGCTAGTCAGTAGTTTTTTCGCGGTAGAATAATTATTGTTGAGATGTAAAAGTAATTGTTGAATTGCATTTGCCCACGGAACATCCGCATCAATTTGTAGGAGTGTTTCATTAGCTGCTTTTTGATGAAGAGCTTGTTGATCATCACTGATTTTGGTTTGAGTTCCTAGCTTTGATAATATTGGCATTCTTTGGGTTAAGCTTGAGCATAATGAATCAATGGTTTGGATGTGTAGGCGATTAGGGTTGTCTAGCAAATTCCAGTTTAGTTGTTTATCGCGTTGTAAAACTTTTTTGGCTAGTTCCCAGATCTTGCTGGCATGAGCTTCTGTTGGTTTTGGTTTTACAGCAGCATCTTGCAAAGCATTTATGATTCGGGTGCGCATTTCAGCAGCAGCTTTACGAGTGAATGTGATTGCAAGAATTTCTTCTGGGGCTTTTTCAACATAATTAAGCAAGCATAAAAAACGTTGTACTGAAATGGTTGTCTTCCCCGAGCCTGCGGGTGCTTGCATGATAAATGATTGCTTGGGATCTAATGCAAGCAATCGTTGCTGTTGGTCTGCTAATAAAATATCTGAATTCATTTTATAAAAATCTACTATGTTTTATTGCTTGTGTGGCTGTAACTATTTTCTATTTTTCTGCAAAGTGCTTGTAGTTTGCAGTGCTTACAAGTTTCTGCCAGATTTTTGGGGTCAACCCTGGCGTCTCCACAACAAAAGTCTTTCGCAAGTTTCTCTAGTGTTTCTTTCCAGCGGTTGAATTGTTTTTCCCAGTTTGTTTCTGCTCCGTCCACTTTGATTTCTGCTAAGGTTTTGCTTTTTGGTAAAAGATTTTCGCTGACACAAACACTTTTAAATTTCATTTCATTTGGGTTTATTTGGGCAAAAGAAATGGCGCTGATATTTTTGGTTGCAGCAATGGCATAAATTGGTAGTTGGGGTTCTTCTGGGCGATCACTGAACCAGGAAGAGATGTTGGTTTTTCCAGATTTATAATCAATTAAAGCATAGCCCCCATTTTCTAATTGATCGATGCGATCAATGCGGACATCAAATGATAAAGCTCCAATCTGGGTTTTATATTTTTGTTCAAGCGCGATCACTTCAAATTCTTTTCTAGATTTTTCTATAGTTAACCATTCCATAACTATATTCGCTAAACATTTTTTTTCTAACTTTTCTAGGGCTGGAGATATGTGTTTGTTTGTGGTCGTAGCTTTTATTGCTCTGGCGATATCTTTATCGATCAATTGTTTTAATTCTATTTCCGTTAATTGCATTAATTTATTTTGTGATTTAATTTGTTGCCACAGCAGTTCTAAAACTTTATGTAGAATTAAGCCTCGTTCTAAAGAGTTTATTCCCTCTGTTGGTTCATTTAATTCATGGGCGTGTAATCTAAATGTAGCAAAAGCACGAAATGGACATGCAGCTTGTTGTTTTAGAATATTGGCTCCACCAAAAATCATTTCTTGGTTTTGAGTGGGTGGTGCTTGGGAGTCAATATTTTCTTCGAGGTTTTGTGGTGTAATTTTCTGTTCCATAAAAGTTTTTAATGGCGCTAGTGGTAATTCTTCTTGAATAATTTTTGAAAAATTGTTGATTAAAGAGCTTGGTTGTAATGAGTGATCATCTTTTTGGGATGGATGACTAAATATAATATTTGATGCTGTTTTGAGGAACTGCTTTGTTATTATCTTTGTGAAGTGATATTCGCGTTCAGCTGAGGAATGTGGCATTTGCAGTTGATGTTGCAATAAGCTTGGCAGCAACAGATTCGGATTAGCTGGGGGAGGCCAGCGATGATTGTCGAGTCCCATTACCCAAATGTGAGTAAAAGATAGTCCTGTAGCTTCTAACATACCGAGAACTTGAACAGGAGCATTGATAGAGGTTTGTGGCTGATAGCTTGTTTGGGTGGCTAGATGTTGTAATGAGCGAAGTGCTTGTGAATAAGTTGTGGGTTTTTGCACTAGATCTAAGCTTGCAAATTCTTGTAATAATGTTCCCCAACGTTTTATTGTTTGATATTCGTTGCTGTTTAATTTGCGTTCGCCGGGCCATCCCATGCTTTTCAATTGTTCGGAAAAAACATTTATCCATTCGGCGTTAGATTGTTTTTGTTGAGATGTGATTTTTTGTAATGTTTTGAATTGTTCTAGCAATTGTGGACAATAAGTTTTTATTGAATTTATGGTTTGAACTAGTTGTGATAGAGTGAATTTTATATTACCGGTTTGACGAATCTTTGCATCTAATATTGCGCGTTGTGTGAATTCTTTTTCAGCATAACCTAAGAAGGGTGAGCGAAGCAGATGACCAATTTCATAGGTTGATGATTTGAATTTTGATAAATGTAATATTTTTAATGCAGTATAAATTGCTGGCTCATTACTAAAAGATTGGCCGGAGGATATATTGTAACTTTGCGATTTTGGTTTAAATACTTCAGTAAAAATTCTCTCTGCATCTGTTCGACATTCATTTAATTCGGGAATAACACAGCCAATCGATACATTATGTTCATGTTCGACCAAATATTTAGCCCAGCGAGCCATAGTATAAATTTCTGTTTCTGTGGTGGTGGATGCAAAGCATTTAGCTTTGGAGTTTTTATGGTTAATTTCATG
>Ga0233437_1007528_pt1 | contig 10487 bp, 10 predicted proteins | sample SI_122_August201_FD_182714 | JGI IMG/M metagenome (GOLD analysis project Ga0233437, IMG submission 182714) | Seawater microbial communities from Saanich Inlet, British Columbia, Canada - SI_122_August2016_200_MG | ecosystem: Environmental > Aquatic > Marine > Inlet | place: Canada: British... | reverse complement strand
AGTGGAGCATCTCGGCACCTCTTGGTCGCCCCCCATGCGGGGGCGTGGATTGAAACTGGGGAGCCATTGTTCCTGGGTTCCGTCGTTGATGTCGCCCCCCATGCGGGGGCGTGGATTGAAACAAAAACGGAGGCCGACAGGTAGAGGTAAGGCCAGGTCGCCCCCCATGCGGGGGCGTGGATTGAAACACACCTGATGTCGTTGCATTTGTGCCTAATGAAAGTCGCCCCCCATGCGGGGGCGTGGATTGAAACAACTAACCCAGGGCTAAACGCCGACCGAAAAAGGTCGCCCCCCATGCGGGGGCGTGGATTGAAACGGCGCCCCTTCATTCATGCGCTGAATTCGGTAATGTCGCCCCCCATGCGGGGGCGTGGATTGAAACATGAGGGTGCATCGCATGTCGCTTCCCGGGATGGTCGCCCCCCATGCGGGGGCGTGGATTGAAACTTTTTCTGGGTGTTCTGGCGCTCCATGCTTTCTTGTCGCCCCCCATGCGGGGGCGTGGATTGAAACATGAAAACCGGATTGGATATTGACGATTTGATAGGTCGCCCCCCATGCGGGGGCGTGGATTGAAACAGAATCGGCCTCATTGCTTTGTAAAGCACTCCCGGTCGCCCCCCATGCGGGGGCGTGGATTGAAACTACATCTAATTGATACGAGCCATATTTAGTTGCGGTCGCCCCCCATGCGGGGGCGTGGATTGAAACCCGTTTGCTGTGATGGTATGAGGGCAATTTGCTGTCGCCCCCCATGCGGGGGCGTGGATTGAAACTTCTCTGTTATCATTCATTTTGTTCCTCTTTATGGTCGCCCCCCATGCGGGGGCGTGGATTGAAACTGTTTCGGCGGATGCCATAGCATGTTTGGTAAAGTCGCCCCCCATGCGGGGGCGTGGATTGAAACTTGCTCCGATTGTCTGGAACAGGAAACAGGTTTCGTCGCCCCCCATGCGGGGGCGTGGATTGAAACTCATAGGTGCCTTTTGTGTTCCTTATTTCGATAGTCGCCCCCCATGCGGGGGCGTGGATTGAAACAAACCGGGGACCATAAGCACTGCCGATCAGGATGGTCGCCCCCCATGCGGGGGCGTGGATTGAAACATGCTTGGACTAATGACATTCGGTTACTTATTGGTCGCCCCCCATGCGGGGGCGTGGATTGAAACGCGAAATAGCAGCTGCAGCATCGTCCGCGCCATCGTCGCCCCCCATGCGGGGGCGTGGATTGAAACCAGGGTGGGTTCCCCGTTAATGCGCCAGGTGGCCGTCGCCCCCCATGCGGGGGCGTGGATTGAAACATGTTTTTGAGGGCCTTGTCCATGTCCTTAAACAGTCGCCCCCCATGCGGGGGCGTGGATTGAAACCGGTCAGCGGCATCCGGAGGGACATGCCGTCCGGTCGCCCCCCATGCGGGGGCGTGGATTGAAACCCCAAAACCAATAAAAGCCATGAGGTAGCACAAGGTCGCCCCCCATGCGGGGGCGTGGATTGAAACATGAGAAGATGGGGAGGCAAGTTATGGGAGGGAGGTCGCCCCCCATGCGGGGGCGTGGATTGAAACATAGGTAGTTTTCAATAGGTGTATAATAATATAGTCGCCCCCCATGCGGGGGCGTGGATTGAAACCAGAAACAGGTATGATAATAGACTTTACAATTTTGTCGCCCCCCATGCGGGGGCGTGGATTGAAACGGCGACAGAAAATGCCATGTCGTTGATACGGGTTTGTCGCCCCCCATGCGGGGGCGTGGATTGAAACCTGGGCGGCGGCGTTGTACCAGGAAACTAGCTTGGTCGCCCCCCATGCGGGGGCGTGGATTGAAACTGCTTTCATGATTTGCCCTCCGTCAAGGTTTGTCGTCGCCCCCCATGCGGGGGCGTGGATTGAAACCACAAAGCGGCGGAGTAAATCCCGCCAATCAAGGTCGCCCCCCATGCGGGGGCGTGGATTGAAACAGATCGCCGGTTGGGCGAATATCATTTACCTGACGTCGCCCCCCATGCGGGGGCGTGGATTGAAACATACCAAAGATATGGCGATATCCCGACATCTTTGTCGCCCCCCATGCGGGGGCGTGGATTGAAACCTGCCCTCTTTGGGGTGTTGTGCGGTCCTGAGTGTCGCCCCCCATGCGGGGGCGTGGATTGAAACGTTTTTATGTTTGTCAACCGGGCCCACTTGCCAGGGTCGCCCCCCATGCGGGGGCGTGGATTGAAACCCACCAGGCTGATTTCATCGTCGGCCATGGTGACGTCGCCCCCCATGCGGGGGCGTGGATTGAAACCCCCAGGGTCTGCATTTGGCCCAGGGCCCGGGCGGTCGCCCCCCATGCGGGGGCGTGGATTGAAACAAGTTGATCCTCTTTGTTTGCTGAAAGTACTTGAGTCGCCCCCCATGCGGGGGCGTGGATTGAAACTCTTCAATATCACGTCTCAGCTTGTCCAGATTCGGGTCGCCCCCCATGCGGGGGCGTGGATTGAAACACACTGTCGCGGACTGCTAGGACTGAGAATTCAGGTCGCCCCCCATGCGGGGGCGTGGATTGAAACTTTCCGGTGGCATGCCCGCCGCCTTTGCCGCCTGTCGCCCCCCATGCGGGGGCGTGGATTGAAACCTGTATCCAATGCCGTCTTTCGCGGTAAAATAATGTCGCCCCCCATGCGGGGGCGTGGATTGAAACAACGGAATGGCTGTTTAATGAAGTCTTTTAAAAAGTCGCCCCCCATGCGGGGGCGTGGATTGAAACCCACATGATCCCGCCATCATACCCGATCCCGGTGGTCGCCCCCCATGCGGGGGCGTGGATTGAAACTTGCCGAGCTGTCCAACTTTCTGCCCTTATGTTTGTCGCCCCCCATGCGGGGGCGTGGATTGAAACTTTTTGAAATTGAATGGGAACTGAGGATAATGACGTCGCCCCCCATGCGGGGGCGTGGATTGAAACCTATCCCTTGCTATTATGTCGTGATAAAAATACAGGTCGCCCCCCATGCGGGGGCGTGGATTGAAACGGAGAATTACAATGCGGCCATGACTGCGTATCCCGTCGCCCCCCATGCGGGGGCGTGGATTGAAACCAGTAACCGTTAAAAATGTAATAACCGGAGAATCGTCGCCCCCCATGCGGGGGCGTGGATTGAAACCAATATCATTACCCAATTACCAGCGCCTGTTAAGTCGCCCCCCATGCGGGGGCGTGGATTGAAACCGAAAGTTGAGGATTACCTTACTGAAAATTCGATTGTCGCCCCCCATGCGGGGGCGTGGATTGAAACAATTTAAAGGAAAGGACTGGAACGGATGGGATCTGGTCGCCCCCCATGCGGGGGCGTGGATTGAAACCTTAATCGGAAGCTTAACTCCCATATATCCGGCGGTCGCCCCCCATGCGGGGGCGTGGATTGAAACAGCATACCCGGCCCGGATAGCGGCTTGTTTTCCAGTCGCCCCCCATGCGGGGGCGTGGATTGAAACTAGTGTATAGGACAATTATGGACTATGTGGATGGTCGCCCCCCATGCGGGGGCGTGGATTGAAAAACGTGGTCTGTCCCCTATTTTTCGATATTTTCAAACCGGTTATATGATGACATTTTCACGCCGGCGCCAACACTTTTGGATTGACTTTTGCGAATTTTGATATATACTAGTCGATATTTTTTCTATCTGGGGGCGTAGGATGGAAGCGACAGCAAAATTATTTCAAAATGGTCGATCCCAAGCCGTTAGGCTGCCAAAAGCATTTCGTTTTAAGGGAAATAAAGTGAAAATAAGCAAAAAGGGCGATAAGGTTATTCTTGAGCCATTTAAAGAAAGCCGTTGGCCGGAAGGTTTCTGGGATGGGTTTTCCATGGATTCGGGGTTTGACACACCCCACCCATTGCCGTCAAAGTCAGTGACCCTGGATTGAGCGGGTAGGAATGTACCTTCTGGACACAAATATTGTCAGTTACTGGATGCGGGGCGATAAGGGGGTCATTGGCCGTATCAAACAGCATTCTCCCGCCGATTTGGCATTATCCGCCATTACACTGGCTGAAATACTCTATGGAATAGAAAAATCGCCTGTGAAAAAGAAAGAGAGACGGCTGAAAATTGAGCGGATATCCATGTTGCTGGACCTCTATCCTTTTGGTGAATCGGCAGCCGGGAAATATGCCGTTGTAAGGGCGCAGCTTGAAAGAGAAGGGACGCCAATCAGTGAACGCGACACCCAGATAGCTGCCATTGCCATGGCGAACAGGTTAACGGTTGTTACTCATAATGTGAAAGAGTTTAATCGAATACGTCAATTGAAGGTTGAGGATTGGGCACGTTGATCTTAACCCATTGACTCAGTTGATGGATGAACTGCTGCCCCGCCCGGCCACACTAGCTCAAATCGCCTTATGACATCCGAAAACGATGATCAAGGCCGAGTTTCCTCATACGTCAGCCCGAAGACCGTGTCGGTCATCCACCGTTTAAAGCCTTTGTTGTCCATGAACTGTTTGAAGAGTTCCGTGTCGTCTTTCATCACGGCGGTCATGACGCGAACCAGAGCATTGTCGTGTTCGATGCGGGCGTTCTGCTTGTCGGAATGCTCTCTGGCGTTCCGGTAGGCTTTGTCGGCCGCCACTCGCTGGCGGAACACAGGGGTGGCCGGTGAGGGATGTGCAGATGAGCCGCTCAAAACCGCGTTCTGTGCTATCGGTGTCAGGGGGATTCTCCTTCACAGAGTAAATGGGTGACGATGCGGGCCAGGATGTCTTTTTCAGAGGGCCGGCTTTCGGCAATCAGAAGGGTGATGGCCACCAGGGCGGCGTTGGAGATGCGGGGCTTCCCGTCAGATGCCGTCAGTGCTTTGTTGCGCCCCAGGAACCAGAGGAAAAGCGCCGCCGCGATGCGCTTGTTGCCGTCCACGAAGGCGTGGTTCTTGACCAGGAAATAGAGCAGGTGGGCCGCTTTTTCCTCGAGGCTCGGGTATACGTCCCGTCCGCTGAAGGTCTGCATGATGGCGCCAAGGGCGGAAGCCAGCCCTTTGTCCTTTTCCACGCCGAAAATCGTCGATTCGCCAAACTGGTCCCTGAGCCGGTCCACGATGCGCAGGGCCTCCTTATATTCCAGGGGGTGGATGACCCGGCCCGACGCTTCCGGTTTTTTCACCCGCTGGTGGTCATAGTCGTCGAGCAGGGAAAGTGCCTGTCTGTAGTCGCCCACCACGGCCAGCAGGGCTTTGGCTTCGTCACCCGAGAGATCTCGGCGTTTCGCAGTATCGGCGATGAGCTCTACCACCCGGTTCAGGTCCCGCAGGCGGGATTCGTTGACCGTGTATCCTTGAAGAATGTGGTCGCGCAGAACACCGGTTGCCCAGATGCGAAACTGGGTGCCGCGTTTGGAGTTCACCCGGTAGCCCACGGAGATGATGGCATCCAGGTTGAAGAAACGGACCTTCCTCCGGACCTGCCGGTTTCCCTCCTTTTGAACGACCGAGGAATCCTCGGTAGTTGCCGATTCCTCCAGTTCGCCTTCTTTGAAGATATTGCGCAGATGAAGGCCGATGGTGTCGGTGTTCTTGTCGAAAAGCTGTGACATCTGTTTCTGGGTCAGCCAGATGCTCTCCTGTTCAAGCCGGACATCCAGTCTAATGCCGCCTTCAGGCGCCTGATAGAGAATGATTTCGCCGCGTAAGGTTTCGTTAGTCATGCTGCTGCCTCCTCCTGGATATCGTCCATATCATCTTGAAGATCTTTCCCATTGTTCGGAAGATCATCGGGTTCATCCAGACTTTCAGGTTCGTCAAGCAGGTTTGTCGCTGCCTCACGGACATCAACTTTTCCAGTGACCACGTCTGCGATCAGGCGGGTGTGGTATTCGTTGAGGAGTTCGATTTTGCGGTGGGCATGAGTGAAACCTGCCCCACTGCTGAACCACCCGAATAGCGACTAAGGCCAGCATGCCCGGAACCCAGTTTTGTTTTATCAGTTCAAATCTGACAGGTAAAAGCGTTGATCCGACAGACTTTCAACTCCGGAAAGTGGGCGGGCGGCACAGTACCTCTCGGAAATTCTTGCGAAGAGGGTAAAGGAATATGGTCTTGCGGGCAATGTTTTTCTTCTGCTTGCTGAAGTAGCTGTATCCGCCGGTGCTGCCCACATCAATCCAGTTTGCAGCCCGATAGCACGTGCCCGAAAACCGATCCTGTTGCACAAATGTCTCCAGTAGTACCGGTTCGATGCCGTAGGTTGCCTTCCAGTCCGAGGTGACCCTGACGGCAATCCGTCCGAGAATCATTGAAGCCAGATTCGGGCATTTGATCCAGGGCAGGATGAGAAACCGGCTGTTACCGATGATCCGGTTTAAATGTTTTTCCCGCTGGTGATCATCCCAGCCGATAAAGGCATCCCGGCCGGCCAGACGCCAGGCGGCAGGGGAAAAAGAGATGGCGCCCAGCAACTTGGAATTCTCTGAACCGGAGTCTCCCGATCCTCCGCCCGTGTTTCTTCCCAGGATGAGATACCGGAGCTGCGGCCCGAACAATCTCGGCTTTTTCAGGTAGTGGTGCCGGCTCATCATGTCGTTCCACAGATGCTGCTGTTTTGGCTTCCGAATCGGCAGAAACGTCAGGGGTTCAAAATCCTTGTGATGCCAAACCTGTATTTTCTGCTCATCAAGAAGGGGTGGCTGCGGCTTCTTTTTCCTGGGGTGGGATTTACGGCGTGTCACTTTCGGCAAACGAATGAGGTTGTCCATATCCATCCGCTTCAAAATATCGGTGACAGTTTTGTCCTTTAATTTTCCGGCAGGGGAATAGAACCCAAATTCCCGGCATACCATTCGTGACAGTTCGACTCTTGTTACCCCGGGATGGGCAACACTGAGCGCCCGGATTCTCTTAATCATTGGACCGGTGAAATCGATACCGATACAGCGCACAGTGAAATACCGCCATTCCCGTCCTTTCTGTTTTGAAGGCGTTTCCAGCATTCCGAGCATCTTTTCCACGCGGGTTTCTCTCTGTGTGGGTTTCCGCGTCGGGTTCCGGAGTGATTCCGTCCCCTGTTTTGAAAAGGCTGCCACGCATTTTACGATCGTCTCCGGTGGAACCCGAACATCCAGGACGAGTCTTTCGAGCGTCTTTCCCTCGAGTGCTCCCAGGATGACTTTTGCCCGCTTCATGCGCCAGATGCCCAAGCTCCTGCTTTCCGCCGTTCTTTCCAGTTCATTTTTCTGTTCGCTGGAACAATGAACGCGCGGAAGGCGTAGAACGGAACAGGATTTCCCTTCAGGATTGGACTTTTTTTGTTCCAGCCAGAGACGCAATATATTCCCCTTTTTTGTGGCGGTGGTTGTATCGAAAAATCGTATCGACCAGCCCAATGTGAAGCATCCCATAGGTTTCGGCATATCGCCTGCTGACCCATCGGTAGTAGTTTTCCATGCTTTTCATGTTCTGGGTAAACATAATACCCACCAGTTTGTCGATCAACGGGTCCGGGTTCGGCCCGAAAAAGTCAATTGTATCGGGCGGGGGTCCCCCCTTTATGGGCAGGTATTTCTGCATGAAGACGTATGCGCCGGGGAGAGAACGAAGAAACCTGAATCGATCCACGTCTTCCTCGAGCGTCGTGTTGAAGCCGTACATGCAGAGGAACTCCACATTGTCCCGCGGCTTGAAATCAAACAGCCGGTATTTTTTGGCCAATCGGTCCATATTCCGGTTATGGTTCAGGCTGAAATGAAAATTACTCCGGGTAAAGCGGGTATTGGCGCACTGAATCCTTCGGATTACTCTCGCCCGTTCCCGGTTTACCAGGCGCAGGTCCAGGGACTGGGTAAAGTTCACCATGACGTTTTGTTCCGCCATTTCCCGAAGTAAACGGTCTGCATCCGGGTGGGACAGGATGTTGTCATCCAGCAGGATGAGTTTTTTGAGCCGGCCCCCTTCCAGCAGCGTATCCAGATCATTCACCTGACGGGGCCCTCCCTCTTTCGGAGGAACCACGCAGAAGGGACAGGCAAACGGGCATCCACGGGTGATGAAACCGATGCCCCGGTCACCCAATTCCGGGTAAAGGGTATAGTCCGGGCGCAGGGCTTCCACCGAATCGGGCAGACGGGAGGTAATATCCTCCCCCGTACCCCCCAGGATCAGTTTGTCACCGTAATGCTGCCGCAGACGCCGATTTCGCCTTTGAGAAAGGGGTGAATAGAACACTGTGGAGGCGTACACCCGGTCCGGGCCTTTCAGAAAGCAGTCCCGTTTCTCCAGCCGTACGGTGCGCCCCTTTTGTCGATGGCGGGTGCACAATTTCATCAAGGCCAGGTTCGGCAGACGCCCGTCCACATCGATCAGGAGGATCGTGTCCCGCGGTAGGCGGACAGGCCGGGATTTAGTCTGTGGTATTCCATTATATGGAATGGGGAGACGCTGTTGCCGGAAGGTGGGGGGGAAACGTTCCATGGCGCCGGCGCCGGCCGACAGGATAAACTGCAACCGGGGAAACAGCTTGTCGAGCAACGTCAGGTAGTCCTTGAAACGCTCAGAAGGGCAGAAGGTTTCCGGCTGATCCATGAGCACAACCCCGGGCATCTCCAGGGGGGTGGCGGATCTGGGAAAGGCATCCATCATTTGACGGGCCATGTCCAGTATGGGAAGCACCGCGCGCTGCTGCCAGGGCGGAAGCGTATTCCAGGCATCAACCATATCCGCATCCACGTCCGGCCATGAATCCGTAGGGATGTCAAGTTGCTTTGACAGCTGCGCGCACAGGGCACGGAGCACATTTCTGGAAGGTATGCGTCCCCATCTGATCCCCTTGTAGCGGAGCCGGTTGATAAAATCAACGGGGTGGGTCAGTGGTGCATCCTGCGTCAGGAGAGAATGAAAACGGGTGCGGCGGAAGAGCGGATCCGTAAATTCAAAATCCTCTCCCCGCGGGCCGGATCGGTATCCGCCGCCATAAGCCAGGAGCAGGTAAGCGGACGACTTTTTGCCGATATTGAGTTTCCTTGCGGGGATGTGCGATGGGACCAACACAGAAAGGTCTTTGGCCCGCAGGGAAACCACATGGCCAGCGGCATCCACATCAACACCGCTTCCCAGCATTGTCCCGCCACTCTGGGCGATATCCAGCGGATGATGACGGGCCAGCACATGGACCACCCTGAGGGGTCGATCCGGGTTTACCGCAACCGACTTCGAAAGAGGGAGTGCATTGAGGTATTTTTCGCCTCCCAGCCCGATGGCGATTAATGCCAGAAGCTCCCTGCCCGCCGGGTCGTTTCGAAAGGACGTCCATTTGGCAATGGTCCGGCTGTTTCGCTTTTTTTGAAAACGAAAGTTGCCATGGCCGTTATGCGCACCGTTTTCAAAATATAGTTCCAGGAGGTAAATTTTTAAACCCCGGATTAACAGACGTCGGTTCGGTTAAAAGGATCACCCATCAATCACATTCCAGATGGTTTCTGATTTTTTCGCGATTCTGAATGAGATCGGAATGAAAAGTCAACCGGAAAATGACACTTTGGGAGATCATCCAGGGATTGGCACTTGAAGATCTTTTCCATTTCCTGGTACCATGATGGAAAAATCGCAAATCAAAATCCGGTTTGACCGGGATCAGGAGGAAATGAAATGTTAGTCAAGGATTGGATGAGCAAAACAGTCATCAGCACCGACATGAATGACAGCATGCAGGAAGCCATGAACCGGCTGAAGGAAAACAATATTTCCATGTTACCGGTAATGAAAAGGGACAAAATAGTTGGGATCGTTACGGATCGTGATCTCAAGCGGGCCTCTGCGTCCGATGCCAACACGTTGGAAGTGCATGAACTGCTTTTTCTGATCACAAAGATCAAGGTCAAGGAAATCATGACGGAAAACCCCGTGGTCCTCCCCTTTGATTTTACGGTGGAGGAAGCCGCCGAGGTGCTTCTGGAGCAGAAAATCTCCGGTGCGCCCGTGGTGGATGGGGAAGGAAAAATGATCGGCGTTATCACCAAAAACGACCTGTTCCGAGTATTGATTGCCCTGACGGGAGTAGGCAGGCGGGGCATACAGTTCGCTTTTGTGGTGGAGGACCGTCCCGGCTCAATCCGCGAGCTGGCCGATGTGATACGCCATTACGGGGGCCGCATGGTCAGCATTCTGAGTACTTACGAAGGGGTTGAAAAAGGATATCGAAAAGTATTTATCCGCATGTACGGGGTTGCACGGAATCAGCTTCCCCAGCTTGAAAAAGAGCTGGGAGAAAAAGCCAGATACCTCTACCTTGTCGACCATCGGGAAAACCGCCGGGAGATTTTCTAACCGATTCGCTCACCCCCCCACCCTCTGGTTCCCACGCTCCCGCGTGGGAACCCCAAATGGATGGTTTTGATAAGCATCCAGACTGCCCATGCGCCGGAAAGCCCTTTATTTTTCATTGAGGTAAAGAAGTTTTCAGCACATCCCATGCGGTGGTGAAGCCTTCAGCCGCAGTGAGTATGTTTCAGCA
>Ga0233437_1007521_pt1 | contig 10493 bp, 14 predicted proteins | sample SI_122_August201_FD_182714 | JGI IMG/M metagenome (GOLD analysis project Ga0233437, IMG submission 182714) | Seawater microbial communities from Saanich Inlet, British Columbia, Canada - SI_122_August2016_200_MG | ecosystem: Environmental > Aquatic > Marine > Inlet | place: Canada: British... | reverse complement strand
ATAACTGAAGTTGATGACGAGACTGAAACAGAGCAAGCAGAAAAAGTTGATGACGAAGGAAGTTTCTCATTAATACTCTTAGGAGTTATTGCATTAGTTGCAGTATTAGCAATCGCATTAGTTATCTGGTTTGGCTTGTTGTTGACTGAGAAATAGTTTTCTTATTTCTTTTTCAAATTCTTTTATTCTTTTTAAGTTTAATTTTAGTTTTTTATTTGCTTCAGAAATAACTATTTTTAGGTAATTTTCATTTATTAATTCTTTATTATCTTTTGTTAAAGGAATATCCATATAATCTATTCCCACAATCTCAAAAATGATTTTGTTTTTTATACTAATTATTCCAGAATGTTTGAAAGCTGAATTACTAGTTATTTTCATTAATTTCTTTGCATCATCTATTGTTCTGCAGCAAATATGTAGAATTAATGGTTCATATCGAAACCAAGTCATTTCTTTGCTTGGTTTTAATTTAAAAGATTTAACTGGATCATGACTAACTAACAACCATTTTGTTTGATGTTTTTTATTTCCTGGTTTGAGTATCATTATTCTCCCAGCACAACTGCTAGTTGTGTAATAATCTTTGTGTTTGTTTAGTAATTTAATTAAAGAAACTATTTGCTTATCAACACTGCCTTTCTTAGATTTATCTGCTTTGTTTAGTTTTTCCAAGGCTTGTTTTTTGTTGTTGGCGAAGTTCATGGTTGAATAGAATTGGTTTGTGTTTATAAAATTAATTGGAATTACTTAGCTTCAACAATCTTTCGCATTGCTTCGACAAAGTCTCTGGCTTCTAGGTAAAGTGCATCAAATTCTTTTCCAGACATTTCTTTTCTTTCTCTGTGTAGAATTAATTTGGATAATTTGTAGAACTTATCCATTGATTTTGCATATTTCTTGTTAATCAAACCTTTTGCAACTAATTTCTCTTGCATTACTGCAGCGATTTCTTTTGGTGCAGGTGGCATTTCTTTTTGTTTCATTAAAGCAGCGTGTGCTGCATCAATACATGCCCAGTATAGATCAACTGTTCCTTGTAAAATATGCCATTTTGCATTAAATAAAGTTGTTGGTGCTCTTTGGAAATAAGTCATTACTGCTTCTCTTGTTGGTCTTATTCTGCCTTGGTGTAATAATAGTTGTAATGGATAGAAAAATCCAGTGTCTAATAATGCAACACCATCTCTTAGCATATTAATTGCAACAGGATCACCAATCTTAATATATTCCCAGAAACTTGTGAATTTTAATGTTGTAACATGTAAATCTGTAGATGTCTCTGCAATAGTTTTCTCAACAATAACTCTATATGCTTCAACAATTTCTGGTGTTAGTAAGTAAACAACATCATCTACTAATAATAAAATATCAATATCTCCACCATTTTTATGGCCAGGGGTTGCTGTGCTGCCGAATAAAACAGTTGCTCTTAGGAAGGTTCCAAACTCTTTATGGATCTTTTTAGTGAACTTATAAGCTATATCAATATCTTTGTCAGAATACTTTTTCTCAGGAAATTGTACTTTTTTCTCTACTTTAAACTCCATATCATGCAGAAAGGGTGCCTGTTGTATATAAATATTTGGTACTCTCTTGCAGAAGTGAAATAGAAGTATTTATTCATCAATTGTTTCACGAAATTCAGATAGAAGATCTTCTAAACTTGGAATAGTTGGTTCTTCTATATTTTCTGGATCTGCGTTATGTGCTTCTTTAGCTTCTTGGTAGTCTTCCATGCCAAAATAATAATCATCAAGTACAATTGTACATTGTTCATATGTTAATGTGTATTTATCAATTACTTCATAGAGTCTTTGAGGTTCTGGTCTAACTAATGTTTGTGCTAATGTATGAGTACTATAGTCTGCAGGATTTGGAGAGTCTTTTGACTTTGTCATTAATTGTATCCATCTTTTATAATTACTAACTATGAAGTCAACAGTTCTAGCAAAATCTCCTTTTTCTATTTCTGGTTTAGAGCTTACCCATTGAATATTTGGTGTTTCTACAACTGATGGATACCCAGAGTTATCAACAACTCTTTTATCATCTCTTTTATATCCTTCAATAACATCACATCTTTCAATAGGCTTATTAAGTCCATAATGTTCTTGATAAGCAAATTTACCAGGTGGATCAATTAATAATTTTAATGGATCAATAACTAATCCCCATTCATTAGCTAATACAATACTATTTTCTTCTCTGTCAAGAATATATACTGTTATCTCAGTCATATGTTTTGGAAATTAAGACTAATTTATAAATTTTTTATTGATTAGCACTAAAAAGTCATAACTAATTAGGTTGTGACAAAAAAATCATAAGTTTTTTAAATTTAAGATTGTATGGATTACTTAATGGCAGATCCAACTATTGAAGAAAAGATTAAACCAGTTGTAAAAGATGCTACTTACAAAGTTTTAGGGGTGAGTATTGATGAACTTACAGACGATATTACTTCAAAACTTACAATTAGTTCTTTAATAGATATAGGGATTGATACTTCTATTAGGTTTAAGAAAGCAAAAAAGAAATTTAAGAAAGATTACCTCGAGAAAATGTTGAAATTAAATCTTGGAAATATTTCTGAAGTTGCAAAATTAACACACGTGAATAGAAGAAGTTTGCATAGATTAATCTCGGAATTTGATATAGATGTTAATAGAATAAAAAAAGAAATGAGAAGACCTTATGATATTAAAACACATGCAGTTGGTAATGTTATTGAGAAGGTTCTTGATGGATACAAACAAGTTATTCATCCTGAGAAATTAGAAGCTGCTTACGAAGGTGTACCAGAGATTTCTGAGGATATTGTTAAACATATGCCTGAGAAACCAATGAGTATGAAAGAAGCTGAGGAAGAATTCGAAAGAAGATATTTACAGAAGGTATTGATTGAGCATAATCACAATATTTCTCACACAGCTAAAGCAATTGGTTTAAGATTTGAGACTTTACATAGGAAATTGAAATCATTAGGGTTGATATGACTGTTTTTATTCTCTTAATTGAATCTTGTTATTATATAGTAGTAAAAATAGAAAGGTTTATATATGAATTATATATAACATGAGTTATAAGGGGCTATTTTTAGGATATATTATAAGGAATGAAGAAGAAAATGAAAAATTTCCCATTATGTAATTATAAGGCCCCAGTTGTATTAGGAGATGGTAGTCTTTCTTATCAAACTGAGTTTATATCTCACAAGGGTTTGCCTATTGAAGTAACTTCTATTACTGATAAGAATAATGGTGAAGTGAAGGCTGTAATGTATAGGGCCCATAGTAAAGTCCTTGATTTTTGTCAGGATTATGGTGGTTTTGTTGTTGATCGAGGTAGAGTTGTTGGTTGTTTAGTTGCTGATGGAGTTGGTATGGCTCCATTATCACAAGAAGTTGCTTATCAAGTTGTTGACCAATCTGCTAGACAATTAGAAGAATTGCTTAATAAGGGATTAGGCATTAATTCTCAATTAATAAAGAGTGTTTGGAGACCTAATTTGTTTCCTACTTGGGATCTAGCTGATTATGTTGATAGAGAAAGAACAAAAGTTGAAGATCACCCAGAATACTATGTTTTTGGAGCAGATGGTATGATTAGCGACGTGGAAATTGCACTACAACAAGAACCAGAAAATTTTCTTGGTGCAACAACTTTATTTACTGCATTAAAGTCACCTAGAACTTTGCATACTATGAATATTGGTGATTGTGGGGGTGTTGTTGTTGGAGACCAAGTAAACTCTGTTTATGGTGGTTCTGATGATTTTTATGGGAAAGCTCCAAATCAAATTGGTACTTATGGTAATAATCTTTGGGGCATTTCTAAAAACGGAGTAGTTTATGAACAAACTGTTATTTCTGAAAATGATCTTCTTGCCTTTTTTAGTGATGGTTGTTTGAAAAGAAGTTATAGAACTAGTGAAGCAGTTGCTCATTTAGTTCAAGAGTCAAGATCTGATGACTTGGAAGGTTTTGGTTTAGAATTATTTGATGAATTAGCTATTACAAAAGGGGCTATTTTTGGAAAAGAACAACAATGGGGTCTTCCTGATGATGCTACTTTGGTTCTTTTGAAAAATTAATATTTATGAAATCTTTAGGCTTGATATGATTAATTTGTCCCACTTATATATGAATTATACTCGATTTACTTAAAAACTATTCTATCTTTATACATATAACTGTGACATAGATGTCATAGCTATAGAGGTTAAAAATGGTTGATCAAATAATTCCACTAACACACTTGGACCAAGCAGGGCTTTCTCCTTTGTATAGGCCTGCATCTGTGCCAGAGATATCTTTAGGAGAGCATGGTGGCTTAGAAAGAGGTGTTTCAAGTGCCCATAGAGATGCGGCCAGGTATGAAAGATTAGAAAGATTTGATGAGGCTAGATTTCAAAATAAAACAAATTATTCAAGATTAGATACATTAGTGAAAAGTGGATTAAAAAGAGCTGGTGATTATTTATCTCAAAGAGTTCCAGAGTATCAACAAGCTTTGCAATCAGTTTATTCTTCTTTAGCACAAACAGCAGGCAAGTTTACATCAGATTATATGAGAAATACTGCTTTTATGAATGGGGAACGTGTTTCTCCAGAGCAGAGGTCGATGTCTAGATTAAAATCAGAGGGAGCACCTGGTTCATTAGGATCCCAATATATGTTAAATGTAGCACCTTTATTAGCTTATACGCAACAAATGCCAGGGGCCCATAAATAATGTCAATTGACTACTGCGCTGGTTGTTCTGGATCATCTTGTCAATCTTATTCAGCACCAGCTCCGCAATATGGTGCATCATCTGGTTCATATTCACACCAAACTCATTCAGCTTTAGAAGCTGCAGTTAGTCCAGCAATGTATACTGCAAAACCAACCGAGAGAAAAGCGCAAAGACTTGAGTTAGATCATTCTCAAGACCTTCATCAACCCTACAACGCACCAGAGTTTAATTATGCGCAAGATCTTGCAAAATATCTTGCACTTAGTTCTTCTCAAGGTTATGCTACAGGACATGTTGTTGATAACTTTCTGCATGCTTCTAGGCTTTCTACACAATTTATTGAAAAAGCTGATGAAATAAAACACTATGTTGAAGATTGTTTTGAAAAAACAACTGGAAAGATTCTACCTGGGAATATAATTATTTCAGTTTTAGAAAAAGCAGAATTAAAAAGAGCACATGAAATACATGGAGGAGAATGGAGTGATGGAATACAAGGATTTTCTTTGAATGGAAATGTTAAACATGTTTTTGTTAAACAAAATGATCTAGATAAAGTAATGCTAGTTCTTGGACACGAATTAGGTCATGTATTAACTCCAGGTATTTCAAATAGACAAACAGAAGAAGCAAAGGCTTTTGCATTTGAGTTTGCATGGATGAAGACAATTGTCGACGAGAATATTGCTAATTTATCTAGTAATATTAATTTGGATTTTATGCCTGCAGAGAATGGTTTGCATGATATTGCATGGTCATTTGTAAGGAATATTGCTAAGACAGGAAAGACTGCAATGGAAATATATACAGAAATAGTTACTGGATTATTATCTGTAGATGAATTAGGAGTTGATTGGTAATGAAAAAACTTGCTAAACTACTTATTATAAATTGTAAATCTTTCGCCGTCAATCAGAAATTCGTTTACTTTATTAAATCCAGAAGGCAAGAACTCATGACCGTGTACAATTAACATTCCATCTAATTCTTTTTGTAATTTACTTTCTAAGCCTCGATGAAATGGTTTGTCAGGACTTACATAAACAACATCGTGATTAGAAACACTATGTTCATTAAAATCTTTTCTTAAAATTGTTACATTATCAAGAGTTGGAATATCTAATTTATTCTTAATATCTAATGAAACATTAACTAACCAAGAGTCTGCTTCTAAACCAGTAGCTTTCAAACCAAATATTGAAGCTAATAAAACAACTCTTCCATCACCAGATCCTAAATCAACAAAAGTAGAATGTTCATTGAGTTTTACTTTTTTGAATAATTCAAACACATCTTTTAATGGTGTTACACCCCAAAAGCCTATTCCTGTATCTTTAGCTATTAATTGTCCATTTTTTAATAGAAAGTTCTCAAACTCATCATAGGTTTTTTTTAGATTATCGAAATGTTTTTCCATTGTATTAGGTTAATATATGGGAATTATATATTTTGTGTTTACATTACTCCGCCCAAGACTCCAAATGCGATTAAAGCAATGATTATGACTAATGCAAGTATGATTAAATATTCTGCAGCTTTGTGATCTCTATTCATTCTATCACCTCAATTAGTTTATTGATTATCTTATTTAAAAAGCTATTTAGTTACTCCAGAGTGGGAAGGTTTATATATTGCTGAGAATACCTTGTATATGAGTTATTATGTGGGGCCAAGATTCAAATTTAACATTAGCAGATAAAGTAAGAGTAATCCATTTAAGATTAGAAGGAGAATCTTATTCAGATGTTTTAACTAGTTATCAGATTAGTTCACACACTTTTCATCGTGCTGTAACAGATATACAAAAACAATCATATACTTCTTTATATCGGATACTAAGTAGAGATGTTGTTCAGCAAGTTAAAAGCGCAGTACGTGATGAACAACAATGTGCTGAATTGTTTAATATGGGTAGAGATTATCTAAAAGAACAATTAGAAGCATTACAAAATGGAGATGAATGTAAATTACCTTCTGGTGCAACATTACATAAAGATAATGCTTTTCATTTAATTGATATTGTATTACATCAAATTAAAGGATTTGCAGAAGCAGATAGAGGTGGTAAAATAAAATTAATTAGAGATGAATTAATTGGTTATAGGGGAGGAGCTAAAGAATATTTTAAAGATAAAAAGTTAGGATCATTATTAAATTATGGGCCTTTTAGAAAACCAAACTCTCCCACTGCTGCGTTAGAATTATGGGATGAATATCAAAGTGGACCAGATAATCCATCAATCTTTGATTTAGAACAAGATATTCATATTAGATTTTGGGATATAAAGGAAATGGGAATGTGGACAGCAGATAATGCATACAAAGCAATTAATTATGCATTACATCAAATTGATGGTTTTGCAGAAGCTGATAGGAAAGGAAAAGTAGAATTAATTGACGATCATGTTGTAAATTATCCAAGAGGAACAAGACATTTCTTTGCTTTTCATGATTTAGATGGAATGTTAAAACAAGCTCCTTTAAGACGAAAGAATCCTGTAGCTGCAATGGAATTTTGGGATGCAAAATATTCAAAAGATAATGAAACTTTAAGTTTATTTTCTAAAACAGAATTACCTTGTCTTATAATAAAAGGAGGGGCACAGAGACAATACTTAAAAGTTCAATACGCTGCTTAGTTTTTCTTTTTTTGGTATTTCCAAGGTTTTCTACAGTCTTTGCAACCACCAACTTTGTAACAATGTTCATGTCCTTCTTTGTCTAGATTAACACTAAACAAAAAGTCATTTGCAGCATTAACAATAACTTGTACATCAATATTATCAATGTCTTCCCGAGAACGAATGTGTAAGTTTACAATCTCATCAATCTTTTTTAAGTCTGTGTTTACTAATTGTACTGAAACATTTCTTTTTCCAGACATTGTAAAACCATTAACAAAGAATTCACATTGTTTTATTTGTTTTAGTACTTCTGGTGCGTTTTTTGCAGTGAAGTCAATCCTTGCCATGAATAATCCTGTTTTATTTAGGCTTAAACCAGTTTGGAAATTAAGCATTCCTCTTTGTTTTAGTTTATGGATTCTGAAATTTACACTTGGTTGAGATAGTTTTAGTCTTGTAGCTATCTCACTTTGTGAAACATGTGGGTCTTCCATAAACCAGCTGAGAATTTTAATATCTCTATGATCTAAATTAAGTTCTTCTATCATACATAGAATAAGACATACCTCATATTTAAATCTTTCTATTTATTATAAGAAAAAGTGATTAAAATACTATTTTATATCTATGAAAACTTTATATAATATAAGATATACCTTATTATAATGGAAGAATTATAGGTTTTTCTATTTGATTATCCATAAACTTTATAAGGAATTTCATAGTTTTTGGGAAATAATAACCTTCGAGGTGATAATATGGGAAAATTCAAAGTTGAACATGATAGACCAAGTTGCATAGGGTGTGGAGCTTGTACAGCTATGTGTGATATGTGGACATTAGATGACAATGATGGAAAAAGCAATCTAAAAGGTGCAAAAAGATTGCCAGATGGAAAAGAAGAATTGGAATTTGATGAAAAAGACTTAGACAAACATAAAGAAGCAGCAGAAGCATGCCCAGTTAATGTTATTCACATTAAAAATAAAAAAACAGATGAGCAAGTGATTTAAAATGACAAAAGAAATAACAAAAGATATGACAATTGGTGAAATCTTACAAGAACATGGAACAGCAATAGCAGAAGTAATGTTTGATAAGGGAATGCATTGCGTTGGTTGCTGTGGTGCAAGTTTTGAATCTTTAGAACAAGGATGCAAAGCACATGGAATGGATGATGAACAAGTTGACAAATTAGTTGAAGATTTGAATAAAAAAGCTAAAGAATTAGCAAAAGGAAAAAAAGAAGGTTGTGGTTGCTGTTGTTCACATGGTGAAAAGTGTGAAACAGAAGAAAGTAAAGAAAAGGATTGAAAAACTAAACAATGAAACAAAAAATTTACTTAGATCATTCTGCAACAACATGCATGGACCAAGAAGTAAAGAAAGCCATGGATACTTATTTTGAAAAGTGTTTTGGTAATCCAAATAGTTTTCATTCTTTTGGTTTAGAAGCAGCTGAAGCATTAAATAAAGCACGAGTAAAAGTTCAAGGTTTGTTAAATGCTACAAGTGAAAAAGAAATTGTTTTTACTTCTGGTGGGACAGAGTCTGTAAACTTAGCAATACAGGGAATTGCTCGAGGAAGTAAAAAGAAAGAGATAATTACTTCAAAAACAGAACATCATGCTGTTTTGCATACTTGCGAATTCATGGAAACACAAGGTTATAAAATTACATATCTTGATGTTGATGTATATGGACGAGTTAATCCTAGTGATTTAGATAAAGCAATTACAAAAGATACTTTATTAGTTTCAATAATGTATGCAAATAATGAAATTGGAACAATAAATGATATTTCTAAACTTTCTAGTGTTTGTAAAAAGCATAAAGTCTTGTTTCATACAGATGCTTGCCAAGCTTCTTCGCAAAATTTAGATGTTAAGAAACTTGGAGTTGATTTATTAACATTAAATGGCAGTAAAATGTATGGTCCAAAAGGTACTGGTTTATTGTATGTAAAAAATAGTGTAAATTTGAAGCCATTAATGTTTGGTGGTTCTCAGGAATTTGGTTTAAGACCTGGTACTGAAAATGTTCCAGGAATTATTGGTTTAGCAAAAGCACTTGAGATAACTCAAAAGAATAAAGATAAAGAAAATAAGAAATTGATTGGGTTGCGTGATAAAATGATCAAGTTTTTCTTAGAAAAGGTTCCAAAAACAGTATTAAATGGTCATCCTGTTTATAGATTATCAAATAATGTTAATATTTCATTTTTAGATATTGAAGGAGAATCAATTTTATTGCATTTAGATTCACAAGGTATTGCAGCATCATCAGGAAGTGCATGTACTTCAAAATCATTAGATCCAAGTCATGTTATTGTTGCAACAGGAATGCCTTATGAAATCGCACATGGAAGTATTAGATTTACTTTAGGTAGAAAAACTACTGAAGAAGAAGTTGATAAAGTTTTAGAAATCTTGCCAGGGATTGTTGAGTCTTTGCGTAAAATATCTCCATTTAAATTAGATTTTGATGAAGTTACTAAAGCTCTGCCCGATAATTTGAAAGGAAAGTTGAAAGAATGATTGGTGAATAGAATGACAGAAGACAAAAAAGCAGAACCAGCATGTAAACCAGATTGCAAAACATGTGAAAAACCAAAGATGGGACATGTTTTATCAAAAGATAAAGAACATCAATGGTTTTATAATGATGTTGTTAAAGATCACTTTTTCCATCCTCGAAATATTCTAAAGAATGATAAAGATTCAGATAAATATGCAGCAGAAGCAGATGGTGTTGGTTTTATTGGAAGTCCTGTTTGTGGAGATGGAATGAAGATATTTATCAAAGTTGATAAAAGAGATGATAGGATTATTGAATGCAAATGGCAAACCTTTGGTTGCGCTACTGCAATTGCTTCAACAAGTATGTTTTCTACAATGCTTACTGAAAATGGCGGAATGAAAATAGATGATGCTCTTGGAATTCATCCAAAAGAGATTGCTGAAAGACTTGGAGGTATTCCAGTTAGAAAATTCCATTGCAGTGTTTTAGCAGATAAAGCATTCAAAGATGCAATCAATGATTATTTTAAGAAATCTGGACAAGAAGATAGAATTAAAACAGAAAAAGTAGAAATTGTTGATAAAATATTGAAAATAACAGATAATGATA
>Ga0233437_1007515_pt1 | contig 10499 bp, 21 predicted proteins | sample SI_122_August201_FD_182714 | JGI IMG/M metagenome (GOLD analysis project Ga0233437, IMG submission 182714) | Seawater microbial communities from Saanich Inlet, British Columbia, Canada - SI_122_August2016_200_MG | ecosystem: Environmental > Aquatic > Marine > Inlet | place: Canada: British... | reverse complement strand
GGTTAAAAGGAGTTAAAATTGGAATCTAGAGAAAAAATAGACGAAAAAACAATTTTTGAAGTCCCACCAGAAGAGGTAAAAGTTCACAAAGACCTGCCGAGACAGCGGAAAGAGCTTGGAGAAATCGAAAAGATGATGACCTCGATTCAAACATTTGGTCAACTTCAGCCGATAGTAATTAACAGAAACAATGAACTTATTGCCGGAGGTCGAAGACTTGCAGCGTGTCTTATGCTTGGAGTAAAAGCAAGAGTCTGCTACAAAGACACCATTGACCCTCTACTCATGCGAGAGCTCGAACTTGAAGAAAATCTCCAAAGGAAGTCTCTCACACCAGCTGAAGAATCTTTTGCCATAGACGAGCTTGTTAGACTCAAGCAAGCAAAGCATGGTAAACCTATTCAGGGGAAAGAAGGTGGATTTACTCTTGAAAACGCCGCTGAAATTGTCGGAAAGACCAAGGGGAATGTGATAGAGAGTCTTCAGATAGCTGAAATGTGTAGAGCATTTCCCGACCTTTCTAAGGCGAAGACAAAATCCGAGATTAAGAAAGCCTACAAAGGTCTTCAGAGAGTAAATGAAAATATCTCCGCTTTGAAGACTTTTGAAAAGACAGTAAAGGATGAAGAAAGATTTTATCTTGAAAATGCAAATGCTCTTGAACATATGAAGAAACAGAAAGATGATTCTATTGACTTGCTTTTCACTGACCCACCTTACGGAATTGATATAGAGAACGTAGGTATGACAGTCGGTGGAAAAACCGGTGGAAGTCTTTCCTCTACTGGAATTTCGTATGATGACTCAGAGGAAAACGCCATGAGTCTTTATTCAACGCTTGCAAAGGAATCTTATAGATTCTGCAAATCTACTGCTCATGTTTTTTTATTTCTTGCACCAAGTCACTTTCATACTATCAGCCAAATCTTTTCTTTAAATGGCTGGCTTGTCGCTCCCAGACCTCTTATTTGGATTAAAGGAGCTTCAGGACAAAACAATCAGCCGGAAAGTTGGTTCTCTTCAGCATACGAGATGCTTCTTTATGCAAGGAAACCTCTCTCTAAACTCCAAATGCTTGGTAAACCGGATTGGCTTCAGTGTGATATAGTTCCACATGGGAAGAAAGTCCACCAAGCAGAGAAACCAATTCCACTTCTCAAGGAGCTCATAACTCGAACTGTTCTCCCAGGCTCGAAGCTTTACGACCCGTTTACAGGCTCCGGTGCTATTCTTGAAGCGGCTTGTGATTTAAACGTGATACCGACTGGATGCGAACTTGCAGTTGAATCTTATGCTACAGCACTTTCTCGAATGACTAAGTGGAAGGAGAGGAACTAATGAACCCCGCACTTGAAGCTATAGCATTTGTAATGCAAGAACTAAATGCATTCATAATGAAGATAAAAACGAAAACAGGATATATTTATCTTGTAGTTGGAAGGCGTGACCTTAACAGAAGGGAGAATTGAAATGACCGAGCCAATAAAACCTAAAGTAGTTAAAACACAGAGAGTCCATAACCCAAATGCTTTACAAGGAAAACCAAAATTTGACCAAGTAACTACCATCCAACAAGCTATAAACATGGCGGTAGCAGAGAACAGAGTAATCCGGTTCAAAACAGCTAAATCAAATAAAGAGCTAAAAAATGAAATAGATTTTTTGAAAGGTTGTGCACTTAGAAAACCGGATAGAGATTCTTACGAAGTAGCTGTTATTCCGGAAGGGGTTGAAGACTTCTGCTTTGATGAAGTAATTGATGAGAGTATTGATACAAAGTCAAGGATTATTATTCCTAAACCTTTGATATATACATAAACAGAAAAGTCAATTTTTGACTATGAAACTGGGAAGGAAGTGAATATGAGAGTAGAACTTGAAGGAGCTATAGATGCTGAGATAATGTTCGTAGGGGAGGCTCCAGGTGAAACAGAAGATAAACTTGGAAAACCGTTCTCTGGTCGAGCAGGAAGAACCTTAGACAATCTCCTTGCTCAGGCAGGCATCGCCAGATACCAATGCATAGTAACCAATGTAGCAAAAGAGCGTCCTCCTGCAGGTAGAATTTCTTACTACTTCGAAGACAAGAAATGTACAGTTGCGAAACCAAATATGCTTGAATGGGTGAATGAATTAAAGATGGAAATACTCCTATACAAGCCAAATGTAATTGTAGCTCTTGGAGCGACAGCTTTATGGGCACTCACTGGAGAGAAGAAGATAAGCATATTCCGTGGCTACGTCATTCCATGTACGCTTGTCCCAGGAGTTAAAATCATCCCAGTATATCATCCGCAAGCAATAAACTACGACTGGAAACTTTACTTCCAATCTGTTCTTGATTTCAGGAAAGTCTTGAAACACTCTAAAGACCCTGAATTTCCGGAGCCAAATCAAACGTACCTTCCAAACGTAAGTTTCCCAAGATTCCTCGCATACATGGAAGAGTGTATTGCTCACCCTGAATGGGATAGACTAGCCATAGATGTAGAGACTGTTCAACCAGGAAGTCACATTGAAGAACTAGGACTTTCGCATCATCCAGACTTCGGTATCTCCATTTTCCTCCTCAAAGGTAGAGCTCCGACTCTTCCAGAGAAGGATGAACTTCTTCTTTGGCAGACTTTCGCTAGACTAGTAAAAAAGAAAAAGATTATCATGCAGAATGGAGCATATGATATTGGAATACTCTGGATTAATCAGCATATCCTCATTCCTGATTTATGGATGGACACACTGATAGCCGCACATGTTTGCTGGCCTGAGCTCCCTAGAGATCTTGGTTTCCTCGGCTCCGTATGCCTTGATGTACCACCTTGGAAAAGTGGAAGTGCAAAGAATGAGCTTTATAATCCCGCAGATGCAGCAAATACATTCGGTATTTCAGAAGTACTGAATATAGAAGTAGACAAGCAAAACATCCGACATACCCTTGAATTCGAGACAGGATTAATCTCTGTTGCTTTAATGATGCAGCTTCAAGGTATTAAGGTAGATAGAAAAAGACAAGCTGAGCTTATTGAAAAATGGAATAAGACTATGGTGGAGATGAAAACTCAACTTGATGTAATCATTGGGAGAGAAATAAATTTCAACTCCCCGAAGCAGATGCAGCAACTTCTATACGAAGACCTAGGCTTACCGATTCAGTATAAAAGAAGAAAGTCCGTCAGAGACAGGCGAACACCCACTTGCGATAAAGCAGCTTTGAGAACCTTAGCTCGACTTGTCCCAGATAATCCAATTTTCAACCTAATCCTAGACTATAAAAAAGCCAATACTCTTCTTCGTTTTCTTGATATAAAGCTCTCCCCTCAGGGACACGTTCATACAAGCTACAATATCACTGGAGCATCATCTGACGATGAAGAAGATACAAAGAAAGCAAAAAGAAGCTTCGGGAGATGGAGTTCGAGTAAGTCCATAATTCTACCTTTTGGCTCTGGAAATCTCCAGAACATTCCAAAAGAAGCTCGAAAGATGTATCTTGCTAAACCTGGATGGGTAATTATCGAGGCTGATTATAAACAAGCCGAAGCTGTTATAGTATCTCATCTTACAGGAAATCAAAAAATGCAGCAGATGTTTGAAGATGCCTACGGACTTCCGAAGTCTCTGTGCAAGCCCTACGACATTCATATCTTAAAAGCTACGGAACTTTACGGCATTTCTCCTGAAGAAGTTACTCCTGAACAAAGGAACGTAGGTAAAACCATCAGACATGCAAGAAATTACTCAGCTGGACCAACAGTCCTAGCTAACAGACTTGGAATTTCCATGGCAGATGCAAAGAAACTTATAGCCCTTGACCAAAGGATTGACCCAAGTCTTGAGCTCTGGCACTTGCTAATCCAAGAAGAGCTCAAACGAACCCGAGTTCTTACTAATCTCCTTGGTAGAAAACATCGCTTTCTTGACCGTTGGGGAGATGGGTTGTTCCGTTCTGCTTATTCATACATACCTCAATCTACTGTTGGAGATCTGTTAAACGTATCACTGAGAAAACTCTACGATACTATCCCGACAATACCATTCGAGGTAACGATTCTCCTCCAGCTCCACGATGCAATATATGTAACTGTAAAGAAGGAGAACACGAATAAAGCTATCCGACTCCTTCGAGACAGCATGGTCTGTCCAATGAAATACTTAAACACAGAGTTTACAGTTGACTCAGACTATACTCTCCATACATCTTGGGCAGAGGGAGAAGGAGTTGAGATAGACTGGAGGGAGGTTGGTGATGGAATCCCAAGTGTTGTTTAATATCTTCACAGGCATCTTAACTCTCCTTGCTTTACTTGGAGTAGTTTTAAATATAAAGAAGAAAATAGTTTGTTTCTACATCTGGTTTTTCACTAACTTATCATGGGCAGTTGTTGATTTCTACAAAGGAATCCCGATGCAGGGAATACTCTTTTCCATCTATACTCTGCTTGCTGTATATGGAGTTTTTGAATGGAGAAAGGGTGAAAAATGATGTTTAATGGATTTAAAAATTTTATTGATACCATAACACCAAAAACATTTTAAAACGTGCGTATACCACATAAAAACGCCCACAATCACCAAATTTGGGCAAAACTAAAGGCGGTAAACCCAAATGGAAAACTCAATTATAATCTCTGTAAATTCAATACCTGAGCGTGATATCAGGGTGAAGGAAATTTACAAAGAATTAACAAGGAATCCAAATAAGAATTTCCTTATTCAGCAAGACAGGGTAAATAGGATTAAAATCTTCCATAACAAAAGCGGATTGAGAATTCTCCTCCAGACATACGTAGTCGTTGTCCTTCCTGTACTTCTTGACTTCTCTCCACTTGATGCTTGTATGGGAGTAGTGGATTTCCGACTCGATGTAACTATTGACAGACTGATAAAACTCACAACTAAACTTCAATCTATCCAAGGGAAGAGGATTGTTAAAGGTAGAATTGGAGCAGAGAAATTAAAAAATGCACTTGATAATATATTCTAAAAGGAAAACTATGAAAATAATAAAACAAACAATTGTACCAGACAAGGAGTAGATTATGAGAGAATTAAAAACATTAGATGAAGAAGAGCAATGGGAAGACCTGTGTGAATGTGAGTTGTGTGGGGAAGATCTCGACCCCAATGAGGATCCTATATGTCCAAATTGTAAAAGTCCAGAACCGCTTTAAAGGAGTAGATTATGAAAAAGATAAAACGACATTCAACTTAACAATATATTTACAGGAGCAATATGAAAAAAGAAATACCAAATCCAGGCAGTGACGAAGCAAAAAAACAAGGTTGTTTGTGTCCAATTTTAGATAACGCTCACGGCAAGGGTTATCTTGGTGGGGTTAAAAATAAAAAAGGCAATATTGTTTTTGTGTTTAATGGCAGTTGCCCTTTGCATTGCCCGAAAGGAAAAAAAAATGACAGATGAAGAAATACTATTTTTTTGTTTTAGATATTTTCTTGGCAGGAAAACAATTTACGTTTCAATCTTTGTTGAGGAGTTATTAAAGCGATGGGAAACATTATCGTTAAGAAACCAGGGTATGATTAAAAGAGAAATTAAACAAGCTATTAAGTATAACAGAGCAGGAATGTCTTGTGATGTTCAAGAATGGGAAAAAATTTTAAAGGAGAAGTAAAATGAGTTTTACAGGAGAAAATTCAGGAATGGAACTTGGGAAAGCGCCATGCGCTCCAGATTATGAAAAACAAGCTGCAAATGCAAAAGTAACAATGGAAAAGAAAGTAAAATTTATGGAGAGTTTTACTGAATTTATTAACGATAATAGTCTTCATAGTTATAGAGATATTAAATCGGTTATAGAATTTTATGGCGCTGTTGTTTACGAGATGAATCAATCTCAACTAACTTATCAGAGATTGCTTAAAAATTTAGAAGAGGAGAAGTGAAATGCAATCTAAAATTAAAGGGGAGAACTGAATGTATAAGTTAGAAAGAGTAACACTAAATAAATTCCTACTAGATAATAAAATTAGACACTTAACATTAGACTTTACAGATGATTTTCACTGTAGGGTTGAATTTAAAGAGTTTAGTGAATACAAAGAGATAATTTATCAGTTACACAGTTTAGCTAATTTAATTGAAGATCACTATACTCATTTACAAAGGAATAAAAATGCCTAGACTCTTGAAAAATTGGCTTGACTCATATATTGAACTCCACGAGAACACTGAACCTGCAGCAATCTTTGACTGCTGGGTCGGCTACTCTATGATAGCAGCGGCACTCCGAAGAAAAGCTAGACTTCAACTTGGAAGGCTTACATATTATCCAAACCTCTATGTAGTGTTGGTAGCTAATCCTGGGATAGCAAGGAAAACTCAGTCTATAAAGTTCGGATTAAGCTTCCTTGATACAATTCCAGAAATCAGGTGCTGTGCAGATTCAGCAACTAAAGAAGCTATGACAGATGACATCGAAGGAAGTGCGCTCGACCAGCTGATGGATGATGGTACAACACTCCGACACTCTTCTCTTAACATCATCTCAAAAGAGTTCGAATCTTTCCTCGGACAGAAGAAGGAAAACACAAGGATGTTGATAGCTCTCACTGACCTCTTTGATTGCCCAAGTGAATGGAGTTCAAGAACCAGACACGGTACTTCTAACGCGATAATCCGTCCTTGGATAAACCTCCTCGCTGCAACTACACCGGATTCTCTGGCATCTTCTCTCCCAGCCAGCGCCATTGGCGGAGGTCTTACATCTAGAATCCTCTTCGTCTGGGCAGAAAAGAAAAAGAGGTCTATTGCAATTCCTGAAATGACTAAAGAAGAGGAAGATTTGAAACTTTTACTTGAAAAAGATCTCTATCAAATATCCCGTATCTCAGGAGAATACACCATGTCTCCTGACTGTAAAGCAAATTGGGTAGACTGGTATAACAATTACGACGAAGATGAGAATGGAGAAAGACTTTGTAACGACAAGTCCTTTTCTGGTTGGTACTCAAGAAAGCCTACTTATATAATGAAGCTTTCTATGCTTCGTGCAGCAGCTACTTCACAAAATATGGTACTCCAGTGGAGTCATGTCGAAGAGGCTATTGAAGCAATTAAACAAGTTGAACTTGTCATGGGAAATGCTTTTAAAGCTATTGGGAAATCTGAGATAACTGCTGAAGTAGATACTGTGATGCAGTTGGTAAAAAGCTATAAATGGATTTCAGAGAAAAATCTAATGTCGGTTATCTGGAGAGATATAGACTCTTCAAAGTTTGAGAATGTGATTGAAACACTTATAAAAACGGGGAAAATTAGAAGGGAGTATAAAGGCCCTAAGAAACAGAAGGGAATCTGGTATCAATGGCTTGGAGAAAAAGAGGAGTTTTAAAAATGAAAAATGTCTCTGATTCTGAGTTGAGAATTGTTGGATGGAAGTATGGCAAAGAGGATACAAGATTTAAAGATTGTATGGGTTCAGTTCAATTAGAATCTGATGATGGTCTTGTTAAAGTTTCAGTAAGCGGATTCACAGATAAAGAACGATTACTGGATTGGGATGCAAGAGTTGGAAAAGTTGTGACTCTTGAGTATGAAGGATTGATTAAAGATAAAAGCAGAAAAGATGTTCATTCTCTATACCTTCCACAGAATCTTGAAATGCGTCCTGATAGAAGTGATACAGATACTTTAAAAGATTTAAAAAAGAGGTAACTATGGAAAGATTAGATATATGCGACTTAGCAAATACTGCCTTGGAGGAAATGGGAAAAATACTAAAAAGAAAACCGCTTAGAATAGTTGATGCTACAGGTTCTCCATATAAGTTACTTGAGGTAAGTTTATTAATGGAAAAAGAAGAAATGGAACAAAAAATAGACGATATAAAACAAAGAGTTATTATTCCTGCCACATTTGCTATCGTAAACAAAATAAATAGATTAGGTCCTTCTTGGAATACTATAGTACGAATCAATCCAGAACAAAAAGATGAATCAAAATGGGCAAGATCTGAATTTGATAATATCTCCGTTGTAGTTACAACAATTTTCAGTCTTAAACATACAGGTGAAACGATGAGCGTAGCTTTAAAGATTGCCAAAGATATTAATTGGGAAGCAAATGAATGGATTATGAAACACTACGTACCTGTTAAACCAGAAAATATATCATTGTCAGAACAAACAAGTCCTAAATGTATTCTCATTTATGGTAAATGTTATGAAGTAAGTGATGGGGATTATAACCATTACATTGATTTGAGGATTAAATAATAGGTTCAATATGATAATACATTAACTGGAGGGTGAGATATGGAATGTTCATGCTCAATAAACGGAACTTGCGATGAAAGTTATGATGAAGATTATGGACAAAAAGGTATCTGGTATCAGTGGATTGGAGATTTGTAAAGGAAAAGACACACCATGACTAAGATATTAATACTAACGTACTGCATCTCTATGATGTATCTTTATTGTCAAGCTATTGGATATTTTCTAAACTAAGCAATAACAAAAACCTTCCTCTTGTTCTTTGGTTTCGAGGCATCTCCGGCAAACCTCTTAACCATTGAACACCAAGTCTTCGCTCTAAACTTCCACATTCCTTTTTGTCTGCAGATAGATTCTAACAAATTATCAGCGTGTTTTCTCCAAACCTGCGGAAGTAAACCAAGTCTCATCAATTGGTAAAGAGCGTCATGAACAAGACTTCCTTCCATTGAACTTTTGCTGTCGATTGTCGGCCCACTTGCTCCATCCCACGCATAGAATTTTCTGATAAAAAGACACCCGAATCTATCTAAGGTTATAAAACTTGTCTCTATATCAAATCCAAGTATATCTGTCTGTATCTGAAAGTTCTCTACTAACTGATATTTAAATCCCTTTTGATACTTAATCATTTTCTATTCCTTTACTAGTTAATATCTGATACTCAATTAAATGTCTCAACGCTTCAGTCATTATTTTCTTATCAACTGGATTCCATATTGCCAGTACTCTCATTGCCATTGCTTCTACTATTTTCACTAATTCTTGGTGTTTTGTTAGTGTCAAGATAAACTCCCTTTTTCTTTTTCTCTATGTAAGATTGACCATAGACCTATAACAAATGGAACAAGCATAGCAAATAACTGTCCAAATGTTAGGTCTTTAAGTACTGGTAAGAATTCTTCTACTCTTACATCTTGGAATATGTTTAAAAATCCTCCCATGATGGAATAAATACCTATATGAGTTGATGTCTCGGCTTTCATCAGTAAGGCCACATAACTTTTGCTGGTTTATTAATATCATGGTCTGCATGGATAAAATCTTTACCTATACCGATTCTCTTAAATCCAGCATCAAGTAAGGCTGAAAGTATCTTAAACCTAGCTCTTGAGTTTGGAGTAAAAATATCAAAAGCAAAGCCAGTCAAATGACTTGAATCTTCCCCTCCGCCTTCAATCTCATTCCACTTTTTACACCGTATAGCAGAGGTTAGACTAAATGGAGTTTTTGCAATACTTCTCGCCATGAATAAAAGGGCTAAGGAATTTTCATCCATATCTTTAAAGCCTTTACTGCACTCCCCGCAGTTACAACTAAACTCACTCTCTTTAAAAAATTCCATTATTTCAACCTCTCTCCTAACTCTTCTTCAAGCTTTGTATCCAGGGTATCTATTAAAGTCTTCAACCCGTGAAGTTTTTCTTTACAAACTTGAATATTTTCTGGCTGTCTATTCTCTTCAAGACAAAGAGTTGAATATGCAGAAGAGAATTGCTTAAATTGATTTTCTATATGAGCTCGTACAATTGGAATCCTCATTATTTATCCTCTTTCAAAAGCATCATTTGAATAACTCTATAAATATCTTGATTAACTTTTTGCTGTTCAGTTCTTTGTTCCTTTAAATCTCTTTGATTTGTATTTTGCTGTACTTCCATACGTTTAAGTATTTCTGTAACTACTTCTTTATCTGCTTTTTTCTCTATATCCTTCTCTTGGTCTGCGTACAAGTATCCAGTCAAAGTAATCAACAGACCAATTAAAACTGCAGCTATCCAAGATTTCATATCACCCTCCTTTATTAAGTTTATATTCAACGTGCTCAATGTCGTTAGTATTCTTAGTAACTTGAGTATTTAAATTCCCTACATAACCAACAAGTCCAAGTTGTATAAGAATAATTAATCCGACAAGCCAGAAGAACAGCCTATTCGATATCTTAGAAATAACAACCTTATCTACCTTATCAAATATCTTTTCGTGTTCAATATAATTATCCTTTTTTAGTTCTGTAATAGCTCCACATAATTTGTTTAAAACTGCTCCATGTTGAATTAACAATTCTCGGTCAGTAGTCGGCGTATCAGGCATAACAGTTTCTCCATTTTAGTTTGTTTAAGAAAAGTCAATATTTGACTAATTTTACGGATGAATTTTACGGATGAATTTTACGTACTTTTATCTGGTTCACTTTCACCTTCCTAGACTTCACTTGTGGAACTTTGATTTGTCTAATGCTGTTTACTCCTCTAGTCTTACCTTCC
>Ga0233437_1007512_pt1 | contig 10500 bp, 9 predicted proteins | sample SI_122_August201_FD_182714 | JGI IMG/M metagenome (GOLD analysis project Ga0233437, IMG submission 182714) | Seawater microbial communities from Saanich Inlet, British Columbia, Canada - SI_122_August2016_200_MG | ecosystem: Environmental > Aquatic > Marine > Inlet | place: Canada: British... | reverse complement strand
GGCTAGGCTCAACAGTGCTCTTCTATGTCATCGCAATCCCGCTGCTCGACATCATATCGCGCCTATGGTTTGGCCTCAAAATCAAAGGACACAAGAAACTGCGATACGTCAAAGGCGGCGCAGTAACGGTTACCAACCACATCCACCTGCTGGACTCGCCGATGGTTGCGTGCGGTCTGTTCCCCAAAAAAGCGCACATGGCAACCCTGCGCACCAACTTCGAGATTCCCGTAGTCCGCTGGCTGGTGCGAATGCTCGGCGGTGTCCCAATTCCCGAAACGCCAAAAGCGCTAAACTCGTTCATGGAGTCGATGAGAGCAGAGCTCGAGGCAGGTCGAATCGTGCACTTCTATCCCGAAGCTTCCCTCTGGCCGTGGCACGATGAGCTGCGCCCGTTCAAAAACGGCGCGTTCAACCTCGCAATCCGCTCTAATGTACCCGTCGTACCCATGGTGTTCAAGTTTCGAAAAGCATGGTGGCCGTTCTCGATGATCCACAAAAAACCGCTCATCACTCTCGAAGTCGGCGAGCCGATTGCCCCCGCGCACGAAGGCAGCAAAAAGCAGCGCATACTGATCCTGCGAGACAAGACCTATGAGTACATGCAAAAAATGCTCGCTGTGGAAGGCAAGAAAACGAAAAAGAAAATTGTGTAGCCATGCGCTAATTTGTGCGACATAACGCATTCAGGAAGCGGCGTCCAAGCGGATGTCGCTTCTTCTTTTTAATAGAAATATATCTGCAGATTACAGGCTCACAAATGCTCGTAAAATCTATGTCAATCTATAAAAAATAAAAGCCCGAATATTTAATAATAAAATGCTTGCAATTCTCTTTACAATCTGTTATATTGGCTCTCGTGGGACAAGTCCCAACTAAAACAAATCAGAAAGGAGTTAGTAATATGATTAAAGATGAAGACAGGAACAACAAAAACGAAATGTGTCATTATGGCATGGAGAATACCGAAGGGCAGTTCGATTCAAACAAACTCAGTGATTTGATTGGAGGGCTCAGTCGGTAATCCGATATGAGAAACCAAAATAATTGCGTAATTCAAAACTGAATTTATGCGGCAAACAGGTTTCCCTATCGAGGGATCTTTTTTTTGCCATCAAAAGCAGTCCGACACATTTCTGGAACAGACATCGTGTGGATCACACATCGCGTGGATCACACATCGACGGAAGCAATTTCAGAAAGGAACAGAAATGCGAAATCAAGGATTGTACAACTACGTGGAGATAAACTCTTATTGCAAGAGCGAAGGCGTAGACACTGCATACTTTATGGTTCAGGTAGCAAACTGCGGTAAAGTTAAGCAGAAGAGAAACAGGCTTATGATGCTGGTTGCAATGCTGACTAAGCTGGTTAGAAACTGAGGCGCGACAGATTATGAAACGGCGCCGGAGTAAACGGAAAATCCGAAAACGGGTTAACTAAAACCCCTTACCACAATCGCGGTGAGGGGTTTTATTATATCGTCAACTTTTCTCGCATAGATTTCTAGCTCACATCATAGCGCGGGAGTCCCAGCTTATATATCCGGTTCGGATTATTATACAACCAATCGGCGGCAATTCTCTTCGCCTGCATTTCCTCCAACACTCCATCGTCTATCAGACTGCACATCGCTTTTGCGATATTCTCTCTCGCCTGCTCCAAGTAACTGACCTGCGCCTCAACGCCAAACGTGTCGCCGCCAAACGCCAACACCTTATTTGTCGGGCACGTCAGCACCATCCTGCGCATCAGTTCAATCGAATAATCGGTATCAATGCTGTGCACCCAGCACAAATCCAGCACAACGTGCGGATAGTTTTTTCCGAGAAACAGAAAGTCACCCATATAAGGGTAATTGCCGTGGAACAAATCAAACACAGCGTTCGGGTGCAGCGATATCAAATCGGTCAACTTCGCCGCATTGGCTTTGCTGACATCGTTATACCCGCCCGCCATGTGCCCGGTGTGTATCTGCATCGGTATCTCGTGCTTTTCGGACAACGTAACAATCGCGTGAAACAGATAATCACTGAGCACCCTAGCATCGTGCGAAGACAAGATTTTCTCGTGATCGTCCACCATCTTATAAAACACAAGCTCAGCATCCTCTTTGGTGGGGTTTTTATACCCAATGTCTCGCGAGTACGCGGACTGATCCTTCATCGCAACAAACCTGCCGTCCTCCATGCACTTGTCAACACAAGCTCCCATCGCGCCAATATAGTCATCCAAACACGCAATTTCGCCGCTTCTAAAATCCTTGCCGTTCACGTCAGCCACATCTTTAAAGCTCATGATTCGATGCCAGTCCGGCGTGCTGATTGCAAACCTGCACCAATCGGCATACACCTTTGTTTTATCATAAAGCAGCATCCCCACATCAAACAAATCACAAACCGCCGCTTTAATGCCCGCCTTTTCAATCAGCTTATCGCCAAACTCCTGTGTCCGCTTCGCCTGCTCATCACGTATTTTCGTCAAGCCCTCCGTAGTCAATATGTCCGCATCCCAGCACATCAAAAATGCACTTCTTGCAGCCTGTCCATAACAAGTAAATTGCGCATTTGTATACATCGAAAGAAACACTTCACACTTTTGCTCAAATGTGTCACACTGTGCAATCACCTCCAGCGGATCTGCGCCGCCGTTTGCCACCATCATATCGGTCAGCAGATAGTTGTTTATAACCAGCTCAAATATGTTATCATACGGCGCCGTCTGCCCGTCATAATGCTCGTGCGACTCGATAACAGGCACGGTATTCAGCCACTCTTTAAACTGCATATAGTCATATTTCATTTCTGCCACCTCACACCTCATATTATACCACACTTGCATTGCAGACAAAAATATAAATGAACATTGCAAATGTCGCTTACTAATCATCGAATGGCAATTACACGTTTGTGCAAACGACGCAAACGGCAGCTCAAAAATCACACTGCCTGCGCTGCGCCCGCACGAGACGCTAACGCTGAGCGCACAAATCAAACCCCAGCGGAACGATTGTGTAATATTAAGTGGTATACACCACCGTGCTACGCGCTCTTCACATTCTTTTCAGATGGTGCATTCTCTAATATGCGTGTCAAATCCTCGTTGCGCCTTCCCATAACAGCGCGGTGTATCAAGAACAGATACGGCAGCCCCAGATTAGTCTCAATCAGCGAGCCTAAGATAATCGGCATTGTTTGCATGCTTCGGACTCCGGTAACAAGCAATACACCCTCCCAGGCGAACTGCACCAAAACACCAATCGCGAGTATCCACGGTATGCTGATTCTCTTATCACCCTTTATGTTCCTTACAATCAATATCGCGTACCCAACGAACATTATCAGCGCCATCACACCATGATAGCTCCCCGTCCCTCTCGTCGTCGTAATAGCGCCCATCTGTGTGCCAAAGTTCTGGCTAAGCAGCGCAACGCACAGCCACCCGGCGATAATCAGCGCCGACCACTCGAACGTTCGCTTGTCCCTGTCAAGCCACAACCAAATCCAAACAAAGTTGGTAAACCCATAGCTCATCGACATCCAAAGAAGCAGCCAAAAGGTATCAGCTCCCGTTACAACTCTCGTACCCAGCGCAAGATAAAATATCCCATAGTCCACAATGAAATACAGCACTCCGCCAAGCACACCAACAATTGCCGCCACATATCGCTTTGTATAAATAAGAATAATAGCCAGAGACACAATAAACGCGATATCAATCCAAACGAACAACTCATTAAATTCACGTGCGGGTATCACTTCCAAAAAAACCACCTGCCTTTCTTTTTATATACCTTATTATACTATTAACGGCATTGCATGAAAAGGCACATACTCATCGCAACAAAAAAAGCGCCCTTTCAAGCGCTTAATGCTGCTATACCTGTTTGTGTTTTCCAATGAGGATTTGCTTAAACTCCCTCGCTCACTTTAAACAGCTTTTTGATAATTTTCTCAGTAACACCGTTCGCAATCACAATCACGTCATCACCAAGCTCAATGATTTCCTCGTTTTGGGGCACCTTAATCAACCCGCGCTCGTCGTGCTTATTCAGCCCAATTGCAACAATATTATAATTATCCTTCAGCTCGCCAAACATCACGCCATACTTCGCATCAAGAAACGGATTATCCGCGCCTACTTTATACTGCTGCAAATCGTACTCGCTACTGTCATCGGTCGAAGTTATCAAATCCTTCGTAAAGTCGGCAACCGCCGGCTCAAATATATAGTTGGCCAATATCTTGGAAGCAATCTCGTTCTTAGATAATACAAACGTAACACCCGCACTCAAGAAAGTATCCTTCAGCTCGGTGTTGTCAAGCAGCACAACAATCGAAATATCGGGATAGCTTCTTTTAATGTTCAGTATCCCAATCAGCTTGTCTGCATCCTCGCCGTTGTTGATAAATACCGACTTCGCTTTCTCAATGTTTAGCAGCTTTAGCGACTCATAGTTCTTGATGTCAGAAAAACATGCAAACACCTGCTTAGGCTTAAAATTCTGATATATTTTATCAATGTCATCTTTGCTGTCAACAAGTACAGCCGCCCTGTTGTCCGCTTTCACAATCTGCCTTACAACATCTGCGCTAAACGCATCCCAGCCTATTACGATAATATGATTCTTAAAATCTGTTCCCATCAGCCCAAATCTCCTTTTCTCAAATCTTTTGCGAAACGAGTTTGTAAACTCTCCGATAATAACACCCAAAAACCCAACGCTGATAAATATAAACACGAGCCCGATAATCTTGCCCCAAAGCGATACGGGATATATATCGCCGTACCCAACGGTAGAAACCGTAACAATCGAGTACCAGATTGCATCCAGCAAACTCTTAATGGTTCCGCCGCTTGCTTTTCTCTCAATCAGCACCATCACGACAATCAAAACGATATACACAATCAAACTGATTGCAACAAAGGATAGGCGTCTTTTTTTGCTCATAAAAACACTCCTCAAGTCCGCAAATAAAAACCGTCAGTATTCATTTTATTATACCATGTTTTTAGCAGATGCTCAATTACCGGCTATCCATCGAAATGTGGTGGGAGCACATCGCTCGCCCAACCCCGACTTTACCTTAACTACATCTAACCTGCGATGACAAACAGACGCACCTTATCGGCACGCCTGCTTTTATAATAGTTGCTCGTTGTCATGTTTAATGCCAAATAGCACTACCCAGCGTTACTCATTACCACAATTCAATACCCAAAGTATAAAACCCACCGCTGTCATATTTTCCGGCGTCAATCACGTTCCCGTCCGACTTCACCGCAACCGTATGAAACTCACCGGCATACACCGCAACAACATACTCCCAGCCATCGGTGTTGCACTGCCCATAGTCGTTGCTGCCCGCTGCGACAACTTTTCCGTTCGCCTGCAAACCTACTGCGTGGTGCCGTCCCGCGCTAATCATCACGATGTTTTCCCAGTCCTGCACATCGCATTGCCCTACGCTGTTTAGCCCGCTCGCCACAACGCTGCCGTCGCTCCTCAGCCCAAGGCAATACCTCTCGCCCGCAGATATAGCAACAATATCGCTCCAGTCCTGCGTGTCGCACTGCCCGTCGCTGTTGTCTCCTACCGCTACAACAGTACCGTACTTTGTCAGCCCCATCGTAAACGTGCCGCTCATCGATATCGACACAATGTCCAGCCAATCCTGCACATCAAGCTCGCCGTAAAGACTTTGCCCGGTTGCAACAACGCTGCCGTCCGTCTTTATACCGATTGTCGCATACCCGCTCGCAAATATCGCGCTTATGTTGCTCCAGCCCTGCACGTCGCACTGCCCTTCGTCATTCTTGCCGCCTGCAACAACGCTGCCGTCAGCTTTTAGTCCAACCGTGTGGTCAGCGCCCGTTTTCACAGAGACAATATCGGCCCACTCGCTCGTGCCATGATGCCTTCCGGAAACGAGCACGCTGCCATCCGCCTTTAGCCCCGCCGTGTGCATAAACCCCGAAGAGATGTCTATGATGTCTTCCCAATCCTCGGTGTCAACCGCGAGCCCGCTGGCAAAAACAGTTCCGTTGGTTCTCAGTCCCACAGTATAGCTGCCCGCTTCAATCAGGTCAAGCACATAAGGCGTGCCTGCGCTGCGTACCGTGTGTATATCGCTGAAGCTCATTTCATCATTAATCTCGTCAATCAGTCCAAACGAGAGCAGCAGCCTCTTCTCGTTCAAATACCTGTATGTTCTTGCAGAGTCCTTATAATCGCCAAGCTTATAAAACGCGTCAGTCGCATCCGCATACTCGCCCGCGTAATACATATCCCACGCATCGTTATACTTTCCGAGCGGTATCATCACCGTTGTCCAAATGATAACAGCCGCCAATATTAACGCGCCGATTGGTATAAATATTTTAAGCAGCTTTTTTGTCCTTGCCGTTTTTTGATTCTGCAGACGCTTCTCCTGCGACTTTTGCTCCACAAGAGCCGCCTGCTCCTTGTCATATGCGGCGAGTCCGGGTTTCAATGCATCCACATCCAGCAGCTCCTTTTGCGCCTGCAATTGGAGTCCGCACACATTGCACTGCTCCTCGCCGGTTTTGTTTACAGCGCCACAGCTGCAAAGCCATATCTCATCAAGCTCAAGCGCAGCATACTTCGCAATGCTTCTGGTCTGCCTCACATACTGCTGCGCAATTTCCTCATCATCAAAATAATCCACCAGCCTTTGCTGAACGGGAATCGCGCCACTTTTTGAGCTCGCGCTATACTCGCTGCCGTCCTCAAACACAGCTTTTGTAATGTTTACCTCAATGCTGCGTGTCAGGCTATCGGGAAGCACGATCATCTCATCCCCGCCAAACTCTTGATTGCGCTTGTATTTTGGCGCATTATAAACGTACCCGACGACTCCCTTGACATCCTTGCCCTGCGCATCCTTGCACAAAACATCGACGACCACGTCCTGCGTCCGCTCTTCCGCAATGTTGCAAAAAACAATCTGCGCAGACATTTCGCCCGTCTTTCTGTTTTGCATCAAGGCATAGCTCTGCATTACAATAGGAATGCCTGATGAGTATCTTTCTTCTTCACTTTTAATAACTTGCTTGAATTGATGTTCACTCATATTGATCACCCATACTTTCTATCGACGATTTTCCTGAGCTGAATTGTGAAAGTATATTATACTAGTTGCGTTAATATATGTCAACAAAACCGCAAGAAACTGCCTAACTCTCAGCGCCGTTATCCCACCGGTAATTGCAGCATACAGGAATAGACTACATAGATATCGAATTATCAAGAGAGAGGTAATAACAATGTTTAAAGTCAGCAAAGAAAAACTACGCTACACGCAAAAACCTCAAAACCGTGATGCGTATACCAAAAAGATGGATAGGATATACACAAAGTATACCAAAGCATATGGCGGATTCATAGCTGTTTTTCCGCTATGGAAGTACTGGCTTAGGTGCGTATTGCCCTATATAAAAGGGAGCAACATCATCGACATTTCCTTCGGACCGGCATATCTTTTTACAAAACTGCCCGCCGATAAAAACTTATACGGGCTCGATTACAATGAAACGATGGTTCGCCGTGCCCGGGCCAAAATGCAAAAGAGAAATATCAACGTCGATATCCGCAAAGGCAACGTAGAAAACATGCCATACCCGGACAGCTTTTTTGACACCGTTATAAACACAATGGCGTTCTCGGGCTATCCGGACGGCGAAACTGCAATAAACGAGATGCTGCGCGTTCTAAAGTACGACGGCACATTGCTAATCCTAGATTATGATTACCCCCAAAACCGCAACATTTTTGGGTATTGGGTCGTAAAGCTAATCGAAAAAAGCGGCGATATAATTCGCGACATCGGTAAGCTGATAGACAGCACCGGCTGCAATTATACCCGAAAGAAAATCGGCGGGTTTGGCAGCATACAGCTTTTTGTTATTACGAGATCACAGCCGGAAAAAATCCGTCTCACCGCAAAAGATAGCAACTCAGCCGATCAATCTTTGCACTGTGCCGACTCGGCGGGCAAATAGATTGCACAATTGATAGAAATCATTGATGCCGTAAGTGTTGAAATCGAAACATAATTAGAGGTTGTGCTATAACAGAATACACGAACCATGAAAAAAGTGAACTTAACGATTTATATCAAATTAAGGGAAAATACATCCTGGGTCTTGATAGGCTGAAAAAAACAGCAGCTCACAAAAAAAGCGAATCCTAAGGGGAGTATTAATACACCAAATTACGCGTCAATCTCACGCACCATTATAACAGAATTTCCCTTATCGGCATATTCTACAAAACCACACTGCCCATACAAATTTATCGCATAGTTGTCTTTGCTAACCATAAGACTGATCCTCGCTATGCCTTGCATGCCCGCATAATCGACCAGCCAACTAATCATTTTCCCGCCAATTCCTTGATGTCGATAGTCTTGGCTAACCCCTATAACCAACACGGGGATATTTTCATCGTAATATCCGCGTATGTTATTATCATCCGTCCAGTATCTAATCCACGCTGCACCTATCTGCTTGAAGTCAATTTCAGCGACGACAGCAATATCCCCGTCTCGCTCGCCCCATCCTGCCAGCGCATTGCTTACACCGGGATACTCCAGCCCCTCTTCAAACGGCGGTTTATCATCTCCCGCGCCCCAAAACACCGCTTCGTACAGCATCTGCCGCAGAAACGGTATATCCGATTGTCGCGCTTCTCTAAATTCTACATTCATATTTTCCCTCTCGTTTACGCTTTCCTATCGTAGGGCAAATATAGCATCGCGGTTTATCAATGTCAAATTGGGTGTTTGGGGGAGTAGTGGCAGTTTGTGATGGGAGGGTCGACAGCTTCGGTTGCATTGGAATTGGCGCAGACATTGACAGCACTCATTTCAAGTGTTACTCTCGTTGTATATTTGAGTGAAGGTAGCGGTAACATGAAAAAGATACTATTATTATCAACAGGCGGAACGATCAGCTGTGTCAATACAGCACAAGGGTTAGTGCCATCCTTAACGTTTGACCAAATGCTTAATTTAGTGAACATACCAAAAGAGCAGTACCAAGTTGATGGTGTTCAGCTGATGAACATCGACAGCGGCAATATTCAGATTAAGCATTGGTCAATAATCGCTAATCAAATTAAAGAAAACTACCATGAATACGACGGCTTTGTCATCACGCACGGCACAGACACGCTCGCCTACACTTCCGCCGCGCTGTCATACTTAATCCAAGACGCAGACAAACCCATCGTCATCACGGGGTCTCAGCTTCCCATCGGCAGCACGAACACCGACGGTATAAGCAACCTTCGAAACAGCATATTGTTCGCCGGCAAGCAGCTGCCCGGCGTTTTTGTGGTGTTCGACAACAAGGTAATCATCGGCAATCGCACAAAAAAGGTAAAAACCACTTCCTATGACGCGTTCACCTCGCTAAACAGCCCGGACGTTGCAGACATCGCCCACGGTCGCTTCAGATGGAATCGTTGGATATACCAAACTCTCGATCAGAAGACGCAGCCCAAGTTCTACACCAACCTTAGCGAACAGGTAACAGTTCTAAAACTAGTGCCCGGTCTTAACACCAAAGTGCTCGAGTTCATGGCGAGTATGTACAAAGCAATTGTTATCGAAGCGTACGGCACCGGCACGCTGCCCGTAACAGAGTCCAGCGACTATTACCAAACGATAAAGAAAATATCGGCAACCGGGTGCCTTGTCGTCATCTCCTCCCAGTCGCTCACCGAAGGTACGCACATGGACATCTACGAGCTCAGCAAAAAGTTCATCAGCATCCCGAACGTCATCGAAGCCGGGCTCCTAAGCGTAGAGTGCGCGCTCACCAAAATGATGTGGGCTCTCGGCAACAGCGACACCACGGCGCAAGCCATCGACATGTTTAAAAGCCAAGTGTACTACGACAATGTAGACTTGTATTAGGAGTGGTGACGCGCCTTCTTCAAATAAACCATAAAGGATGTAAACAATGAAGCAAGTAATTCTATTTATAATCAAATCATGTCCGTATTGCATTATGGCAAACAAGTTTATGAAGCAGATATTCAAGGAGAACCCGCAATTCAAAGATGTACCGCTCCGTATAGTAGACGAGAATGAGCAAAAAGACATTGCGGATCAATACAATTACTACTACGTACCCACTTATTACGTAGACGGTGTTAGAATGCACGAAGGCGTGCCCACCAAAGAAAAAGTCGAAGCGGTCTTCAAGGCGGCGTACGCGGGGGAGTAGGTGGTTGATAGTTCGTGTAGCTTTTATCCGTCACACCTTATGCGTTTCCACTCTCGCTTAGCTGTAAGGATTATGCTATACTAAGCTATATTTGGAAATTGGCTAATTCAACTAATTGCAGGAGATTTGTCATGAAAAAAATTGATGCAGTACTTAAAATTTCTCTAGTCGTTATAATTACTCTTGGGACTATAGTATTCGCGGGTTGTAATACTGATAGTAACTCAGTAGATATAAAAAGCTCTT
>Ga0233437_1007507_pt1 | contig 10504 bp, 8 predicted proteins | sample SI_122_August201_FD_182714 | JGI IMG/M metagenome (GOLD analysis project Ga0233437, IMG submission 182714) | Seawater microbial communities from Saanich Inlet, British Columbia, Canada - SI_122_August2016_200_MG | ecosystem: Environmental > Aquatic > Marine > Inlet | place: Canada: British... | reverse complement strand
TATAATGCTATTTAGATTGGTTATAAATTTTATGCAATTTTACACCAGCCTGATATATAGACATTTGGAAAATATTTTTTTTTAAGCTCGTTTAGTGTTCGAAGTAAAATTTACAAGTTGGGTTAAGGTAAGGAAGCCGGTTTGGTCAAGAGGTTAAGGTAAAGAAACCGGTTTGCTCATGGAAAAGCCATGGGTTTTTTTACATAACCATTACCACCTTTCAATACCGGCCTCATAACCATAACCTATTTAAATAATTAATTATAAAATGGTTTTGAGATAAGACCGCAATTTTTTGAATTTTATCCATGACCTTCGGGGTTGACTGATTAATTACAAATAGTTCTATATTTGCATAATTAATTTCAAATTATGATTAAAGCCGAAAATATTATAAAATCTTATGGAAAACTTAAGGTCCTCAAAGGTATTGATATTGAAATTCGGGAAGGTGAAATTGTGTCAATTGTAGGTGCTTCGGGAGCAGGAAAATCTACACTTTTACATATTTTAGGTACACTTGATAAAGCTGATTCTGGTACTGTTGAAATCAACAATATCAAAATTGATAAACTTCGGCAAAGACAATTATCCGAATTCAGAAATAAATATATTGGATTTGTTTTTCAGTTTCATCATCTGTTACCTGAATTTACGGCACTTGAAAATGTTTGTATTCCTGCCTATATTTCAGGATTGCAAAAAAGACAAACTGAAAAGAAAGCAAAAGAAATTCTTGGGTTTTTAAACCTATCCGACAGATTTGATCATAAACCTTCAGAACTTTCGGGAGGAGAACAGCAGCGTGTTGCCGTTGCCAGAGCATTGATCAATGATCCGTCAGTTGTGTTTGCAGATGAACCATCCGGAAATCTTGACTCAAAAAATGCTGTTGAACTTCACGAACTGTTTTTTAAACTAAGAAAAGAATTTAACAAAAGTTTTGTTATTGCCACACATAATCGTGATCTTGCCGATATGGCTGACAGGAAGTTGCATATAAAAGACGGAATGGTGGAGTGATGGAGTGAAGGAGTAATGGAGAGAAGGAGTAATGGAGTATTGGAATGATGGAGTCTTTTTGTCAAGTCTGAAAACTGTCAATGCCTGAAACCCGATACAATAACCTAATGACCACACAAACAATATCAATTCGAACAACATAGCATATCCCGATTTTTTTTTCAGGAGTGGTTAGTTTTGCAAATTAAGAGCCTAAGGAATTTCCAACACTGCAACACTCCAAATCTCCAATACTCCAAATCTCCAATACTCCATTACTCCAACACTCCATCTTTTATAGGCCAATAAAGTCTTGTTTCCCATTTGCTTGTGTCCTGTTCGATTGTCGGATCAGTAATATAAGTTTCCCATGGATCGCCACCTGAAACCAGCTTATGTTCCTTAATAAATTCATCAAGAGCCATCCATGTAAGATACGAACTCTCATAAGAACCTATATGAAGTGCTGTTACTGCTTCTGTTGGAGCAATTTTTACCGGAAATATTCTGCCTTTTCCATCATATTTTTTCATTACCGGAACGCCGGCATCAAAAACCATTGCTTTATCCATATCCCATGAATACCAGACAGTAAAAGGATAACCGGCCATTTGAATTTTATTTTTGTAAATATATCCCATTAATTCGCCATACATTTCACCCATTTTTTGACCTATAGTGTTTACATTTGTCGAATCTTTAATTGCTAATGCTATTATTTCCTGAGTTTTGGTGATTTCAACTTTGGGATAAGGAGGCAAAGTCTCGCAGTATTTTTTTAAATTTTCAAGGGCGTCTTTCAAATGTTTTTCCATTTTGCACGGCCATACAAAGGCTCCAAGCCTTTCTATAGGATATGAAAGTTTTTCAACAATAATTCCATAAGTAACATCGGTTTTGCCGGCTTTTTCATCAAAAGTCCAAAACATATCAACCGGATCTTCGTCAGCATAAGTGATTTTCATTAAAATACGTTTATAGGGTTGGCTTTCAACAATCCTCATGATTTTTTCTTTTGAATTTTCTTTCCAAATTTGAACTGCTCCAACGCCAAGTTCAGGACCTTCGTAGGAAAATTCCAATTCAGGTTTCATTTCCTTTAAAGGACACCATTGTTCAGAATTCTGCAGATTGTTGACCTGTTTAAAAACTGTAAGTGCCGGTGTGTTAATTATTTCAGACTGTTGGGTTTCTGCACTTGAAGGTAAGAAAAGTACAAAAACAAAAAATAATGCAATAATTGCAAATAAAATGATAAAGATGATTTTTAATGCTTTCATAGTATGATTTTTTTTTTTGTTAATATTAAGCTGCCAAGATACAAAAAATTATTCAAAATTTTTTTTAGTTCCTAATCCCAAGATATTTTGTTAAAAAACTATTTTTATTTATTTGATTATTAGAAAGGTTAAGGTAAGGAAGCCGGTTTGGTAAAAAGGTTAAGGTAAAGAAACAGCTAATTCATGGTAAAGCCGAGGGTTTCTTAACATAACCATAACCACCTTACAATACCGGCATCATAACCATAACCTATTGACAAAAAGAATGTTTCTAAAATAAGGCCGTTTGTTTTTGAATTTTCTCCCAAACCTTTGGATTTCATCAACTAATTAGTTGCATATTTTATTATTTGCAAACTCTTCCGTGATATAATTTTCATAACTCAAACAAGCTTCAGTTGCAAATTCAATTCCTGATTCTATTATTTTGCCCCAGTTTTCTACAGAAAGAGAATTAATATCTTTCTTTTTTATATTGTTTATAATTAGTGCATAAATTATCCCTGCATTAAAACTATCGCCAGCACCAATTGTACTGAGAGGCTTGATTCCCGGAACATTAAAATCTTTTCTTAACGAATTTGAAAATAACTGAACTCCTTTATAGCTTCGTGTATAAATCAAATTTGTATGTTTTGCGGTATTAATTTTTTGATAAACATCAATAATATTTGAAGTGTTAAAAATCGTATTGAAATCCTCATCCGAAGCTCTGATAATATCCGCAATGTTTATGTTTTCAAAAATATAATCAATTAATTCACTGATTTTGTTTTTATGTGGCTTACGAATATTCGGATCGTAAATTATTATTGCATTATTTTTCGCCGCCATTTTCACAAATTCAAATACATGCTTCCTGACTTCAAGAGTTAATGAATAAAATGAACCGAATAAAACAATGTCATCGCAATTTACAACAGGCAGGGGAGAGGCAAATCTATTTTTAGGGTAGTTTTTATAAAATGAATAAGATGCATTTTTTTCATCATCTAAAAATGCTAATGAAATTGCCGTTTGGCCTTTAGCGAATTTGTTTATGAAATCGGCGGAAACATTGTTTTTTAGAAGAAATATTTCTGTAATAAGCCCGACTTTATCGTTTGCAAATTCGCTTATTAATGAAACGGGAATATTCATTCTTCCGAGAGAAACAGCGGCGTTTAACATAGCTCCTCCGGGTTTTGCAGCAACAGGCAATTGATTTTGAAATATTATATCAAAAACGGTTTCTCCAATTGTAAAAACTTGTCTCATACTAAATTAATTCAATTTTCTCACTATATTTGCTTAACAATTAGTCATCCGATAATTGTATAAATAAAAGACAAATGTAAATATTATTATAAACCAAAGCCGAATGTCTCAACTGTCGCAATGGAATAACACCATCTTTCATAACTGAAAACGGGATTACAAGGATTAATATCCAAAATCAGGAACAGCAATATCCTCAAATTCATTTCAATTATATCCATCAAAATCCTGTAAAAGCCGGTTTAGTCAAAAATGAAACAGATTGGGAATTTTCGTCGGCCTTGGACTATGCTGGTTTGAGAAATGGAAAATTGATTAATAAGGAAGTTGCAAAAGAGTATATAGTTATGTAATGGTAGTCAAGGTTTCACTCGAAGTGAAGCCTTGACTTTTTAATCACCAGTTTCACTCTCACTAAAAATAATAGCTTCATAAATATAAATATCGGCTTTTTTCCAACCGGTCCAACCTATTCCTGCTTTATCGCGGCTGCAATGCCCCAAAAATTCATCTAATGTCCAGCCGGTTTCGGTAGCAACTTGTGGTAAAAATGTTCCCGTAGTCCAGCCTTTTTTTATGTAAACTCCATGCTTTCCCAATTCAATTTCGTCAATTGATTCAATTTTTATCATTGGAGTTAAAACGGAAATTTCAATATCAAGATCGTCAATTTCATCCGGCGTAACTCGTGGAAAACGTGAGTCCTGTGTGGAAGAAGAAATTGCCATATCTTTCACAACATTGATCAGGGATCCGTCTTCTGAAAATCTTCCGATACAACCCCGTAACTTTCCATCCTTGTGAAGTGTAACAAAAGCACCGCATTTTTTATTAATATTTTCAGAAAAATCTTTTGGATCAAAATCAGGAATCTTATTTTTTGTAATATAGCTTACGATCGTTTTTCGGGCAACAGACAGAAGGTTTTTTTTATCTTCTTCAGTAAGTTCGAATTCAGTATTTGATGAAGTAGTTTTGTTGTTTTGTATTACAGCAAACGAATAATATCCGACAACTCTGTCGTTTTCACCATAAGGCGAATCCCCTGAATTTTTGTATTGAATCGGATTGTATTCAATATCGGAAATATTTTCGGTGATGTATAAAAGCGTAAGCACGGATGTCCAACCGCATAAACTTGTTGCGAGATTATAAACTCCTTTATTTGAATTTGATTCAAGAGTTTCCAATAAATTTTCTGGTGAATTGGATGTTATAGCTTTTGCCGTTAGTCCGTCAATTTCAACCGCCTCCGAATAAGTTGGATAATGAGAGAAATCGGTTGAGATAACAAATAAATTATCTTCATTAAAATAAGGCTTCAAAGCTTCTGCTATCTTTTTACAATCTTTTGCAGAATTGGTTCCAAGAAGAATAGGAACGATTTTAAAATCTTTATTAAAAATGTGTTGCAAAAACGGAAGCTGGATTTCAAGGCTATGCTCTTGCTGATGAGCCTGATTATTAAAAGAAAAAATATCGTTTTCGGCAATGAGTTTTGTAGCAAGCGGAATATCAACATTTACGGTTCCTAAGGGAGTGATATAATTCCCGATATTATAGATAGAAGCACCTTTATATCTTGAAGTATGGCTCGAAGCAAGTACAAAAATATTTTTATATTGTTTGTTCCTGTCAATTTGATTGAAAGCTGAGGCAGCAGTCTCACCCGAAAAAACCAGCCCTGCATGAGGCGAAATAATTGCCCTGATATTTTTTAAATGTTTATCGGCAACAGCATCTCTAAATAGTTTATTTAAAGTGCGTTCAAGCTCAGTTTTACTTGCTGGATAAAATCCTCTTGCACAATAAGGCTGACGGTCAATTAATTTTTCACTTGAGTTTTTCATATCGTTTTGCGAATTACAACCTGTATTTATTACAAATAGAAGTAATAAAATTAAGTTTATTGTTTTAATTTTGGACATAATTTTCATAATATTGAAAATTGCGTTAATAATTTAACAAAGATAGGAAATGCAATTGAAAAATGAGAATTTTCTTAAATTTTCGATAATTACTTTGGGTATTTCGTCAATTTCAACCCAGATAATTCTACTTAGGATCTTTTTATCGGTTTATCTTGGAAATGAGTTGATCTTAGGAATAATTCTTGCAAATTGGATGTTATTAACCGCTACAGGTTCTTATTTAGGAAAATTTCTTATAAATGGATCAAAAATCAGAATAACGGTGATAGTCGTATTGCAATTTTGTATTGCTGTTTTCCCGATTCTTACAGGGTTTTTAATTTGTTTTTCAAAAAACATAACTTCACCTCCCGGGCTTATTTTTGGTTTTACGGAAATATTGATTTCGTCGTTTATTTTTCTTTTGCCCTTTTGTCTTGTTTCGGGGGCTTTGTTCACAATTTTTTCATTTATTTATTCGGAAACTTGCAAAAGAAATTTGATTTTTAAAACCTATTCGCTTGAATCAGTAGGAAGTATAATTGGAGGATTTGTTTTCAGCCTTATTTTGGTTTTCTTTTTTGAGGCATTTCAAAGCCTGAAAATATTTATGCTAATCAGTTTGATCGCAGCAATTTCATTGTCATTTTATTCTAAAAAATCTTTATTAAAATGGCTTTCAATGATAATTTCTGCGATAATATTTTTTGTTTTTTTTAATATAAATTTTGATAAAATTGTTGTAAAATATTTGTTTCCCGGTCAAAATATTCTTTTTCAAAAAGAAACTCCTTATGGAAATATTGTTGTCAGCGAAACCGATAAGCAAATTAATTTTTATGAAAATGGAAATTCATTGTTTTCGTTTCCAAATGTTGTAGAAAACGAAGAACTTGTACATTATTCTTTAATTCAGCATAATAAACCCGAAAATGTTTTATTGATCTCAGGAGGAGTTTCGGGAATTATTCGGGAAATTGAAAAGTATGGAGTTGAAAACATTGATTATGTTGAGATTAATCCGGGTATCATTGAAATTGCTGATAAATTTGGACTTTGGAAAAAGGATGAAATTGTGAATGTTTGGCATCAGGATGCCGGATTGTTTGTAAAAAATGCTTCTGGAAATATTTATAATGCAGTATTAATTAATCTTCCCGAACCTAATACTGCCGGGCTGAACAGGTTTTACACAAATGAATTTTTTGAAGAATTGAAAAGAATAATTTCAAATAATGCAGTGATTGCATTAAGTTTATCTTCAACTGGAAATTATTTTAGCGAAGAAGCAAAACAATTACATTCAGTAATTTATAATACTTTAAATAATAATTTCGATACGGTTATTATAATTCCGGGTTATAGAAATTATTTTATTGCTTCTGATGGGGATTTATCTCTCGAAATTGCTGAACTGATTAACCGAAAAAAAATAGAAAATACTTATGTAAATCAGTATTTTATTCAAGATAATTTGTTGAAATATAGAAGCGAATATTTAATTGAAAATCTGGATTCTTCTGCCGAGATCAACTATGATTTTAAACCTGTTTCCTATTATCTGCAAATTGTTTACTGGATGACCCTTTATGGAATAAGCCCCTGGTATTTTCTAATCGTGTTAGTGGCTTTGATTGTTTTTATTGTTATAAAATTCAAAACAATAGATTTGGGAATGTTTGGAACAGGTTTTAGTGCCTCTTCAATTGAATTTCTATTGTTGATCTCTTTTCAGATTATTTACGGATATGTTTATCAGATGCTCGGAATTATAATTACGGTTTTTATGATAGGTTTGGCAATAGGTGCGGCTTATTTTAATAAATTTCTGAGAAAAATAAATATTAATTCTTTCATCAAAATCCAAATTCTAATTGGCTTGTATTCTATTTTGTTCCCATTCATTATTTTATTATTAAATAAATTAAATGTTAGCACATTAGCTGTTTATTTCATTTTCTTTTTGTTAACATTAGTAATATCAATATTAACAGGCATGCAGTTTTCATTAGCTTCAAAAATTAAGAAAGAGAAAATCTCGGTAATTGCATCAGAAACTTATGCAGCCGACCTTTTAGGATCGGCTGCTGGAATGATTTTAGTCTCGGTTATTTTGTTTCCTTTGCTTGGAATTGTGAATCTCTGTTTGTTAATCGGCGGATTCAACTTTTTGATTTCGGGATTAATTTATTTTGTATCTGCAAGAAAAACCTAATATTCAATGTTTTATTTTGAAATTCAGAAACATTGAAAGAATGATAATAACTGAATAAAATGAAAAATAAATTAAAGAAAATTGATAGAATAAAAAATTTGTCTATTTTAGCCATTAAAGAAAAATCATTTTAGGTGATATGAAAAATATAATTTTAACAAATAATTTAAACTGGAGATTTTTATATGGATACAAAAGTAAATTTAAATGTAAAATGTACAAAATGCGGAAAATCCTTAATGGATCATAAACATTTAATACTTGGTAAACCAAGTATTTTATTGAATATAAAATTTGATGATGTTTCAGGTCAAATTAGGTTATGTTCAAATTATGGTTGTTATGAACATAATTCGACTGTTAAAATTCCAGAGGATAAAATAGTTGAATTTTATTGCCCTAGTTGCGATACACTTCTTAATACAGATATTAAATGTAAAACTTGTGATGCACCAATTGTGAAATTTAATATTGAAATTGGAGGAATAGTTAGTTTATGTTCAAGAATGGGTTGCCAAAACCATTATGTGATGTTTGAAAATCTGCATGATGCAATTAGAAAATTTCACGACGAATATGGTATGTAGGTATTTCTAAATTACTTATATTAATATTTTTAACTAATCTGTACTTAGTGTGAACTAATCCCGAAATTTTTCGGGATTAGGCATTGAGTAGATACAAATATTTTAAATTACTATCAGAAGCAATATCTATTAAATTTTAACTTTTTTCCTAATACAATTGTTATGATGCTTCAAGTTTCTTGCCTGAATTGTGAAATACAAAAAAATAATTGTTTTAGTTTAATCTCAAGGGAGGACTTGATTGATTTTGATGAAAAGAAGAGAAGTACAATCTATAAAAAAAATCAAGTAGTTTTTTATGCCGGCCGACAACCTACCGGAATATTTTGTTTAAAATCAGGTAAAGTTAAAATTGCAAAAACCGGTATTGACGGAAAAGATCAAATTGTTAGGTTCGTAACCAATGGAGAATTACTCGGAATACGAGCTTTGGTTGGTGGCCGCCAATATTCAGCTACTGCAACCGTTCTTGAGGATTCGGTAATTTGCTATATTACAAAACACTCTTTCTTCAAAATAATATTAAAATATCCTGCAGTTTCCAAATGCCTGATGAAATCCTTAAGTCAAATGCTTGAAGAAGCAGAAGATAAAATGACCTCTATGGCTCAAAAACCTGTTAGGGAAAGACTTGCCGAATCCTTAATTATCTTAAATAATGTTTTCCAATCCGGAAGGCCTGATTGCCCTTCTGTTTTAAATCCGGTTATAAGTCTTTCAAGAGTTGATCTTGCAAACTTGACTGGTACGGCTACCGAAACTGTAATCAGGCTTTTATCTGAATTTAAAGAAGAAAAACTTGTTGAAATCTATGGCCGAAAAATAAAACTTCTTGATATTGATAGACTTTTGAAAGTTGGGAAAATCAATCCCTAAATAAACTTCTCAATTTATTTTTTGATTTATTATCAATAAAATATTCTCCAAATTTCGAATTCTGTTACCCTTATTTCCCATATTCCCTTTATACCTGCATTTCCCTTATACCTGTATTTCCTCTATTTTTATATTTTCATCCTTTTGATTATCATAGGATTGTTTCTAAAATATGATAATTGTCATTTTATAAGCTAATGATAATCATTTTCTTCAATGATAATTCTCATTTATTAGTGATTCAGTTGCATATATTTTTACAGCCTGAATGAATTTGCAATGAATAAATAATATTAAAATGGGTACAAAAGCAACAGTAGTGTATTTTTATTATCCTGATAATGACTCAATTATTGATTTGGATAAAAACGATTTAGAACAATTTTCCATAAAACAATCTTATGTAAAAGCAATTTGGAATTCAAAAGATTTATCGGATAAAGATATTTTTTCAGTAGTTAGTGAAATTGAAAAAAATAATATTGAACGAATCGTGATTGCAGGATTTAAACCGGGATTCAGAAAATCATTTTTCGCGGAAGCCTTACAAAAAGCCGGGAAAAAACCTGAAGATTTAGTATTAGCTGATTTTGGACAATATTGTAATGGTGGAACCAACAATCAGGAAATTGCTAAAGCTATGTTGTTTTGTGCATTTAACAATGTTCCTTTTGAGTTTGGTTTTCAGCCTGCAGAAAATACAGTTAATCCGGAAACTCTTGTAATTGGTGCAGGAATAGCAGGGATTCAGGCATCTCTTGAAGTTGCAAACAGTAATAATAAGGTGTTTCTAATTGAAAAAACAGGAACAATCGGTGGGCACATGGCAATGTTTGACAAAACATTTCCCACCTTAGATTGTGCAGCTTGTATTTTAACTCCAAAAATGGTTGAAATAGGTCAGCATCCGAATATTGATCTTCTTACTTATAGTGAAGTGATTGACGTAAAAGGCTCTCCGGGAAATTATCATGTAAAAATTCTTAAAAAAGCAAGAAGAGTTGATCTGGCCGATTGTATAGGTTGTGGAATTTGTTCCGAAAAATGTCCTTCGAAAACTATAAGCGAATTTGATGCAGGCACAACTCTACGAAAAGCTATTTATATTCCATTTCCGCAAGCTGTTCCAAACAAATACTTAATTGATGCAGAAAATTGTATTTATGTTGAAAACGGAAAGTGCGGAGTTTGTGTGAAAGTTTGTCCCCCAAAGTGTATTGATCTTGATCAAAAAGATGAAGAAATTGAAATTACAGTCGGGAATATTATTGTTGCAACAGGTTTTCAAACATTTGATGCCAAAAGAATCGAACGTTTTGGTTATGGTCAGTTTCCTAATGTTTTAACATCCATAGAATTTGAACGATTGATAAATGC
>Ga0233437_1007504_pt1 | contig 10509 bp, 7 predicted proteins | sample SI_122_August201_FD_182714 | JGI IMG/M metagenome (GOLD analysis project Ga0233437, IMG submission 182714) | Seawater microbial communities from Saanich Inlet, British Columbia, Canada - SI_122_August2016_200_MG | ecosystem: Environmental > Aquatic > Marine > Inlet | place: Canada: British... | reverse complement strand
TGGTGCCACAGGCGACTGCCTATCCAGTGCTATAAGCTCAAAATTGCTCCAATACTAACACCCTTAAACATTCTGGTATCAACACTCGGTTATTTAAAATGGAGGCTTCCTCGTCCATTCTGAGAGGTCGCTTAATTTTAAATACGGGTTAAAAATTACCTCCCGAGCAGTAATATTTCGTCTAGATAGGTATTGGGCACCTGCGCTTCAGTATATCTTTTGATATACCACACCATCCGACTAGATTCAAGCGAGTCTAACACATATTTTGGGGGTATACCTGAGTACTACATCCAAGTATAAATGTCATTCCTGTGGATATTCCGCTGAAGTCTGGGACGAGCCCGATAGAGCGTCAATTGCCACGGTCGATACCAGACATTGCCTGGGCTGTAAATCATTGGTTGAAGTTCCGATAGAATTTCATGGTGAAGGTCTGATGGAAGATCCAGATGTCGTACCTAGTTTTCTGAATCGATGTCCGGATTGTGACTCATCGAATGTCCAACCTTGGGATGCCAAGCATTCTTGTCCGAAGTGTGGTGAGCATATGACAAGTATTAAAAATGGAGATGAAGAATGGAAAAAATATTGAAAAAAGTCTTAATGTTATTGGCAATATTGTGCATGACCTCGCAGTTATATGGTCAGTGGGTATCAGGGATTGCGACTTCTGATCCAATGACTGGAGAAAAAGTGGCTTATGCATCTTCGCCATGGGTTAGACCTAATGTAGAAATCCCATATGGAGATATTCAAGCTGCACTTGTAATTTATCGTAAGGATGAACGTGAGTGGGTTAGTATAGTCTTTTCTGAGGACATGGACATTGAGAATAATTTTACATATACTTGGAATATTAGGACAAAATGGGACGATGAAATAACTACAACTCTGGCAAGAATAAAGCACTATACGACTGCGGCAATAAACATGGTTGGTCCAGATGTAATATCTCGTATTCGGCGACATGATTCTATCATGGTAGAGCTGGAATTTATTGGACTTGGGGTTAGATATTTTGTTTTTCCTCTCGAGGGCTCATCGAATGCAATTGAAGAGATGCGTACTAAGCTAGAGTAATATGAATGCCTAATAAAAGTATCGTGTTAAACAAATGTCATACTGGTGGATACTCCGCACAGGTTTGGGATGCTCCTGACAGAGCTCCAATTGCAACCGTGGATACTCGTCATTGCCTGGGATGCAAATCCCTAGTAGAAGTCCCTGTCGTGTTTCATGGTGGAGGACTGATAGGTGACCAGGATTCTACGCCTGATTTTATAAATCGCTGTCCGAAGTGTGACTCATCGAATGTTCAACCTTGGGATGCCAAACGTTCTTGTCCTAAGTGTGGGGAGCATATGACACTCCTGAACAATGAAATTGCAGCTCAAACTTGATGCTATAGGCTCTTTATATTATGACAAATCAATGGAATATACCGCCGTCGTTAGAAGCTGAAATCAAACAGCGCGATAAATTTTGTGTGTATTGTGGTGTTGAGCTTCTAGATCATGTACCGCAAAAAGGATCCCGAAAAACAGTCGCTAGTTGGGAACACATCATAAATGATGCTAGGATCGTCACAAGGGAGAATATCGCTCGATGTTGCTTTTCCTGTAACGCAAGCAAGGGTGCAAAAATATTATCAGAGTGGATACACTCAGAATATTGCAAGAAAAATGGTATCACCACAGAAACTGTTGCGGAAGTTATAAAAGTTGCTCTAAAAGCAGGGAGTTAAATTAATCTTGAATTCTTATCTATATACATGGAATCCGACAAAGTGGGATTGGAGCGATCTCCAAGAGGCTATCTATCTTGTCAATAATGATAAGCAGTATGATATGTACTGGAGTTGTGGAAATACTAAGCGGATTGTCATTGGTGACATGTTTTTTTTGGCGCGGGTAGGAACTGAGCCCAAAGGCATTATTGGGTGTGGCTATATTTCATCAGCCCCATATTATTTACCTCACTGGGATAAGAAAAAAGCCGCTGAAGGAAAATCAACACTTCGTACCGATTTACTATTTAAGACCCTGTCAGAAGTGCCAATTGCATCTCTCAAGTATTTACAAGATAAGTACTCTGAATACAATTGGACTCCTCAATCAGGTGGATTATCCATCCCTGATGAAATTGCATCCGAATTATTATCTACGGTTTTAAATGATGACAGATTTACGTTTACTCAAGAATCACAAAATGAAGTCCAGGTATACGCTGAGGGAAAAGCAAAAACAATAACACATCGAACCTATGATAGAAGCCCAGCTGCAAGACAGGCCTGTATTGAACACTATGGATATAATTGTAGTGTTTGCGGCTTTAGCTTTGAATCTGCATTCGGTGACTTGGGGCGAAACTACATTGAGGTACATCATTTAAAACAAGTTGCGGATGTGGGCGGTGAATATACAATCAATCCCATTACAGACCTTCGGCCTGTTTGCGCTAATTGTCATAGAATGCTCCACAAGAGAAGACCTGCCCTCTCAATTGAAGAACTAAAATCACAGACAAAATCATTTCGACTTAATTAAGGTGGGATAAATATGGCAAGTGCAACATTGAAAATCTTTTTGGTGAATGGCAATCCCAAACGCTTACGAACAGCAGAATTGTCAAATTGGACCGGAAAGGCAGTTGCTGGTCCTCGCAGTGAAATTGAAGGTATACTGAAGAGAGATGAATCAAAGAACCCTGGTGTTTACTTCCTTACAGGTATTGACCCTGAAACAAATGGTCCCTCAATTTATATTGGTGAGGCCGAATCGATTCACGACAGAATCAAAGGTCATCTCGGAAAGGACTTTTGGAACCATATCGTCTTTTTCATCAGTAAAGATGAAAATATGACCAAAGCTCATATCCGATATTTGGAAGGCAGGTTGATTGATATTGCAAAATCTTCAGAGAGAGCTACGATTGTAAATAGTCAAGGGAGTGGCTCAAAACTTCCAGAATCTGATAGAGAAGATATGGAAGTCTTCCTTGACAAAATGCAACAAGTGTTGCCTGTGCTAGGAATTGAGGTTTTTGTCCCAATGGTTCAACAGGACACTTCAACTGACACCAAAAAACTTCTTACATGCAAAATTAAAGCTCTCTCTGCACAGGGCTATTTAACCCCTAACGGAATTGTGGTAATATCTGGGTCTCAAGCAGTTTTGAAAGAACGAGCTTCGGCAAAAAACTATCCTTCGGTTTTGAATCACCGAAATGATATGATCAAGAATGGTCATTTAAAGCATGTGAAAAATCATTACGTCTTCCAAAAGGATGTTGAGTTTACAAGTCCAAGTGCAGCAGCCACGGTCATTCATGGTGGAAGTGCAAATGGATTACTTGCTTGGAAGACAAAAGATGGAAAATCTTTGAAAGAATTAGAGCTAGAATAGCGTCTTGTTTCATGGATGCCACATCATTGCAGAAACTGCCACGCCCAACTCAGTTTCGACCTTGCTCCGTGGATAATGTTGGACACATTCCATTTCCGAATTCCTATCAAATGTGACTAATGATACAGAGATACACGATCTCTTGGTTATCTTATGAAGATTCGTTTAAAATCAAAATGGGGATTATTATGATTTGTTCTATTCTTGTAGGATTATTAATCGTATTTATTGTCAATATTGAATTCAATACTCTAATGGGATTGGAGCTGCAATGACAATAAAACAAACTGTTAAACGTATATCTGGAAACTCTGCCCATCAGACAAACGAGGAGCATTGTATCAATATAGATGAATCCAGCGAATACCAGAACCTGTATGACAAAGTACTTTTAGAAAATTCAATGTATGAAAAATTGTTTAGGGGTAGGATGAAAAAGAATAGTCATCGCCCTTGGAAAAGGGGGATAGTGAAAATTGAATTCGCAAAGAAAAATATATACCGCCTATTCCACAGCGGGAATAAATATGGAATTAAAGCTGAAGATATCGGTTTGACTACATTTGATTTCAACTCACTTGATTTGACAAACGGGCAGACAATCTTGGTATCTAAGGGTAGTAGATTCTATTTTTACTGGAACCATCCAGATCATCATAGTAGAGCGGCATTTAAACTTGGATTAATTTCTGTTATCCTTGGTGCAACTTCATTATTCAGCTTTTTTATTTAAGGAGATACGTTATGAAAATTATTTCAAGATTATTTTTATCAGTAGCATTGGTTTTCACGTTTTGTTATGGTCAAACAGAAATATCTGGTGTTATCGCCCAGAACACAACATGGGGACCAAATGAGAGTCCTGTTCATGTAGTAGGGAATACGATTGTTAACGAATCAATTGAGTTAATCGTTGAACCCGGAGTAGAAGTACTATTTGACTCCGGGATTAGCTTAATAGTTAACGGTGAAATTACAGCAATCGGTGAGGAATATAACCCTATTATCTTTAAAAATAGTAATGACGGTGAAAATTGGGGCAGAATCGTGATTTATGACGGCGATGTTCTCCGTAATTGCATTATCCAATACGGTGGTAGTGGTAATGATGAGATGATTTTATCGTCAGGAATTATGGATAGCTGTATAGTTATTTATAGTGTGACTTCAGGTATTTCTAATTCAGGTACAATTAGCAATTCAACCATATCTAATAATGGTGGTTATGGGGTTTCTGGTGAAATTGGAATAGTATTGAATAGTCAGATTGCTGATAATGGGTCCGGAGGTATTTCTGGATCAAGTTGGAATTCAGACTTTAAAATTGAAGGGAACTTGATTGAACACAATCAAGGAGATGGGATTGCAGGTGCTGTCAAATTAGTGCAAGATAACATTCTATTCAGCAATACTGGATACGGTATATCCATGGATGGCATTAGCAATATGACAATAACTAAAAATCAAGTCATAGCCAATTCTAGTGGAGGTATAAGGCTCGCGGATGATGGAAGTACTGCCTCCTACAATGTTATCGCAAATAATACTGGAGGTTATGCATACCATGGTAAAGATTGTTGTATGGGAAAGTTAACAAATAGCACAATCTATAACAATGCGAATGATTCTTACATCATGTATTTATCGAATTATGGTGGCCAAAAAGATTTTAATAATAATACAATTGCTGGCAACTCTAGTAATATAGATATCTTTTTAAACAATGGATGCTGTGGTGGAACAACCCGGTTGTTGAATAATAATATATTTGGCAGTGGATCCGACGGAGTTGTTACCCTAGACTATGATAATACCGTTACAATTTCAGCGGAAAATAATTATTGGGGTACAAATCTCAGTTCAACAATACAGGAAAATGTGATAGACTTTTTTGATGATGGTTCTTTAGGAATAATAAATTATTTGCCATATTTAACAACTCCTAATGCAGATGCCCCAATCTCACCTCCCAAAAATGTAATAAAGCAAATCTCAGGCGATGAAGTTTTAGTTTCTTGGGATGCAAACGAAGAGGGAGACCTCTCTGGTTATAGGCTGTATTACGGTAATTATAGTGGCTATTCTTATGAGCATTGCATTAATGTTGGCAATGTCACTGAATTTCAATTGACAGGTGTAAATATTGATAGCAGTATCTCAATTACAGCATATGATATGGGATATAGTGGAAACGATGATAAAGTTAATGGCAATGAAAGTTGGTATTCAATTGCTCAACCCCCGCCCCTCCCACCAACGAATATTTCGAGTCAGTATGGAGGAGATTTTGAAATTAATCTATCTTGGAATCCAAGCACATCAGCAAGTATTGTTAAGTATCTAATTTATAGAGATATCACTGAAGACCCTACTACACTGATAGATAGTACAAATGGTCAAACAGTATTTAATGACTCCGGGCTTGTGCATGGTCAAGAATATCACTATCGCATTAGAGCTGTCAATATAGGTAATGTAAAAAGTAACTTTAGTAGTGAAACATCGCTACTGCTCACAAGAGCCATTAACGTTCCTAGTGATTATTCAACGATCCAGGCAGGTCTAAATACTGCAAATTTAGGCGATACAGTCTTAGTCCAACCAGGCACCTACACTGAAAACATCATCTGGCCAGAAACCAATGGAATAAAGCTCCTAAGTGTTGGTGATTCAAGTAATACGATTATTGATGGTGGTGGTGTCAGTAGTGTTATTTATATGAATCCGCAAAGTGCAACTATCGATACGACAACGCTGATTCAGGGATTTAAGATTACAAATGGTGGGAATGTTAGTTTTGGTGGAGGTATGTTTATAAGCAATGCTCATCCTACCATTAGTGTAACAGTAATTAGCGGGAATACATCAAACGAACATGGCGGGGGAATATATATAAGCGGGAATCCGATTATTAATAAATCAAGTGTGCTAAGCAATAATGCCATGTCTTCTGGTGGAGGATTATATATAGATGGGAGTCCAACCATAAACAATTCGACAATTTTAAGTAATTATAGTGGTGGTAATGGTGGAGGTGCTTGGATCCAGGGAGGAGGTTCATCTTTCAATAATGTAACAGTAGCAAATAATGAGGCTTTGCCTTATGGTGATGGCGGTGGTATACATAATTATAATTCTAGTTCAACATTTAGCGGGCTTGAACTGTATGAAAATAAGGCATGGGCGGCTGGAGGTATTTATTTACATGGTGGGGGTACTATCACTAATGCGATAATTAGTCATAACTCTGCTACAAATCAAGGGGGAGGGCTGCAAGTTGAGGGTGGCACAATACAAGAAAGTATTATAATAAATAATACTTCAGCTAATGGTGGAGGTATATGGATGGGCTCGTATTCTTCAATTTCTAATTCAACTATTAGTGATAATAATGCAACAAATGGAGGTGGGATATATTTTGCGTCTGGTAGTAGCAGTTCTTCATTACAGGGAATAATATTAAATAGAAATATTGGCGAAAATGGCAGTGCTATATATAATCATACTGGCAGTTTTGATCTGCAAAATTCTACGATAACTAATCATTATAACAATTCGATTTATATAGGAGAGCACAATCCTAGTTTATCTAACAATAATTTTCTAAATAACGATTATGGTCTTTTCAATGCTGATAATTCAAATATCACTTCTGCAAACAATAATTACTGGGGACACTCATCTGGACCTTATCATCCATCTCAAAACCCGACCGGCCAAGGAGATAGTACTAACCAGTGGGTAAATGTAACTCCATGGCTAACAACCCCCAACACAGATGCCCCCCCAATCCCAGCTCAACACGTATCAGTATCTGGAACAGGAGATGATTTTGTCAGCCTGAATTGGGATGCCAGCCTGCTTGGTGACTTCGCAGGATTTAAACTTTATTATGATACAGATGAAAGCGGTTACCCGTATGAGAATAGCGTAGATATCGGGAGCAATACTTCCCATGCGTTGTCAGGTTTAAACCTCGGTACTGAGTACTTCCTCGCTGTCACTGTTTATGACACTGATGGTAATGAAAGCTGGTATTCAAATGAGGTGACTGGTGTCACCAGGGTTATGGAGGTACAATACCTTGATATAGCCGGCGATGAGGACCTGTTTCACTTAATAACACATGCCCCACTTATTACATTTGATTACTTCGATAGCATGGGAGAAACCCAAACAAACTATCATGTCCAAATATCAACAGACTCAACCTTTCAGAGTAATCTGATTTGGGACTCAGCAGAAGTAGCAAGTGATGCTACATCAATTCAGTATACTGAAGGAGCTTTACTCGATGGTGTAAAATACTATCTACGAACAAAAGTGGCAAGTGGATCGTTTTGGAGTGATTGGACGAATATCTCATTTGGAATGAACACCGAACCGACCATTCCCGTTCAAGTATCACTTATCAATGATGAGGTAACTACAAGTGATGTCCTGCTCGAAATATCAAACAGTTCTGATGCTGAGGGCGATAATCTAAGTTATGAATTCAGATTATATGATGCTACTCAGGCAATTCAACTTGATTCAGCCATCGCAGTTGTTCAAGACCCAGATGGTACAGAGTGGGAGGTTTTAACAGCACTAGATGACAACGCCCAGCATTGGTGGACCGTACAAGCCTATGATGGCTATGAATACAGCGAGCTTGCTGGACCTGAAAGCTTCCTGATCAACTTTGAAAACGATGATCCTGCAGGCTATGATCTTACCTCACCACTACTAGATGAGGCTATCATTACCCAGGCTCCGCTTTTTACCTGGGATCCTGCAATTGACCCTGATCCACTTGATACAGTGAGATATGTTCTTTATCTAGAGACTCCAGATCCAGGAATTGAAACCTTTTATCCCGGGATAGATACTTCCTTCCAGCTTACCTATGATCTCGATGACAATACTAGCTACCATTGGAAAGTGGTCGCCCGTGATTTAAACGACTCTGAAACCGAAAGTAATGGTGGTTATCAAAGCTTCATTGTCAACACATCGAATGATCTACCAGAATACTTTGAGTTACTGTATCCAGTCTGGGACGAGATGGTAACGAACCTGAGCCCAGAGTTCTTGTGGGAAGCATCCAGTGATCCAGATGATGAGACCATTGTGATGCGATCCAGTGGTAAAGGAAAACGTCCCCAGGTGAACCTACCTGGTTCAGGGAATACAGTTCAAGTAATTACGGGTTATGACTTCTACCTAAGTATGGACTCCATGCTGACAGATGTGGTTCCGGTTGAAGTTGTTGGAACATATTACTCACCTGTTGAAGATCTACTCGAGAACCAGACTTATTACTGGGCCGTGAGTGCTCTCGATGATTCTGGTGGAGTGACCTTCTCTGATACAGCTTCCTTCTGGACTAATGCAGATAACGAAGCACCTGAAGAGTTTGCGTTACTGCTACCAACAGAAGGCGAAGTATTGACAGTTCTCTCTCCAACATTTACCTGGGAGTCTAGTAGTGATCCCGATCTGTACGATGGTTTTGGATATCATATCCTGCTAGGGAGTAGTCCTGAAGACATGGATACACTCTGGTCAGGTGAAGATACCACTCTGATACTTGACTGGGAACTTACTGACAACACGACCTATTACTGGGCAGTGTTTGCTGAAGATTGGTCAGGTCTCGTAACACACAATACTGAGGGATATCAGAGCTTCACTATTAATCAAGGGAACGATGCTCCATCCATGGTTGAATTGATCACTCCTGATTCAGTGATGGTACTGACTCTTACACCTGAAATGTATTGGACAGCGGCTTTGGATGCTGATCCTGGTGACATCGTTTCATACGAGATGCATTGGTGGGGAGACGGTATTGAGTTCGATTCTGTTCTGACTGACACAAACGCAGCATTCGTGACAAGTGAACTGGAAGATAATACTCAATACTTCTGGGAAGTGATCGCCATGGATCAAACCGATGGGATCTCCCACTCAGAAGCAGCAACCTTCTGGACAGATTTGGTCGCGGAGGCTCCAGGAGCATTCGCATTACTGTCACCTGAAGATGATATGGCTGGTTTATCTGATATGCCTTCATTTGAATGGGAGCCATCCGACGATCCTGATCCGATGGATTTTGCTGCTTATACAATTCAGATAGCAACAGACTCCAATTTCGTAGACGTAGTTTTCGATGCTAATACAGATGTAGATGTGGCTCATGAAATGACTGAGGCACTGCCCGCTGATACTGAGTACTGGTGGAGAGTAGTAGCTACAGATACAGACTCACTGACAACTGAATCAGAAACATTCAAGTTTACGGTCGGGTACGTTTCAATCGCCGAGGCTATAGCATTGCCAACCGAGTATCTTCTCGATCAAAACTATCCCAATCCATTTAACCCCAGTACAACGATCAAGTACGGGCTGCCCGAAGACTCAAATGTCTCGCTGGTTATCTATGATATTCGTGGAAACACAGTAAGGACGATAGATTCTGGAAGTCAGGTTGCTGGCTGGTATGAACACGTCTGGAATGGTATGAACGATGAAGGTCAACCTGTCTCAACAGGTCTATATCTAACTCGACTCAGAGCTGGATCGTACACAAAAACGATTAAGATGCTTTACCTCAAATAGCAGTCTAGTTTAACTCGATTTACATGGCCCTCGACTTCAAAATCGGGGGCTTTTCATTAGTACGGTTATGTATCCAGTCTCGGATGTTCGTCAAATAGACATTCTGAGGGTCAAACGGTATGTTACCGGTATGTTGTGGCTGTAAGTTCAATAAAAACAGTGGAAGGCAATTTATTAAGAGTAACTTGCTCTATCCAGTTTTGATTCTCCCCTGCCTCAACGTGTCCTACCGGGGTGTTGATCCCTTTTCAAATTCCTGTCAAATGTGACTAATAACAAGGATATACGGTGTCACTTAGTTATCTTTCACGACTTAGTTAAAAATCAAAATGGGGATTATTATGATTCGTTCTGCTATTGTACTTCTTTCACTCGCAATTTCATTATCAGCTACTACTATCAATGTGCCTGCTGATCAAACGACTATTCAGGCCGGTATTGATGCTGCGGTTGACGGCGACGAGGTACTTGTTCAAGCGGGCACCTATCAAGAAAACAT
>Ga0233437_1007503_pt1 | contig 10510 bp, 7 predicted proteins | sample SI_122_August201_FD_182714 | JGI IMG/M metagenome (GOLD analysis project Ga0233437, IMG submission 182714) | Seawater microbial communities from Saanich Inlet, British Columbia, Canada - SI_122_August2016_200_MG | ecosystem: Environmental > Aquatic > Marine > Inlet | place: Canada: British... | reverse complement strand
ATCTCAACAAAAGTATCTAAGGAAAATATCGAATGTACGATAATAACTACTGATAAAGATATGGATCAGCTGGTTGATAAATATATAAAGATTTTCAATCCGAGAAAGAAGCAAATAAGAGACATTGATAGGATACGAAAAGAGATGGGAATTGAGCCGAAAAGCTTTATTGACGTACTTGCTCTCAGTGGCGACTCAAGCGACAATATACCCGGTGTGCCAGGTATCGGCATTAAGACGGCTTTAGATCTTATTAGAGAATGGAAGACATTAGAAAACGTATTATCAAATACTGACAAGATAAAGGGAAAGAAAAGACAGGAAAACTTAGTACAATTTGCTGAATCTGCCAGACTATCAATGCGCCTGGCAACCATAGATATAGAAGTTCCTCTGGACTTTAGTATCGAAGAGTGTCGCTTGGCAGATTTTAATAATACTAAACTGAATGAACTATTCACCGAATATGGTTTTAATTCTTTTCTTGCTGAAAATCATGATAACAACTGAATGAAGCAGAGAGTGAAGGTAATAGGTATTACAGGTGGCATAGCAAGTGGGAAGAGTACAATAGCAGAAATGCTGGATTCGCTGGGTGCGGATCTTATTGATGCCGACAAAATATGCCATGAACTCATTAACACCAATGATATAGCACATGAAATCACTAAAAGATGGGGAAGCCACTTACAGGACAATAACGGCAAAATAAAAAGAGATGCATTAGCAGAAATTGTATTCTCAGACAAAAAAGAGGTTTCTGCATTAAATAGTATAATTCATCCAAAAGCAATTGAACAAATTAGAAGTAAAATTGCCAAACTGCATGCCAAGGCAGCAACAACAGCTATAGTTCTAGATGCGGCACTATTAGTTGAATCAAAATTGATAGATATATGTGACATCGTGCTGTTTATTGATACGGAGAAAAACGGTTGCGTGTCAAGAGTCCAAAACAGCCGCAAGTGGCCTTTAGACGAAATAGCAAAAAGAGAAAAATTTCAAGACTTAATACCACATAAAAGAGAAAAGTCAGACGTTATCATTAATAATAACAATTCTAAAGAGAACACATTAAATCAAGTTAAAGATTTTTGGTGTCAATTTATAACAAAAAAGTAATTTGGAGAATAACATGGTTTCAACAAAGACTACAAAAGCGAAAACTACTACGAAGGCTGTCAGGCCTGCCAAGAAAGCCAGTGCACCTGCCGTAGACAAAAACACAAATGAAAAATATGAAGAGATTAAAAAAGGTGATATGCATATCACGGCACTGCAGAAGATGACAATAAAATCACTTCAAGACACTGCCAGGAGGGAAAAAATACAAGAGTATTCCGGCCTGAAAAAACAAGAATTGATATTTAAAATTCTTAAGGAACGAGTAAATCAGAATGGTCTTATGTATGGTGAGGGAGTAGTTGAGGTATTGCCGGAAGGTTTCGGTTTCTTACGTTCACCAGACTATAATTACTTACCATGTCCTGACGACATATATATTTCACCATCACAAATCAGACGGTTTGGCATAAGAACTGGTAATACCGTTTCAGGGCAAATACGTCCTCCTAAAGAGAATGAAAGATATTTTGCACTCCTCAGAGTAGAAGCTATAAACTATGAAAACCCTGACATGTTAAATCAAATGTGTGTGTTTGATGACTTAACACCGCTTCATCCTGACGAACGTATTATGCTGGAAGCTAAAAAAGATGAAATAGAGATGCGAATAATGGATCTGGTTACTCCAATAGGCAAAGGACAACGAGGTTTGATTGTCGCACCACCTCGTACTGGAAAAACGGTCCTTATTAAAGAAATAGCAAACAGCATATCAAAAAACCATCCTGAGGTTAACCTCATAATACTACTAATAGATGAACGTCCGGAAGAGGTAACTGAGATGGACAGAGCTGTAGATGCAGAGGTAATTGGTTCCACCTTTGATGAGCCGGCAAGTCGCCATGTACAGGTTGCGGAAATGGTAATAGAAAAAGCCAAACGCATGATAGAGTACAAAAAGGATGTAGTCATACTGCTTGACTCAATCACACGTCTGGCAAGGGCATACAATACCGAAATCCCACATAGTGGAAAGATATTGTCTGGTGGAGTAGATGCAAATGCACTTCAAAAACCTAAAAGATTTTTTGGTGCTGCAAGAAATATCGAGGAAGGCGGAAGCTTGACCATTATTGCCACCGCACTTGTAGATACCGGCAGTAGAATGGATGAGGTAATCTTTGAAGAGTTTAAAGGCACTGGCAATATGGAGCTGCACCTGGACAGGAGATTGGCAGATAAAAGGTTGTTCCCTGCAATTGATATAAACAGATCTGGAACCAGGAAGGAAGAACTAATACTTGATCCTGAGGAATTAAAGAGAGTATGGGTGCTACGAAGGGTTCTCAATGAAATGAGTCCGTCAGAGGCAGTGGAACTCCTTTCAAGCAGATTATCTAAAACCCAGACAAATGCCGAATTTTTAATGAGCATGAATATGAAAAGGTAGTTCTACATTTCAGTATATACCTTCCTTATTCAGCTTAAACTTCTATTTAACAATATTGTTAAATAGATACTGATCGAGTGTCATTCTTGCCTTTGCTCAACAGATAGACCATCAGAATTGATATATCTGCTGGTGACACTCCTGAGATACGAGATGCCTGCCCCAATGAAACCGGCCGAAACAGGTCTAGCTTCTGCTGCGCTTCTTTTCTTAATCCCGGTATGCTATCATAATGAAACTGTGTAGGGAGTGAAAGATTTTCCATCTTTTTAAACTTCTCGATCTGTTGGTTTTGCCTACTGATATAGCCTTTATATTTAGCCTCAATCTCTACCTGCTCTTGTGCAGGAAAGGAGATATTTCTCTCCTTCAATTCTTTGTCCAGTCCCAACAAGTCACCAAAGTTCATGTCTGGACGCCTCAACAGTTTTAACAATGTATCTGCACCGCTTCTTTTGTTCTCGATATACTCATTTGTTTCAGAAATAATCTCTTCTTTTTTTAACAACTCATCCATTTGATCTTTACTGATCAAACCATACTGATAACCATATTTCATGAGCCTTCTATCTGCATTATCATGCCTGAGAACAAGTCTATACTCTGCCCTTGAAGTGAACATTCTATAAGGTTCACGAGTACCTTTTGTAACCAGGTCATCAATTAATACACCAATATACGCTTCTGAACGATCAAGTAAAAATGGCTTACTTTTTTGTATTTTTAATACTGCATTTATTCCAGCCATGATTCCCTGTGCAGCAGCTTCTTCATAACCGGAAGTACCGTTAATCTGACCGGCCAAAAACAGGTTTTCAATTTTTTTCGATTCTAGAGATGGTTTAATTTGAGTAGGTGGAACATAATCGTACTCTATTGCATACCCGTAACGTGTAATATTTGTATTCTCTAATCCCTTTATAGAGTGAACCATTGCTTCCTGAACATCAAATGGAGCACAGGTAGAAATACCATTACAATACACCTCTGTCGTGTCCAACCCTTCTGGTTCAATAAATATTTGATGATGTTCTTTATCTGGAAATCTAGTGATTTTATCTTCAATTGAAGGACAATATCTTGGCCCGGTAGCCTTGATTTGCCCTGTATTAAGTGGAGAACGGTCCAGATTAGACTTAATGATTTCGTGTGTTAACTTATTTGTATGTGTTATAAAGCATTTGACCTGAGGTCTTTGGAGATCTTTGGTAGAAAAGGAGAATGCTGTAGGTTGTTTATCACCCTCTTGAGGTTGCAAGATATCATAATTTATTTTGCTACCGTTGAGACGTGGTGATGTACCAGTTTTAAGTCTTGCTATCTCAAAACCTAAATCCAGTAGACATGTTGATAATTTATCAGATGACGGCTCACTCGCTCTTCCACCAGGCATCTGCGAGTCACCAATGTGTATTAATCCATTTAGGAAAGTACCAGTTGTAATAATTACGGCCTTGGACCTGTACCTTGTACCACTTTTACCAATTAGATCCAGAATCTCACTGTTTTCAATTACAATTTTCTCAACGCTATCCTGTCGTAATGAGAGATTGACCTGCTCTTCCAATCTCTTCTTCATTGTAAATTGATACCGTTTTTTATCTGCCTGAGCGCGGGGCGATCGTACTGCATGGCCCTTACTGGCATTAAGAAGCCTGAACTGGATGGCGGTTTCATCAATTACCTTACCCATTTCACCGCCAAGTGCGTCTACTTCACGTACTAGTTGTCCTTTTGCTAATCCTCCAATTGCGGGGTTACAAGACATCTGCGCAATTGTATCCAGGTTCATTGACAGTAATGCTGTCTGCATGCCCATTCTTGCAGACGCCAGTGCCGCTTCGCATCCGGCATGTCCCCCACCAACAACTATTACATCATAACTAATGTACATCATTTTGCCTTCTGGATTATCCGTTTTTCCCTGATCACAGTAACTGTCACTTCTCCCGGATATTCAAGTTCTTCTTCAATATTTTTGGCAATATCATGGCAAATCTTTGAGGCTAAACTATCACTGACTTTATCCGGTTGAACGATAACCCTGACTTCTCTACCAGCCTGTATTGCAAACGCGCTTTCAACTCCTTTAAAAGACATTGCCACACTTTCCAGCTTCTCCAGACGTTTAACATATTTTTCAAGAGTTTCACGTCTGGCTCCCGGCCTGCTGGCTGAAATTGCATCAGCAGCATTTATCAAAACAGAATACACCGTTTCAGAAGGAACCTCTTCATGATGCGATGCAATTGCATTTATTATCTCTGGTTTTTCGTCATACCTCTTAGCAAAGTCTGCTCCAACAATGGCATGAGTACCCTCAACTTCCGCACTAAGCGCCTTGCCTATATCATGTAAAAGGCCACACCTCCTTGCTATCTGTGCGTCAAGTTTCAATTCACCAGCCAAAACTCCTGCAAGGTGTGAAACCTCTATTGAATGCTGTAGCTGGTTCTGGCCATAGCTGGTACGATACCTTAAGCGACCTATCAGTTTAATGATTTCCTTATGCAGATCGTGTATTCCCAGTTCAAAACTTGTCTGCTTACCTGTCTCCAGAATAATCTGCTCAATATCTTTTTCAGTCTCTTGTACTACCTCTTCTATACGTGCAGGATGAATTCTACCGTCTACTATCAATTTTTTCATAGCCAACCTGGCAACTTCTCTACGAACACCATCAAAGCCTGAAAGAACAATAATTCCTGGAGTGTCGTCAACGATTACGTCTATACCAGTTGCTTTCTCAAAGGCACGTATGTTTCTGCCTTCTCTACCAATAATTCGCCCTTTCATTTCGTCACCAGGCAACTCAATTGTACTCACAACATTATCAACAGTATTGTTCGCTGTATATCGCTGTATGGCAGTTCCTACTATTGATATGGCATTCTTTTCAGCTTCATCTTTGGCTTTATTTGTGTATTTTTCTATTAAGCCGGCACATTCCCTTTCAAGTTCTTTTTCCAGACGGGTTAGCAGTAACTTTTCTGCAGCATCTGCAGATAACCCTGAAACCTTATAGAGAGTATTTTTCTCCTCCTCAATCAGATCATCAAGTTGTGAGCTTTTCTTATTAACATCTTTCTCCTTGTTCGACAAATTCGAAGCCATACCTTCTATGTATTTCTCCTTCTTTGTCATGATATCAATCTTTCTCTCAAGATTGTCTTCCCTTTTGCTCAAACGCTTTTCCAACTGACGTAATTCATGCCTTGTATCTTGCGTTTCCTTATCAAAGCCCTCCTTACGCTTGTACAACTCTTCTCTGGCAGCTATATCAGCGCCCTTAACTATTCTTTCCGCCTCTAATTCAGCCTCTTTAATTACGTTTTTAGATGCTTTTTCTCTGTTTACTTGACGTAATTTAAAGAACAAATAACAAATTAAAAAACCGAAAACTATGCAAACTGGAAGTATTGGAAAGTATATTAATGGATTTGAAGTAATATAATCAATAAGTCATCCCCTCCTTGCATTCAAAAAAATATTAAACAAAATTGAGTGAAGCCTTAGAATCTCGTGAATATACAAAAACTGAAGTATTAAGGAATTGAAGTGTGGAAGAGTACTAACTAAAAGCACTTACAATTGACACCTAAAAATAAATAAGCACTTTTGTCTGGAATGGTCTTAAACTAGCCAAAATTGTTTTATCTATAAAAAAACTTACGTTACAAAAAATCTGAGTCAAAATAACGATCCAGTCCATTGGATCTTATAACATTTTTTTATAAAAAAACATTTACATTAAATTTCTTATTAAAATAGCAACCAATTGATATGATTGCAGTTGCATCTTAATTCAATTTAGTTTAAACCAAAAAAACATTCCATGTTAGTACAAATGGTTTTCAATCCTTTATTCACATAAGACAACCCTATATAAACTCGCACTACAACTTTATGCTGTATAAATCTTAAATAAAAAAAGCAGTGCCAGACATTCAAAAATTAATTGAAGTTTATATAACAAACAGACAGAAGTCAAGTAATTAAAAGGAATTAAATCAATTGACCGAACGATATATCATCTATTTTTCCTGCTGACAATAACTGGATTTTGCACTGATTAATAGTAAGCTAGCTTTTGTTATCCAGAAAGAATGATATATAAATAACTTTTTCAGGGTTGTGGGGCAGAAAGTGCCAAATATATTTGTAAACTTATCCATAAATGTTATCATACCCGTTAGATAAGTGCATATATTGAACAAATTAAAACATTAAATAGTTTTTAAAGCTATACATTACGGTATTAACCATGCAAAGTATCAAAAATGAAGAAAATGTAATAGAGCCTGAACAAAGTAAGCTTTTAAGGCTTTTCACCATTTTTAAACTAATAAAGTTTTCGCACACTATTTTCTCATTTCCATTTGCTGTTATGAGCGCTTTTATTGCGGCAGGAGGAATGCCAGAAATAAGACGGTTATTGTTAATAATTGGTGCGCTTGTAATGGCTCGTAGTTGTGCAATGTCATTCAACAGGCTTGTAGATGCCAAATACGACATTCACAATCCCAGAACGGCATATCGTATCCAACTCCAAAACAATATAGGTAAAACGAATTTATGGGTTTTTACAATATCTTGTACGATCTTATTTGTGGTCTGTGCCGGAATGTTGAATCGTCTATCTTTAATCATATCTCCGTTAGCACTCCTAGTGATTTTTGGATACTCATACACCAAAAGATTTACTAACTTTTCACATATTGTCCTGGGACTCTCACTCTCATTGTCCCCAATAGGCGCATGGATTGGTGTTACAGGTAGGATTGCAGCCGCTCCTTTTGTACTTGCTCTAGCCGTACTGCTTTGGACTGCAGGGTTTGATATTATATATGCGTGTCAGGATCTGCAGTCCGACATAAAAGCTAAACTGCATTCTATCCCGAAAATGATGGGAATTAAGAACTCACTGAAACTATCTTCAGTGCTGCACATTCTAGTAGTAATCACCTTGGTTTTATTTATGCACTTTACCAGCCTGAATTATGTCTATTTGGGGGGAGTCGTCTTTGTTGGTATAATGCTGATTTATGAACATTCCCTTATAAAACCGCATGACCTGTCAAAAATTAATCTAGCCTTCTTCACGGTTAACGGAATTATAAGTATGATATTGATGGTTACAACGATTGTAGATATCTCTATTTTCTGCTAAGAACTATGACACAGAAGATATAACAATACTAAAAAGAATATAAGTTGTACAACATAGCAAGAAATATAATTTTTCTAAATCCAACAACACCCAGAATATTATAAAGTATTCAAAATTTTGCCTCTATTCCGTTTCACTCTCTTGCATTTCCTCTTCTTCACTATCTTCCGCGTAAGTTTTAAAGGACTCTTTTGCTCTTATATCGTTACTCAGGAAGTTTTCTCCAAAATACGATTTTCTAGCAAGTGGATCATTAACCAATTCCTGCGTCGTCCCACTCGTAACTATTGATCCAGAATTTAGAATATATGAACGATCCGTAATGCTTAATGCTTCTCTTACATTATGGTCTGTAATTAATATTCCAATACCCTTTTCTTTAAGACTTAGGATGATATCCTGGATTTCAGCAACAGCTATTGGATCGATAAAGGAAAATGGTTCATCCAGAAGAATAAGTGAAGGGGATGTTGATATCGCTCTTGCAATCTCAAGACGTCTTCGTTCCCCACCTGAAAGCGTAAAAGCCATCTTCTTTGACAAATGTGTTAATCCCAACTCTCCCAAAACCTGATTCAGTTTTTTCATTCGTTCTCTATATGGAATTTTAGTTGTTTCAAGCACTGCTAATACGTTTTCTTCAACAGATAAACGTTGAAATATTGATGGCTGCTGTGAAAGATATCCCATGCCCAATCTTGCGCGCATATATATCGGCATATCTGTAACATCAGCTCCGCGAAAGTAAACCTTTCCATGGTCCGGCTTGATCATGCCAATAACCATTGAAAATGCAGTGCTTTTACCGGCACCATTTTGTCCAAGAAGGCCTGCTATCTCACCGGAATGAAGCTCAAAGTTGACGTGATCTACAGCAACTTTTTTACCAAACGTTTTTGTTATTTCAACAGCTTGTATTAATTTCATTCTATGCCCTTATGTGTCTACCTGATAATTTTAATAGTTTTTAAAGGCCAAAATACCATAAAGGCCCTTCCCACCATATTGCTCTCAGGAACAAATTTCCAATACCGGCTATCGTTACTATTTCTACTATTATCACCAAGAAAGAAGTACTGCTTCTCTCCAATTTCTACAGGATCGTAAACCCCCCATTCCCCGGTTTCTGAATAGTAAACATCACGAGAAATTAAAATATCCTCAAAAACGGCATCAGTATTTATTCCACCAAACCTCAATTTGCATGACTTTGTATAACCGTCCAATGACGACAAATCAGTGTCGTAAGTATGAGAGAAGAGAACTAAGTCATTTAGTTTCAGGATAATCTCATTGTCAGCATTTGAAAATTCTATTCTACATTCATTTCCCGGCTCTATAAAAGCATCAGAGTTGCTGGCAACAATTGAACCTGAAATCTTTATGTAAGACTCGCTTTTCTCTTCCCGAGATCGAACAAATACCTCATAAGATTTTCCGTTCTCCTCCAATAATATTGAAATGCCTCCACTACTTCCGGTAGCAGTAACATCAAATGCCAACAGTACATCCGCACTTACAACATCGGTTATTTCGCTATTATAGACGCTATTATCTGTAATAGCCCTTTTAAACGTTATGTATGATTTCTGTTCAATTCCATCAGGTTTTTTTAAATGCAACCTATCATTACTAATATCCCAATTATCACCCTGTACTTCCCAGTTTTCAACTATCTCCTGTTTTGCAGGATAATTACTATCAAAAATTGGTACCCAAAGTGAATCCTGAACTTTTTCAGGCTTTCTCACTATCTTATCATTAACGTAAATATCCCCATTTACAATCTGCAGTTTTTCCTCAGGTAAACCTATCAATCTCTTTATATAATTTTTGCGGACAACGTTCACATTTGTAGAGCCACACTGTTCACAATAAATAGCACCAACTGTATTACATGACTTGCACACTACCTTGTGATATTGGTTAATACCAAAAGAACGCTTAAAAAAACTGTTAACCTTGCTAGTAAAAAAGTTCTCTTTTTTTGGAGAATTGGTACATTTTTCACACATCATTGATTGGCTTGCAGAGAAACCACATGACATGCATGAAACATCGCCAAATGGATATTTGAACACGGCAACATCCCACCTCCTGGGTTTACCAAAATCGTAAGAGAACTTGTTTACAAGTATCCTGCTTCCGCCCTTTTTCCCATTATCAGATATATGAATCTTGTAAAAACAATTTGAACATTTTACATAATTGTTATTATGATTACTCTTGAATTTCCAGTTACAGTTGGGGCATTTAACATTTTTATGCACTCCTAATAATGTTGGGGCCATCGAACCTGTCGGGATTTTAAATGCTTCCACAACAAAAAATCTCAACACAAACGCCAGTGCTACTGCTATCAGGATTGATTCGATATTTTCACGAAAAAAACCCTTTTCCTTTTTAATCTTCTTTTTTTCTACACCGTTTTTCAAGTCTGGTTTGCTCATATTGAATTAGTCATTAAAAGGCCTGTTATACATATTAATAATCAATTTACAAACGGTATCAATCCAGCACACTTAATCATCTATAGACAGTACAGATAGAAATGCACTTTGTGGGATTTCTACATTTCCGACATTCTTCATTCTCTTTTTTCCTTCTTTCTGTTTCTCAAGGAGCTTTCGTTTTCTGGTTACATCGCCACCATAACATTTTGCAGTAACATTTTTAGACATTGCGCGTATTGTCTCTCTCGCAATGACGCGACTCCCTATAGCTGCCTGAATAGGAATCTCAAACATATGTCGTGAAATATCTTTCTTTAATTTCTTTACCAGATTTCTCCCCTTATAATCAGCCTTCTTTCGATGAACAATGCA
>Ga0233437_1007502_pt1 | contig 10510 bp, 8 predicted proteins | sample SI_122_August201_FD_182714 | JGI IMG/M metagenome (GOLD analysis project Ga0233437, IMG submission 182714) | Seawater microbial communities from Saanich Inlet, British Columbia, Canada - SI_122_August2016_200_MG | ecosystem: Environmental > Aquatic > Marine > Inlet | place: Canada: British... | reverse complement strand
CTAATTGACTCCACGGGCCCCACTGATTATCAAGTGATGATTGGTGACTTCGTTAATGAGACTAAGAGAGAAGTAGAAGATGCTTGGGACTGGACTAGCTTACGTAGAACAGAGACTGTATCTACTGTATCTGGTACTAGAACATATAACTTACCTAGTACGACACAAAGCACTAGAGTTATGGAAGTACAGGAGCAAGGACAAGGTGGTGTGTTACAACACGTACCTTCTGATTGGATTAAACGTACACAATATCCTAATGAGACCTCTGCTGTCCCTAGTTACTTTTCTATTGTAGGGACCAGTAGTGGGCTACTCACGGCTCAATTATATCCTAAACCAGACACTACTTACTCTATTGACTTTCACTTAACTGACCCACAGGATGATTTAACTTCCTCAACAACAAGCTTGACAATTCCTGAATATCCTGTTATACTGGGGGTATGGGCCAGGGCTATTGCCGAGAGAGGTGAAGATGGTGGTACTTTAACAGATATGGCACAGATGCAATATCAATCAGCACTATCAGATGCTATCGCACAGGACGTAGGTAGACACACAGACGAGGTTATTTGGAATGCCAGCTAAGGATATACAACCACTTGTTTTAGATTCTATTGGAGTATATGGCCTCAATAGACAATCATCACCTTCGTCCTTAGAGCATCAGTGGTTAACATCCGCTAACAATATTATGTTAGATGATAGAGGTAGAATTACTTCTAGACAAGGTATCAAACAATTATCTACTACTATTGGTTCAGCTAGTAGTAATAGTGATATCGTTAAATCTTTAGGTGAGTACATAAATACTTCAGGTAGCTCTAAGATATTTGCTGGTGCTAATGATAAGATTTATTTATTAAACACAGGTAACACACCTAATACTTTAGATGAGCAAACATTCACAGGAACACCTCAGACATTAACTGACGGTAACTGGGAGTTTTGTAACTTTAATGATAAGTTTTATGGTGTTCAGTCTAGTCATCTACCTATTTATTATGATGGTACTGACTGGATGGATTTAGAAGATGCCTCTGGTTTTAGTAAGCCAGGTACTGTAACTACTTTTAATCCTACTTGTTGTACTGGTAACTTTGGCAGATTATGGGTAGCAGGAGTAGCAGAGGCTAATGATGTTGTTTATTTCTCTGATACTTTAATTGGTCATAAGTTTAATACTGGTGCTGCTGGTTCTTTAGATATGAAGACTGTATGGGGTGGTGATGAAGTTGTTGCCTTAGCTAGTTTTATGGGTAAGTTAGTTATATTTGGTAAGAAGAATATTGCTATCTATAATGACCCTTGGGACCCATCGGCCACTTCCTTCCAACTAAATGAAGTTATCGAAGGTGTAGGTTGTGTAGCTAGGGATTCAGTACAGGCCCTTGGTGATGATATTGTATTCTTATCTAACTCTGGTATTCGTTCTTTAAGTAGAACTAAGATACAAGATAAGATGCCACTTATGGACTTATCTAAGAATATTAAAGATGAAATAACTACACATATTACTGAAGCTGATATGGACCAAGTTAAAGGTCAGTATTGTTTATGTGGTGGTTATTATGCTTTGTCATTCCCTGATAGAAACATAACCTATGTGTTTGATTTTAAAGGTATAAACCCAGACCAAACACCTAGATGTACTACTTGGAACTTTGAAACTAAGAAGGCTCCTAAGTCTTTACTCTCTACTACAGAAGGTAAGATGTATATTGGTGGAGGACATTCGGATTATGCAGGTAGAGTTAGTTTATATAATGGTTATTATGATGTAGAGAAGGATAATGTAACAGCTTCTTATGCTAATCAAACAGTATGTGAAGCAGCTGGGCATACGTGGGAGACAGCTAACTCTAAGTGTTGGGAGACAACTAATAACACCTACCAGTCAGATTTCAAGACTGTATGGTTAGACTTTGGTCAACCAGCAGTGTCTAAATTATTAAAGAGATTCTTAGCTGTTATATCAGGTGGTAAGAATATGTCAGTTACTATGAACTGGTACAGGGACTATAGTGTTACTGCTGATTCAAGTAGCTTTACATTATCACCAACAGCTAGTGGGTCTAGTTACCTATGGGGTAGTTCAACATCTCTATATGGTGCAGCTAAATATGCTCCATCATTCCAACCTGCTGAATATAAGTTATCACTGTCTAAATCAGCAAAGGTGCTAAGAATGGAAATGAAAGGTACTGTTAATGGGTTTAAAGCCTCATTACAGAATATGATTATATGGGCTAAACAAGGGAAGATAAGATGAGTAATTATAATATAGCAGTAAGTTGGTCAGGTAAGGATGCGTTAAGCGATTCAGATGCCGACAAGGTAATATCAGGTGGTGACTTTAACACCGAGTTCTTAGCGGTTAAGACAGCAGTAAACTCTAAGGCAGACCTTAATGGTTCAGCAAGTGAAACATTTAGTGCGGTAACAGCAGCATCAGGAACAAGCACAACACAGGTGGCTACAACTGCTTTTGTTGCCAGTGCTACTGATGCTGCTTATCCAGTAGGTGCTATCTTTACTACTGTTACTGCCTATGCAGATTCAGCAGCAGTAGTTGCAGCAGTAGGTGGAACAACTTGGGTGGCTTTTGCAGCAGGTAAGATGTTAATTGGTGTTGATTCAAGTGATACTGACTTTGATACTGCTGAAGAAACTGGTGGTGCTAAGACACACACATTAACAGAGGCAGAGATGCCAGCACATACACATACTTATGATAAGATGACTGGTCAAGCAGGTGGTTGTGGTGTAAATATGGCAGGTAGTAATGGTTGTCCTGCTTATACCTCAACCGCAAGTAGTTCAACAGGTAGTGGCTCGGCACACAGTATTATGAACCCATATATCGCAGTGTATATGTGGAAGAGAACTGCTTAATAGGAGAATAGATAATGTATATAACACCATATAATTTAGTAAAGAGATTAGATTCATATATGATGAACCTAATGGTTAAACCTTTCTTAGGTAAACTAGTTAATAGTCTTTTAGGGACAGGAGAAGGTAGAGGTAAATCAGAGGAGTGGGCTGAGAAAGCGATGAGAGAAGCCGCACCTTGGGGCATCTCTGGCCCTTTTGGTTCTACTACTTTTGATGCTGGAACTAAAGAAGGTGTTTTAGCTTTATCACCAGAACAACAAGCACAGGTAGGTATGTTTACTGGTATGATTCCAGAACAGTTAGCAGAAGTTAATAGATTAGGTGCTGACCCTTTCAAGGCCGGTACTAGAATTTATGAACAGATGGTGGCTGCTACTCAACCTGGCTTTAGAGACACACAGTTATCTTTAGAGTCACGTATGGAACAACAAGGCCGTGGTGGTCTAGGTGTGTTCGGTAGAGGCTCACCACAGATGGAGGCTTTATTTGAGGCCAGGGAGAGAGCTAAAGGTGGTATGATGGTTGATGCGTTAGGTCAAGCACAACAGATGCGTACTACAGGTATTAACACAGCGATGGGTTTACTTGCTCCACAACAACAAGCATACTCTAATCTTATGAATATTGCTAATCTTGGTCCAGGTATTGGTCAAAGTATGGGACAGATTGCTTCTGCTCAAGGACAGAATATTGCCAGTGCTTATGGTGCTAATGATAAAATGATAGGTGGTATTACGGGTAGTATATTAGGTGGTTGGGCTCAAGGTGCATCAACACCAAAATAAGAAAAGGAGAAAAGATGGCATTCACAGGATTATTTAAGACACCGGCTCAAATAGCGGCTGAAGAAAATCAAGCAGCCTTTAAAGGCACTACTGGCTGGGAGTCAGTAGGTGTAGGTTTAGGGCGTATGTTTAGTGGTGAGTCAGATGCACAGAAGAGGTCAGCTCAATTAGACGCAGCAGGCGATGAGTTAATTGAATTATATAATTCCAATACTGAGACTGGTTCTTGGGATGATGTATCATATACTAACCAACTGGCCTTAGGTGAGCAATATTTACGTAAGAAAGGCTTCAGCACAGAGGCTGATACTTTGTTTGAAGAAAGAGTTAAACGTAGAACCTTTGAGAGAGCTGAGTTAGAAGAACAACGTAAGGCAGCTAAGGCAATTACAGATGGTCTTAAAACACCTAAAGGTACTGTTCCTACTTCCGAGGCCTTTAAAGAAGTTATACCTGATGTAGCTGAGTGGATGACTTCAGTGGATAAACTGAAAGATAATAAGGGTTGGGCTGATGGACAGGCAGAAGGAGTTACTAAAGCCTTTGGTATCTTACAACAGATGAAACTTAAGCCTGGTCAAATTAATACTATTATGACAGAGAGTACCTCCCTTGCTCCTTCTGCTGATACTTTTAATTTTAGTGATGACCTAGTATTTGATATTAAGAAGTTTAATGAGAATGTTCAGAAGTATGCAGGTAGTAGTATACAAACACCTGCTGCCACTGGTGGTAATATTTTAAATAAAACACCTTCTTCTAAACCAATCACTAAATAAATATGGCCCTAACTGACTTTAACAATACTCCTTTAATAACTACTGAGGAAGGCCCAGTGGCTGAGCAGTTAGTTGTTAATGCAGAGGATGTACGTCCTAAGTTTAATCCTATGAATAACCCACTCAGTCAGTTTGTTGAGAGTGAGGAACAAGCAGCCAAGGAGATAAGAGAAGCTCCCGATAAAGATGAGCAGTATTATATTAATAAGAAAGACACGGATTATAATGAGTACACTACTGCTAGAGCTAAGGCTTATGGAGAGCAGGATTGGGATACAGTAAATCAGTGGGATAATTATTATCAGGAAGGTAAGGAAAGGAAAGAAACTTTTAATAAATATTGGGACTGTACTGCTACTGGCTGTGATGATGATAACTTCCAGATGGGTGTTAATGATTCAGAAGAATTTAGGTATGATACTCTAAAGGACTTTGAACCTTTAATCTTATCGGCTAGACGTACTCAGAATGATTATCATTCTGCTGATAATGTCATCCTAAGAGAGTATGCTAATGATATGACTTGGAAAGAGGTAAACATATTCTCACTTGCTAAGACTGTTCTGAATAGTTTCTTCTTTGATACTGAACAAGAGAAAAAAGATACTGCTTTACAGATGGCCGTGTGGTCTAAAGTAAAAGGGACAGGTGAAGGGAGTAGAGAAACATATCAACAGGTAGGTGATACAGCAGTAGCAGCAGCAGCTGACCCTTTAAATCTTATCTCTTTAGCAGGTGGTCCAGCAGGAGCTACAGGTAAACAAGCAGTACAGAAGATGGCGATGACACAGGCCGCTAAGTATCTTCTAAAGAGTGCAATTAAGTCTAAAGCTACAGTTACTGGCCTTAAATGGGGAGCCTTTATGGGAACCTATACTGGCCTACATAACTTAGGTAAACAAACAGTGGCTCTAAACGCAGAGGTGGCCGATGAGATAGATTGGGGTAAAGTAGGGAAACACGGTGCAACTGGTCTTGCTTTAGGTACTCCATTAGGTGCTTTACTAGGTGGTGGTAGTGTTGTATTAAACAACGTTATGAATCGCTATATGCGTAGAAAGAATATTAATAATAAACAAGCACTGTCTGAGATGAGAGCCACAGTAACAGATGAAGCTAGTTTATATCGTTGGTTAAAAGATATAGGGTGGTCTAAGAAAGAAGCATTAGAAGAATTAAACTTTCTAGATAAGAATAAATTCAAGTATAGTCCTGAACACCAAGGATGGCTTTCTAAAGAAACAGGTGTGGTACATAAACCACGTATGGAGGAGAGACTCACAGAGAAAGCTCACTTCGGTAAGGATACTGAATTACCTTTGTTTATTAGAAATATTGCTGATAGAGGTCAGCGTTTATTAGACTCTGAATATGTTAATGTTGATTCATTAAACGTACCTATTCCTTTTTCTAACATACGACAGGGTGCTTTTGATTTCTTTGATAAGGCTTTTGGTCAAACATTCACTAGAACAGTCAGGTCTGTTGATGCTGTTCTCACACGAGTAGGTGAGAGACAGGTAGCTAAAAGTATTAAAGAGGCACAAGTGGCCACTGAGATTAATACAGCTAAGATAGGTAATAAACTAAGAGACTTAGAGAGTAAGTTTGGTGATGAGTTAGGTGACTTAAATACTTTACTTAGAAAAAGAAATCCTACTAATAGTAGTCAGAAAGAATATTTAAAGGCTTGGGATGGTTTAAGGAATGATGTTACTTACAAAGCCTTTAGAACAGGTGTCATACCTAAAAAAGAGTACCTTAAATTTAAACAAGATTTGACCTACATCCCTCGTGTTTGGAATGTACAAAACTTATTGACTGATGAGGGTGCTACTGCTTTTAGTAAAGAGCTCACAGCTATGTGGAAGGAAAATCCAGAGAAAGTTAAAGACATTATTGGTAACTTAACTGGTCTAAGTAAAAAAGAATCAAGAAATATTAAAGCTGATTCGTTTACTCCTAGTAATGTACAAACCATATTTAGAAAGAAAATAGATAAGGAGATGGATGTTCACCGTTCATCACACTTAGAGCACGAGAGAAAGATTAATATCCCTGAGAAGTGGGAGCACCGTCTTGACCCTTTTATGGCTAAGACTTCAGATAGATTAGTTACCTTTGCTTACGATGGTTATAAACGTAATGAGTTTGCCAGAAGGTTTGGTGCTAAAGACCAGGTAATCATTAATAAATTAAAAGCTTTAGAGGCTCAAGGTAAGAAGAGGGAGGCAGGACATCTACGTGAATCCTACTTTACTGTTATGGGTGATGCTAGTAGGTCTCAAACTATTAAAGCTAAGCAGGACTTACCTAACTTTATGAGGGCTGTTAATAAGATTAACGCTGCACAAACAGTTACTAAACTAGGTACTGCCGCTATCCCTAATGCTACACAGTCTTTTGTTAATGGTGCTACACTAATGGCTAAGAGTGGTAATATTCTTACTGCTCCATTCAAGGCCGTATCTGGAATAGTTAAAACTATTGTTAGGACAAAAGGTTCTCAAGAGATTGCCTATAACACTGGTGTATTAGGTGAGATGGACTTAGCTAAAATTACCACAGAGAATGCTGCTCACTCTCGTATCTTTGAGAGAGAGTTTAAAGGGCCGTTTAAGTATCTTAATGAACCCACTAAGTTCTTAAGAGCCGTTGGCTTTACAGGTGTTGAGGCAATAAACCGTCAAGCCGCAGCTACGATGGCCAAAGGACACGTACAGACTGTACATAAGCAACTCCTTAAAAGGTTAGCTAATGGTAAGGCAGACACTATAAAGACAAGGACAATTGAAAGAGAGTTAAAAGATTTAGGTATTAGTGACCCATATAAGAGTGAGTTAACTGCTAATGATTATGTTATCTCTGGTCATATGTTTAACAAACACGTTAACTTCTCCGGTGAATCTTACAACCTACCACAACACTGGCAGACACCTTACTTTAAATTATTCACTAAGTTTAAATCCTTTATGTTTTATCAAGCTAGATTCCTACAAAGGAATGTTATTGATGAGGCACTAATACACGGTAATCCTAAACCACTAGCGATGTACTTAGCCGCTGCTGGTGTAGCTGGTAATGCAGCAGATACTGCTAGATCACTTGTAAAAGGTAAAGATAAAGAGAAAAATAAGAGTGCTATTGAGTTCTTCGTTAGAGGTGTTGGTAATGCAGGTGGTGCTGGCTTATTCTGGGATACACTACAGCAAGTGGGTGATACTGGTATGAGAGGCTTTGGTGGTTTAGCTGGTCCTACTGTATCAGATGTAGTAGGTAGTTATCAAGAGTTAACTAAAGGTGATATAGATAAAATTTTATTAAGACTAGTACCTAATGTACCAGGCAAGAATCAATTAACACAACAGTGGAGAGATAAGTAATGGCAGGACTATTTAATATTACACCTTCTTTTGAAGGAGTACAACCCCCAACATATCAGCCGACACAAGGCAGTATGTTTGAAGGTTTAGGACAAACAGCTAAGAGTGCTGAGTTTATAAAGAACTTAGGTAATATGTTTGAGTGGCAAAATACACAGAAGGAACAGGGAGATGAGCAGTTTAAACAAGAGTTTATTCAGGCCCTTCCTGAGGAAGACAGATTAACTATGGAGGGTATGGACCCAGCTACTCAAGGATTCTATATGGACCTTTATATGCAGGGTATACAAGAGCCTACAGGTGAACAACCACAGGACTTTACTCCTCAAACACAAGCACCTCTTGATTTAAACGTGAACTTCTAATATGGGTTTACTCACTCCTCTAATTAAGACTGTAGCTAAAGAACTCTCTAGTAAAGCTAATAAATATATAGCTGAACCTTTAATTAATCAAACCACTAAGACTTTAACTAAGAACGCTCCTGCAATTAAGGCTGCTGCTCAATTTGTAGCTGATAAAACACCTGCCCCTATTATGCAAAGGTTGGCCTCTAATGCTATTAATGACCTTACTGGTTTTTACTCTGGTAAGCCATTAGCTCAACCACTTGCCTCCACTATTGGCTTTGGTAAGACTGTGGCCAACACTGTTGAACAGGAACTTAATCCTTGGGCCTCTAAGTTGTATGCTACTGATAAGATATCACGTACTTTACAGAAGGTAACAAAAAAGAAGCTAAAGTTTCTTGACTCAGACCTAGTAACAAAGACTGTAGATAAAGAGATGAAGATTAGGTTAGGTAAAAGTAAGGTTACTAAACTTAAGAAGAAGTTAAAAGGTGAGGAAGATAAAGAAGTAAGGAAAGTTTTAGAGGCTAACTTAAAAGAAGCCGAGAAGAACGCTAATACTTCCCTTACTGATAAAGATAAGAAGGTGTTAAAGGACTCTATTGGTGCAGCAAAAGCTATTGAAGGCCAGATAGGTTATAACTACCTACAGACTAATCAACAGAAGATAGCCTCTAAGGCTCTTAACGACTCATTTGAGGCAGAAAACTATTTTGGCAAGGGTAAGTTTACCTTAGATGATTTCGTACAAATTAAGGACCTTGACAAGCCCTGGATGAATGAGGGTGTGTTAGGTAATGAACAGATGGCTACCTTCTTTGATAGAATTAAGAAGGCACAGAATATAGGTGATGATGAAGCAGTAGATATGTTCATCAAGAAGTCTAATGTATCTAAAGGTGCTGGTGATTTAATTCATAACATCAACTACAAAGCACCCAACTCTAAGAAAGTAACTAAGATTATTAAGAAGAATGATAAGGCCTTTGGTTCTAATGAAGAGCTAGGTAAGCAGTTAAAGAAAGCTGGTATTTCTTTTGAAGAGAAGGACGGTGTGTTATACTTCCAGGATAGCTTTAAGAGTTCTGCTTATGAGCTTGGTGGTGTTAACGCACAGCACAGTGTGGCCAAGGACGGCACTATGATTAGCTTTATTGATGATGTTAATGATATGTTTGGTATTAAGATGCCAGCAGGTAACAACGGTATCTCTGTCACTACTCCTTACATTCGTAATCCTTTAAAAGGAAGTGTTAAGAAACAGAAGAAGTCTCCTGAACAGAAGGCTGTAGACAAACAAAAAAACCTTCGAAGCAAAAAGATTGCTGAAGGTTTAGGTGTAGAAGGTAATAGGAACACTGGACAACAGGCCCTCACTCAGAACCAAAGATATACTGCTGACCAGATAGCTAATATGAAACCAGATAACCTAACGATGAAAGAGTGGTTAGCTTATCTGGCTAAAGTGGGTGTTATTCCTGCGACTGGTTATGGTCTTCTTTCGGGGGATGGGGGTAAGTAATATGGGCATCTTTAATATGTAAGTAACCCACCTCCTTATCTACCCACTCCCAGCCACCGAAGTCAGTGTGGCTAGGTAGTCTCTTAGTATGCCACTTAAAGTCATACCCCTCATCTTCTAAGGCCACTGGGTCAAACATATACAAAGTATCTCCACCTTCCTTATTGGGCATACTTACAGCATAAAGGAATACATAATCGTTCTCCTTAGCAAACTCCTTATTCCACTCAAACTTCTTCTGTTCCAGTAGTGTGTCATCATAGTGTGTTTTCCTACACTTAACTTCCAACATCACCCCCTCATCTTCATCTAGTGCATCAAACCTAGAGAATTTTTCCTTTTGTTTTATAAAATTAAAATCACTATTAAGTAACTCAATTACTTTATCTTCTGTTAACATTACATCCCTTCCTTGTCCTCATCACTCTCCCACTCACCAGTGTCAGCTAATCTCTGAAGCTTAGCATAGTAGTCCTCTTCCTCTGCTACCTTTAGCCCCTTCTTAATCATACTGACTGCACCTATCTGTAATAGTGCATCAGCATCTTCATCACTAACTTCCCAGGTATTACCCTTAGCCTTGTCCTTAATTTCATCAGGTACGTCCTCATAAGGAAGGACTATATAGTCACTAACCATACCTTTACGGGCTTCCGAAACTAACTCTCGAATACCTTCTAAGAACATAGCACCATACTCTTCTTCTGTGATGTCCTCTAACTTAAGGTCACAGGTCTTACCTTCTACTTCTTCAACTCTCATAACGCTTCTCCTATAATGTAATAGTGTT
>Ga0233437_1007500_pt1 | contig 10511 bp, 7 predicted proteins | sample SI_122_August201_FD_182714 | JGI IMG/M metagenome (GOLD analysis project Ga0233437, IMG submission 182714) | Seawater microbial communities from Saanich Inlet, British Columbia, Canada - SI_122_August2016_200_MG | ecosystem: Environmental > Aquatic > Marine > Inlet | place: Canada: British... | reverse complement strand
TGTTCTTTTAGTAAATGAACTTTTTCTTCCGGACTGTAATGCTTGCGCTTTTTTCTCATGGTTTTGGCTCCTTTTGTGAACTATAACATGGATGCCATTTTTCCATTTTGCGCTGAGGCAGCACAATTGTATAGACACAGCGTGCCCTTACACTCGAAAAGTGACTAGAAATTGGAGTTTCGAAGGTTTTGATCCGAGCGTACGAGGGCACGAATAACCTCAGTAAGCCGTTAACGCTGCCATTTTCACTCAATCTTTCCAACCACAGTGAGCGTATTTTCTGGTGAGCCAGCGCGAACGGCCCTTATCGCAAAGGTGGCAGCGCCAAGTGCCGTGTAAGCAGCCTCAGGTGTTTGATTGGCTAACAATATTTCCTCTTCAGCGGAGAAACCCTTCTAGCTCTTATATCGATCCCATAATTCGTCTGGTGAGGAAAATTCATGCAATCCAAATTCGCGTTCAAGCACTCCTTCAGTCTTTGTGCTTTCATGCTCCACAAAACCATCACCATTGGAGCTATATACAAATGGGACAAACATAATCTCAGCATATACTTGTTGTCGCTTGTGATTACATCGCCAATATTATATTTTTGGAGGTCAATGAGGGGTAAGAGAGTTATAACCATCAATAATGATACGAAATTATAGTCATGCCCAAACTTGGAACGAAATACACGTGGCTGTTGTCCACGGCACCGACATACCTGGCAGACCACAAAAGGGCGAGCAATCCGAATAGATTGCTCGCCCTTTGCATAAATCACTGGTTTCTCAGATGTTTTTTATGTCATACAGTTACCAGCTCAGCGTGGTATAAATCAAACATACGGGTATAAATTTCGTCCCAGAGTAGCGGTGACAGCTTAGTTTTTTACCGCCCCAAAAACGATAAATGACCATGCAACACTTCTTACATTTTCAGATGTAAGGAGTGTTTTGGTTTAGGTACATGTCACGCTTTTAGTTATTTCAAAATAGTTTTAGGGATATAAAGGCCAGATGACTGGCAACGTTAGCATGACTACGATTAGTAAAATGATATTTAGGAGTATTCCCACCCGAGTGTAATCTAAAAACTTATAGTCACCCGGCCCAAAGACAATCACATTGACCTGATGTCCAATTGGCATTAGAAATGAAGTTGATGCTGCCAAGACAACGCCGATTATAAAAGCACGTGGGTCTGCACCCAGGCGCAGGGCAGTGTCGATTGCAATTGGAATTACCAAGACTGTGGCAGCTGCATTTGATATGATCTCGGTTAATAAGCTTGTCATAAGATAAATGCCTATCAACACGGCTAATGCTCCCCATCCTCCGATGAAATTTACTATCCAATCTGCTATGAGTTGCGCTGTACCTGTGTTTTCCATAGCGATCCCCAAAGGGAGCATTCCGGCAATCAAAAATACTGATTTCCACTCGATGGACTGGTAGGCTTCGTCCATACTGATCGTGCCACTCAATACCATTGATATTGCACCGATAAGTAAGGCAATAGGGATGGACAACCATCCGGTGGAGATAAATATCAAGGCGCCTAGCAAGATGGCTACCGTTAGAGGGGCTTTGTGTGTACGGCGTGTTTCTAAAGGCGGATGGGTATCAAGTGTCAAAAAGTCGGGGTTATTGCGCAGGAGCGTTAATTTTTCAAACGAGCCTTGTACTAATAGGGAATCGCCAAATTGCAGAGGGACTTCTGCAAGGTGGGAAAACAGGGTATCTCCGTTATGCCGGATGGCCATGACAGATAATCCATATTGTATTCTGAAGTTCGTTTCGGCTAAAGTTTTACCTGACAGGGTTGAGTTCGGCGCTAAAATGATCTCTGCTAGCTTGAGCGAGTGATCGGGAATCTGTTTGGATGCAGTATCTCCTTCGGGAGCAGGTGCCAAACCTAAATTCTGGAGCGCTTCGACCAATGCTTCTGCGGGAGATTCTACTAATAGCCGATCGCCACTTTTCAGGCGGTGGTCAGATTGTGGGTTCAGGATTTCCTTTTCTACTGTTTTAATCTGTAAAACGGTTAGATCGTTCCAGTCAATATCGTAGATGCTTTTTCCTATTAGGGGAGATTTTCTCTGAATTTCTACTTCGCTAAGGTATTCTCGAACGGGGTTATCTTGAGATAGGCCTGTGGTTGGCGTGCGATCGGGCAGGAGATGTCGACCGATAAACACCATGTAGAGTATGCCTGTTATCAGAACAATTATGCCCATAGGCGCAAAATCAAAGAAATTAAGATTAGGGATATTTTCGTAATTCTGAAGCATGCTTGATGCCAGGATGTTGGGCGGGGTGCCGACTAATGTGATATTGCCGCCCATGAGTGACGCCCACGCTAGGGGAATTAACAGCTTTGATGGGGATGTTTTCATCTCGCGCGCGACACTGATCACTGCTGGAAGTAAAATTGCTACAGCACCGATATTATTCATAAAAGCTGACATGAGGCCCACTGTTAGCATGATTAAAACAAGCAAGCGAACCTGATTATGCCCTGCTAATTTCAAGATAAAGCGAGCAATTAGATCGGCTACGCCGCTGCGTGTTAGTCCTCCACTGATGATGAAAATAGCCCATACGGTGATTACGGCTGGGCTTGCAAAGCCTGAAAAGGCTTCGTCGAGCGAGAGTAGCCCTGTTAGTGTCAATGTGACCAACACCATCATGGCTACGATGTCCACGCGTATTTTTTCACTGACAAAGAGGATTAATGCAACGCCCAAGATCGAAAATATCAGATAATTATCGAGTGTCATGGTGTCTCCTAACTTTCTCTTTTTCCTTGGTTATTTTTATGCGGGCTATTCTTAATCGTTCCATTTTTTCGACTGTAAAAGCATATCCTGAATGAGAAATAGAATCCCCAGCTGTAGGAATTGCTGCTAACTCGGACATAATAAAACCAGCCAGTGTTTGATACGCGGGATTGGGCGCAAAGATGTTGCCAAGTAAGTCAGCTACATCTTTAATTGATTCGCTGCCTGCAATATGCCATTCGCCGTGCTTGTTATGTTCAGGAACTGTGGCGACAGGGCTGTGTTCGTCTTCAATCTCTCCGACGATCACTTCCAATAAGTTTTCCAGGGTGATGATGCCGTCTGTGCCGCCGTATTCGTCCATAACAATCCCAAGTTGATGCCCAGATTCTGTCAGGGTTGTAAATGCTTCAGGGAGGGTCGTGCTTTTGGGAATGAAGACAACTTTGCGCAGCATCTGTGCGAGGATGTCATCAGGGTCTGCCCAAATCAAATCTTTGACGTGGACATAGCCGATGATATGGTCAAGGTTGTTCCGCATGACAGGATAGCGTGAAAACCCGTTTTTTTTTGCAACTTTGAGAGCTTCTTTGGCTGTTGTGTTAGCTTCCAGGGCGATGATCTCAGTACGAGGCGTCATCTCTTCGCGCGTGAAACGATCGGCGTAGTCGAAAATCCGCGCTATCATTTGTTTTTGGATTGGAAGAAGTACCCCTTCTGTAGCCCCTTGTCGCACAAGAATCTCGATCTCATCGGCACTGATCGTTTTCTTTTCTGTTGGAAGCGGCCCAAATATACGCAGTACCCAATCAGTGGATGTCGAGAGCAATTGGATTGGAGTACGAATGATCCGCGCTAAAATTTCAAAAAAGGGCGTCACTGATATTGCGAATTGCTCTGGGTTACGAATAGCCAGTCGTTTTGGGGCTAATTCACCAAAAAGTAATGAAGCATAGGTGATGGTCAACACGACCAGCCCCAGGGCAAGTTGATCGGCATAGGGCGCGATGAGGGGGATCTGTTTCAGTTGGGGACTAAGCCAGCGAGCAGCTTCGATCCCGCCAACAGCCGATGCGAGGGTGGCGACTAAGGTGATGCCGATCTGGACAGTGGTCAGAAATTCAGCGGGATTTTCCTGTAAACGGAGGGTCCGCTCCGCTTTCTGGTTGCCACCTTCGGCTAAGGCTTGTAAACGAGCCTGACGCGCTGAAACAACCGCAATTTCTGCGGCGGCAAAAAATCCATTTGCGAGAATCAAGATGATGATAAAAATCAGATCAAAAAGCATGGAAGCTAATAGGTGATAATCGGAGTGTTCTTGTGCGAATAGGATACCATCCAGAAGTGAAAAAACTATTAGTGTTTTGTTGGAATAGGTAAATATTCAAGTCTGTGTAGGTTTATAAAAGTCTTATATTGAAATTCTCATATAAAAATCCTATACTGAAAAAGCGGGCGAATGATAATATTATTCATAAATTTCATAAAAAATATCAAGCAAGTGAACGAGAGAAAAGATTATGCAAGTAAACGGAAACTTTATTCGACGCTTTCTAAAATTGGAAGCCGCTGGCGGGATTATCCTGATGTTCGCGGCTGTCACGGCGATGATTTTCGCGAACACACCACTGGACAAATACTACCAACTCCTGATAGATACGCCCGTTGCTGCACAGATTGGCAGCTTTGAAATTGCCAAGCCTCTGCTGCTCTGGATCAACGATGGTTTGATGGCGGTTTTCTTCTTTTTAATCGGGTTGGAATTAAAACGAGAATTGCTCGAAGGCGAGCTTTCCAACAAAGCGAATATTATTTTGCCCGGAATCGGTGCGCTCGGCGGGATGCTCGTCCCTGCGCTCATTTACGTTGCCTTCAATCAGAACGACCCTGTCGCACTGAATGGCTGGGCAATCCCTGCTGCGACGGATATCGCTTTTGCGTTGGGAATTTTGACCCTGCTGGGGTCACGAGTTCCCGTCAGCTTGAAGATCTTCCTGACATCGCTGGCAATCTTTGATGATATAGGCGCAATTCTGATTATTGCGATTTTCTACACCGAGAAGATTTCCTTCGTTGCTTTGGGGATTGTGGCGTTCAGCATTCTGGTGCTCTTCATCTTGAACAAACGCCATATCGAATCTCGCAGTATTTTCCGTTTTATTGGCGTGGTAATGTGGGTAGCGATGTTGAAGTCGGGCATTCACGCTACCTTGGCGGGCGTCATTTTGGCGATGTTCATCCCGATAAAGTCGCATCATAACCCTGAGTTCTCGCCGCTCAAAACCATGGAATATGATCTGCATTCGGCGGTGGCGTATATCATCCTGCCAATCTTCGCCTTTGCAAACGCGGGCATCCGCGTGATTGGGATGAGCGCCGACCAGATTCTGCACAGCGTTCCGCTTGGGATTGCACTCGGGCTTTTCTTCGGAAAACAGTTGGGTATCTTCGGTTTCGTTTGGGCGGCGGTCAAAATGAAACTAGTCAAGCTCCCGTCAGCTTTTTCGTGGCAAACCCTCTATGGTGTGGCCGCGCTGGCTGGTGTCGGCTTTACGATGAGTCTCTTTATCGGTTCGCTGGCATTTGAAGAGACGGGCATCAACTTGCTTTTCGATGAGCGTCTTGGCATCATTATTGGTTCGCTTTTTGCTGGGTTGGTCGGATATTTTGTTCTGCGCAGCAGCCTGCCAGAGAGAGAATCTGCTTAGCACCACATAACAGCGGTGGTGGGGTAGGCTGACAGCTTTATCGTCAGCTATATCGAAACCAAAGCGGCGTATAAGAAATAGCTTTCTTTTCAGAAAACCGCTCTGATTTCGATACGCTCCAGCACGATAAAGCCGTGCTTACGCTATCCAATCTCCGCTAGATTGTTTTTAAGAGTTTGATAAGAGTTCCACTTCGTATAAGTTTTTACAGGTAAAATCCCGCACATTCAAAATCAACCTTGATAGGGAGTAGCCGCCCAAATTTTGGGATGGGCAGTCGTCAATACGGAGAAAGTTTCCCGGCTGTTCAACGAAAAGGCAAGACTATCGCCAACTTGGCGGTAGTCTTTTTTAATTACCGCCCAACCAAGGAGCAACTATGTTAGACCAATTGGAATTCACCGTTTTATCCGGGCTGCAAACTGTCTACGATCAGTTTGGCTGGCTTAGCGTCTTTTTGATGATGATCTTCGAAAATGCGACGGGCATCACGCCCAGCGAGATCGTACTCTCGTTGGCAGGCTGGATGTTGATCGAAGCGCATGGCGCAGACCCAAAGCTGATCCTGCTCGGCGGACTCTATGCGGGCGCAGGTAGTGCGATCGGTGCTTCGGTGGCGTACTGGGTCGCTCGTCTCGGTGGCAGGCCCATCGTCGAGCGCGTATCGCGCTGGCTGCGCATCGACCTGAAGCATCTCGACACGATTGATGCGCACGTCCGCCGCTGGGGGATCGGATTAGTATTCTTCGGACGCGTCATCCCCGGTGTGCGCACACTGGTCAGCATCCCCGCTGGCTTGGCTCGTATCCCCTTTGGTCGCTTTTTTGCGGCCACTTTTGTGGGCGCATATCTCTGGTGTACCTTGTTGATTGGGGCGGGCTATTTACTGGGGCATGAATGGATGCTCATCAGCACCTATCTGAAAGCCTATTTCCCCTACCTTGTAGCGGGCGGGATGGCTGTGCTGGCGGGTTACATCCTTTATACTTATCGGGCTTCGTTGATGAAGCTCGTGAAGATTCGTTCGAGATAATTGGAAGACAATCATGAATTGGCATAAAGCGAAAACTGAAAAATTGCTTGAAGAATTCAAGACTGATGCAACGGGTTTAAGCAGTGTCGATGTGCAGGCTCGTCTGGCGAAATACGGGCTAAATGAACTCGTCGAAAAGGGCGGTCGTACACCTTTTCAGATTTTTTGGTCGCAACCGACCGAAACGATGGTGCTGATTTTGATCGCGGCAGCAATCGTTGCAGCAGCGCTCGGCGACACCAAAGATGCCATCGCCATCATTGCCATCGTTCTGCTTTTTGCCATTCTTGGCTTCGTGCAAGAGTATCGTGCGGAGCGGGCGATGGCGGCACTCAAACAGATGGCGGTGCCGACCGTGAAGGTTTTTCGGGATGGAAAACTGAGCGAAATTTCCGTCCGTGAGCTTGTCCCTGGCGATATTGTCCAGCTCGAAACAGGCAATCTCATTCCCGCCGACCTGCGCCTGCTCGAAAGCGTCAACCTGCAAATTCAGGAAGCGGCGCTGACGGGCGAGTCTGAAGCGGTCAATAAATTTGTGGATGAAATTGATCGGGATGACCTGCCGCTTGGGGATCGCCGTAATATGGCGTATCTGGGCACGGTCGTCACCGGCGGGCGCGGACGTGGACTTGTAGTTGCTACCGCTATGGAGACAGAGCTCGGGCGCATTGCTGACTTGCTGCAACAAGTCGGCGAAGAGCAGACACCCTTACAGCGGCGTCTCGACCGCCTTGGCAAGATGCTTGCTACTGTAGGTATTGCCTTCGCAGCCCTAATTTTTGTAATCGGTATCCTGCGTGGCGATGACCTGCGTCACATGCTGCTGACAGCCGTTTCAGTGGCGGTCGCCATTGTCCCCGAAGGTTTGCCAGCAGTTGTGACCATCACGCTAGCGCTTGGCTCGCAGAGTATGCTCAAACGACAGGCACTCATCCGCAAACTGCCTGCGGTTGAAACCCTCGGCTCTGTGACCGTAATCTGCTCCGACAAAACAGGCACACTCACCGAAAACCGCATGACCGTCGTGGTGCTGGATGTTGCCGAACACCGTCTTGACTTGAGCGAAGAAGTCCGTAAGGGCGGCATTGTGCGCATGACAAAAACATCCCCGCAGGAGACGGTCTCGTCGATCGCCCTCAGCACTATCGGTGGCGCACTTTGTAACGATGCCAGCATCCTGTCCCTCGACGATGATAAAACCTTCCGCACCCTCGGCGACCCAACTGAAGGCGCGCTCTTGGTCGCTGCCGCTCGGCTTGATTACTGGAAGGAATCGCTTGACCAATCCTTCCCGCGCATTGCTGAAGTGCCTTTTGACTCCGAGCGCAAGCGCATGACCACCGTCCACTCGCTCGCCAAGCATGACCCTGATCTGTTGGTTGGGTTAAGGATCAACGGTGCAAAATCGCTCGCCTTCACGAAAGGCTCGGTCGATGGTTTGTTGGAAATCTCATCTCGTGTTTGGGTGCAGGGTAAATTTCAGGAGATGGACGATAACTGGCGCAACCGCATCCAAAAAGCGAACGATGAGATGGCAGCCAAAGGGATGCGTGTGCTCGGTATTGGGCTGCGTCTCCTGGACGATGAACCTGCTTCCGTTGATGCGACTCTCGAATCATCCCTGACCTTTATCGGTCTCTTCGGCATGATCGACCCGCCGCGTCCCGAAGTTCGGGATGCCATTATGAACTGTGCCACAGCAGGCATCCGCCCCGTCATGATCACGGGAGACCATCCGTTGACCGCTCTCGAGATCGCTCGTCAGCTTGGAATCAACGATAACGGACGTGCTCTGACAGGCATAGAATTGGAAAAACTCTCGTTTGACGAACTCAAAGAGCGTGTCGAAGACGTAAGTGTCTTCGCACGTGTTTCTCCCGAACATAAACTCAAGATCGTCCAAGCCCTGCAGGAGCGTGGACATATCGTCTCGATGACGGGCGATGGAGTCAATGATGCGCCCGCTCTGCGCCGTGCCGACATCGGTGTGGCGATGGGCATCACGGGCACGGATGTTTCGAAAGAAGCCGCCGACCTTGTGCTACTGGACGACAACTTCGCTACCATCGTCGCCGCTGTCGGTGAAGGACGTACCATTTACGACAATATTCGTAAGTTCGTGCGTTTCTCGGTAGCGGGGAATATAGGCAAAGTGCTGGTGATGTTGCTGGCGCCTTTCCTTGGCAAACCCATCCCGCTACTGCCGTTGCAACTGCTCTGGCTCAATCTGCTCACGGACGGGTTGCTCGGATTGGGGATGGGCGTCGAAGGTCCCGAACGGGATACGATGAAACGCCCACCCTACTCACCGAAGGAAGATGTTTTTTCACGGGGTGGTTGGTGGCAAGTCAGTTGGGTGGGTATATTGATCGGTGCGCTGGCACTTGGTTTGGGTTCTTACTACTTCTTCAACGGTCGCCCTGAGTGGCAGACGATGCTCTTCTCTTTTCTGGCGTTCGCGCAGGTGTTTCAGGCGTTGGCATCCCGCTCGAGCAACGAGAGTCTCTTCAAATTAGGCGTATTCTCGAATCCGCTTTTGGCGGTGCTTGCGCTGGTCGTCGTCGCCCTCCAGTTGGCTGTGCTCTACATCCCCTTTATGAGCAACTTTTTCAACGTGGCACCGCTCTCGGCGATGGATCTTTTGATTGCGATTTGTGTAAGCAGCATAGTCTTCTTTGCGATGGAGTTAGAAAAGGTGTTGATGAAAAATAGGAAAACAGGTTTCTGATATTTATGAGTTATTGCTTTAAGCTATCAAGATTACAAGCTCCGCGTGGTAGCAACCGTGTATATGGGTATAAATTTAGGCCGAAATTAATAGTGACTGCTTAAGTTTAGGCAAGTTTAGTTTTTTGTTTTTCACTCCCCATGCTAAGAACATGGGGAGTGTTTTGATTTAATGAGCGAGAAGAATATCCAATCTACGCATTTGGTGGAGGCTTTACAGTATAGACCAAAGGAGATGATGACCTAAGAAGGTTGAGTGTTAGTATACGAATAAAAAACTGTGATACACACCACACAACAGTTCCTATATACGGGATTGCTTCGGCGATAAAACTGCCTCGCAAAATCATTATCACTTATTCTTTTACCACCACCCAAGAGTTTACTAAGGGAGTTAAGGTTTAGCTAGGGGAATGTGTGCCCCTACTATTAGACGTGTGATGCGAGTGCAGCGAGCGTCTAACGTGCGCTTCAGCCGCGCGAGGAACGAGCGTTGACTGGAAGCGATTGTTATATATCGATTTTATAAATTTAAACTCTTTCACTTTCTTTTGACTCTAACCAGTGCAGAGAGTTTTGATTTCCATCGACTATCAGTGAGGGAAAATACACCACCAGAAACGAAACGAACATCCTCGACGGTGTAAAATGCTTTGGGATTGAAGCGTTTTATATGAATAGCCATAAAGGGTAATTGGGAACGTCTGATTACGGAAAATAGCAAATGTACCAGGCCAGTAGAACCTTCTGCGTTGACCATGGTGACACTAAAGTGATTGTTTCTCAGGAAAGTTACTAACTCTGACGCATCATGATGAGTAACCACTCGGACAATAATCTTACCTATAGCAAGTTTCTCCTCAAAGACAATACCAATAAAGTTGCCAATAGAAAAACCGAGTGCATAGGCGAAATAGTTGGCTATATTGGTTAGGTTCTGCATGACCTGGCCAATTGCAAGCAACCAAATCAAGATTTCGAAGAATCCGAGTATTGGAGCAACTACTTTCTGACCTCTGGCAACAAGAATTATGCGAAGTGTGCCTAAAGATACATCAATAATTCTTGCAAGGCAGATGAGAAGTGGAATAACAACCCAAGTAACGACAGTAGGGTTTATAAGATTGAGCATAATCAGATCCTATTATTAATTTCTCTACCGTACAAACAGGATAAAAAATCAGTCAAAAGGTTACACTTAGGTTACGAAGCCAGAAAGTGGAGCCAAATGACTGATCGCTACAAAGTATACACAAAAGTATTGAAAAGCATCAAAGCA
>Ga0233437_1007499_pt1 | contig 10512 bp, 15 predicted proteins | sample SI_122_August201_FD_182714 | JGI IMG/M metagenome (GOLD analysis project Ga0233437, IMG submission 182714) | Seawater microbial communities from Saanich Inlet, British Columbia, Canada - SI_122_August2016_200_MG | ecosystem: Environmental > Aquatic > Marine > Inlet | place: Canada: British... | reverse complement strand
TGAGAAAAAGCAGGTCAAAGTCAAAGCAGTTTTTGATCAAGGCCAAGAACACTAATTATGAAGTTAAACGAATTAAACATACAACAAGTACATGAGGGGTTAAGTAGCAAACAGTTTTCATCTGGTGAAGTCACCAAGGCTTGTTTTGATAAAATCAAAGAAAAGGATGAAGACTTAAATGCTTTTATTACAATTACAGAAGATCGAGCTCAACAAGAGGCAGCCAAGATTGATGCAAAAATAAAACAAGGCACCAAAATAAAAGTTTTGGAGGGAGTTCCTGTTGCTATCAAGGACAATATTATGTTGTCCAGCGTAAAAGCTACTGCAGGTTCAAATATCCTTTCAACTTATGTTGCGCCCTATGATGCGACGGTTATTGAAAAACTAAAAAAACAAGGTTCTGTTTTCTTGGGAAAAACAAATATGGACGAGTTTGCAATGGGTGGATCTGGTGAAACTTCCTTCTTCGGTCCAGCTCGGAATCCTCATAATCTGGACAAGGTCCCAGGTGGCTCATCAAGTGGGTCAGCAGTTGCAGTTGCTTCCAATGAATCTATCTATGCATTGGGGTCAGATACAGGTGGTTCAGTTCGACAACCAGCTTCACTGTGTGGAATTGTTGGTTTCAAACCTACCTATGGACGAGTTTCCCGTTATGGTTTAATGGCTATGGCTTCAAGTTTTGATCAGATCGGTTGTCTTACCAAGACGGTCAAAGATTCAGCTTATGTTTTTGAAAGTATTGCTGGAGTAGACAAGTTGGATTCAACAACGGTAGACAAAAAACCAAAAGTTTTAGATGAACTTGAAAAAGACTTGCAGGGTTTGAGAGTTGGCGTACCAAAGGAGTTTTTCGTCAAAGGAATGGATCCAAGAGTGGAGATGCAAGTCAAAAGTTCAATTGATAAATTACTAAAGCTAGGCGTTGAATTGGTAGAAGTTAGTTTGCCGAAAACAGCTTATGCTCTAGCTACATATTATGTATTAATGCCAGCAGAGGTTTCCTCAAATTTGGCTCGTTATGATGGTGTGCGCTATGGTTATCGAGCAGATTCTGGAAATTTGTTGGAAATGTATTTGAAGTCTCGAAGTCAAGGTTTTGGTGAAGAGGTACGTAGAAGAGTTATGCTCGGAACCTATGTTTTATCTTCTGGATATTATGATGCTTATTACAAAAAGGCGCAGCAGGTTCGTCGTTTGATCAAAGAAGATTTTGATAACGTTTTCAAACAAGTTGATTGTTTGGTTACACCAACTTCTCCAACGGTAGCCTTTGATATAGGTGAAAAATTTGATAATCCTATGACTATGTATCTGGCTGACATCTTCACGGTTTCAGTTAATGTAGCTGGGTTGCCAGGTATTTCTCTTCCATGTGGCCAGGTTGACAAGCTCCCAGTTGGACTTCAGTTTATAGGCAAGCATTTCGATGAAAAGACCATGCTTGGTCTTGCTCATCAGGTAGAAAATATTTTGTAAACATATGGATATCTCTTGGGAGTTCACAGTTCTAGATATTACTGTAATGATTGGTATTGTTTTGATTGTTGTCCTTTTTGTCGTGGTGAAGTTTTTCTCCAATAGCAACAAGTTACCAAGTGATATTGATCGAAAGTTTTATCAGGACAGGTGGAAAAAGATCGAAGAACTTATGAGTTACGGCAAGGAGATGAATTACAAGCTCGCTGTAATCGAGGCTGATAAACTTCTTGATGACTGCTTGAAGTCTATGCGTTTTCAGGGAGGAACAATGGCTGAGAGATTAAAATTTGCTTCATATAAATTTACTAAACTAAAACATGTTTGGTGGGCTCACAAAGTGCGGAACAAAATTGTGCACGAGACTAGGTACACGTTGCGTCATGGTGAAGCCAAAAAAGTGCTTACTTTATTTCGGCAAGCCTTAAAATTGCTTGGCGTATTATAAAAATATGAAAAAACTTCTTTACTTATTGCTCTTTTTCTCATTAGTTTTACCAGTGACTGCTAGTGCGGCCACCAATGACCTTGGTCTTGAACCACTACAGTTTGAGTTGTCCAAGGACTATGGCAATCTTATTATTGGCAACAATGTACGCGTTTATACCTACGTAGTTAATCGTGGGGCAGATGATGCTACAGGTTATGTAGTTTTCAAGGTTGATCAAGAGATCGTTGGTCAATCTGAAGTTTCAGTTACCACAAATGGAGTCAAGGATGAAGTCTTTGCGGATTTTACGGTCCCGAGTTATGATTTTAATATATACGTTGAACTTTTAAATGTTGAACCAGGTGATTCCAATCCTGATAATAATCAGATTTTGAGTAAACTGTATCATGTACAAGGTGATAATGATAATGACGGCAAAGGTGATGATATTGATCCAGATGATGATAATGATACTTGGAATGATGTTTATGAAGAAAGTCAGGGTACAGATAAATTCAAAAAAGATACTGATGGTGATGGAGTTATTGACCCAGAAGATGAATTTCCACTCGACGCAAGTAAATATAGAACTGAGCCAGAACCAGAGCCAGAACCAGAAGTCGCTCCGGTAATTCCAACCCAACAAGAAAAAGCACCAGAGGTTGTTCCTGAACCAGAAAAAAAATCATTTATCAAGGAACTATTTACCAATGATGAAGATGACGAGCGCAAAGCAGAGTTGGTTGAACAGTTTTACAATTCTCCAGACGTTGAGCTTTTGAAAGATGTAAAGATAAATGCTTATCCGGTCAACTGGAATACCTATGATTTTTCATTTACCACTAATATTGATTCTCTTGAATTGGAGAGTTTGGATTATGTGTGGACATTTAGTGATGGCGTTGAAAGCAAAGAGATGGGTCATCATCGCTTTAGTGGAACTGGTGAGTACTTTGTTACCTTGAAAGTCAAAGGTCCTTGGGATAATTATATTTATGATAGCGTGACTATCAATATTGAGTTTTGGTCAGTTTATAATTACTGGCTGTGGTTAATTGTTCTGTTAATTATTGCTATACTTTTCTTGTATAGTTATGAATTCAAACATCGGCATCAGAAAATTGCTGACAGTAATGACGTAAAGGCACCAAAGGAAACTAAACAACGGGTTCCTAGAAGTCCAAAAAAACCAAAAATAAAAAAGGAGGAATAAAATAAACATGAAAAAATTGCTTGTCATAGCACTTTGTCTTGCCAGCTTTGCTAATTTTGCATTTGCACAAGATGAATTAGTCTCGCATTATCAAACACTTGATGAGGCTTATATTAAGTATGAGCAACTTGGTTGGCAAACCTACGAGTTTTATGTTTTGACCAACTTTGAAGAAGGAGAGGCCTTGAGTTACGAGTGGACAATCGACAACAAGGAAACATTTATAGCTCCAAAACTTCGTTTTTTCTTTGATCAGGGTGATCATGTCATCAAGGTCAAAGTTGAGGACAAGTTTGGAAATGTTCAATATGACACTGTACGACTTGGTGTGCGCTTTTGGTCACTGAAAAACAATTGGTTTTGGTGGGGACTATACTTGGTTGTCATTTTAATTATTTTGTATTATTGGGTCGCCAAGATTGTATATTTATTGAACAGAAAAAAAGTTAGCAAAGAGGTTAGATATTTTCTAGACGTTTTGGATGAGCACGGATGGGTGGAACGGGTAATTGCTGAACACGTCAAGAAAAAGGAGCAAGAGAAGACTCCAAAGAAGGGTAATTAATATTTAATATAAGAATATGTACATGATTCTTCGTTGGTTAATAAATGCTGTTGGTTTATTGGCGATTGGATACTTTATCCCAGGGATTGAGGTTGCAAGTCTGTACTATGCCTTGATTTTGGTTGTAGTAATTGGCTTAATTAATTTCGTTCCAGGGACTATTTTGAAAATTATCACTTTCCCAATCAATATTTTGACTTTGGGATTATCAAATTTAATTATTAACGCTTTTATCTTTTGGTTTGTAGCTTCGTTTATTCAGGGCTTTGATATTACAGTTTGGTGGGCAGGTTTCTTGGGTGCAGTTTTGTATACAATTGTTTCCACCTTTAGCTCTTGGATGTACAAAGAAAGTTACATGCACTAGAATTAAGTATCAATAAATTATGAAAAACATTATAGGTTTAGGATTACTTGCAGGTGTCTTTATGTTGATCGCGACTACGTTGCTTAGCATGGGGCTACACTCAATCTTTCCGTCACTTCAAGTTGAAATGGCCAATCAGCATGTTTATCGTCCAATGAATTCACCACTCATGACAATTTTTTATCTTTATCCATTTATTCTTGGTATTGCCTTGGCTTGGGTGTGGGAACGTGTCAAAAAAGAGTTCAAAGGTAAACTTTTCAAAAGAGCAGTTTGTTTTGGTCTAGCTTATCTGTTGGTTGTCGGTTTGCCAGGGATGTTTATTACTTACACCAGCATGCAAGTTTCTCTTCTAATGATTAGCTCATGGTTGCTTGGTGGGTTTGTGAATGGAATTGTTTCAGGTCTAACGTTTGCCAAATGGAACAAATAGAAAAAGAAATTCAAGCTCTAAAAAATAGAAACAAAAAAGTAGAGGCTGACAAAGCCTGGGAAACCAGTTGGACTCGGCGTCTGCTTATTGTTTTGTTAACCTACATCGTAATTGTGGTGTTTTTTTATATCGCTGAACTACCTAACCCTTGGGTAAATTCAATCGTGCCAGCTTTGGCATTCACTTTATCAACCTTGTCTCTAGGTTTTGTGAAACAGTTTTGGGTAAAGAAAGTTCACAAAAAATAATATGAAGACTGAACTGTTTGAAAAATCCAAAAAGTGGATGACCGAAGCTTTTACTCGAGTTGGACAAGTCCATGGACCGACGCATCATGAACGAGCAGTTCATTGGGTGAAGCAGTTGGATCCAGCGGCCAGTGAAGCTTTGCTTATTGCTGCAGTGACTCACGATATTGAGAGGGCCTTTAATGGTGACTGGAAAGCCGGTTCAAGTGACCCAGATAAACTAAGGAAACATCAGGATTTGTCTGCCAAAGAAGTTGGTGGTTTTTTGCAAAGGCAGGGGGCTGACAAAGACTTAATTGAACGGGTGAAAGAGTTAGTCTCTCGTCATGACGAAGGTGGAGATGATGAACAAAACACTTTATGTAGTGCTGATGCTCTTACTTATTTTGACCATTCAGCTTTGCGTCACGCCAAGAAATGCGATGGAGTCTGTGTGACAAAACAGCAAATGATTGATAAGTTTGATTATGTCTGGACAAAGCTCAAAACTGACAAAGCAAAGGTGTTGGCTAAACCAATGTATGACAAAGCTGTTGAGTCGTTGACCCATCTGTCAGCGCATAGCCATAGTTAGGTGAAATTTCATAACACATTTGTAAAATAAAATAAGTTTATAAATAAAATGAAAGCAAAAGAACGGAAATTGAATCGTAATATTTGGAAGTTCTATTTGTATAAGGTTCTTGCGGGAATGTTTTTTTCTATACCCGTGATGGTTTTATTCTGGCAAAATAATGGATTAAGTCTTACAGAAGTTATGGTTTTGCAATCAATTTTTGCCATTTTAGCGGTAATCTTTGAAGTGCCAACGGGCTATTTTGCAGATGTGCAGGGCAGAAAAAAAACACTAGTAATTGCAGGTGTAACGGGTTTCATAGCTGTGACCATTTATAGTTTAGGTCATAATTTTTTCCAATTTGTTATTGCAGAGATATTTTTTGCGCTAAGTGTTTCTTTTTCATCTGGAACAACAGCTGCTTTTGTTTATGACACATTACATGACCTTGGTAGAGAGTCTGAGTACAAGAAAATTTGGGGCAAAGCTCTTTCCTATGGGATGTTTGCTTTGGCCTTCTCTAGTGTGCTTGGAGGGTTTATTGCAAAAGTAGATTTGAGATATACTCTTTATGCTTCAATTCCATTTTTTGCTATGATGATTCCATTAGCGCTTTCAATGCAGGAGCCTGAAAGGCATAAACTTGTTTTTAAAAAGGGTTACACAAGAGAACTATTGAAAACTATTAAGGTAGTTTTACTTAAAAATAAAAAACTTAAGTGGATTATAGTTTATTCAGGGGTGATTTATGCATTTAATCAATCGGCCTTGTGGTTATATCAACCATATTTCAAACTTTCAGGTTTAGATATTGCATATTTTGGGATTGTCTTTGCTGGTTTTCAGGTTGTTGCAGCTTTGTCAGCAAAGTATGCTCACAAGATTGAAGAAAAATTAGGACAAAAATATTCTTTGGCAATGCTTGTATTTTTAGTTGCCGGAAGTTATTTTCTGATGAGTAATTTTGTTTTTTTATTTAGTTTCTCGTTTTGTTTTATTCAGCAATTTGTTAGAGGGTTCAAAAATACTGTGGTTACTGATTATATAAACAAGTTAGCTGATCCAAGCATGAGGGCAACAACTTTATCTGCAGAAAGTTTTGTTGGAAGATTGATATATGCAGCAATTATTCCAGTTTTTGGTTGGATTGCAGATATTTATACTCTTGGACAAGCATTAACGGTAATGGGGGCTACGACTTTAATTACTGGATTAATAATTTTAATTGTTCTAAAAAAAGTTAAAGTGTTGTAATCTAAAAAAGGATGTTTATTTTAATTTGTATATGAAAGTATTATTACACGCTTGTTGCGCACCATGTGGTGGACAAGTAATCAAAGAGTTACAAGAAGGCGGTCACAAGGTGATCGTTTATTATTATAATCCCAATGTTTTTCCAGAAGATGAGTATAAACTCAGGATGAATGAAGTTGAAAGATATACAAAGGAAATGGGAGTCAAATTAATCAAAGGAAAATACGAACACGATGAGTGGCTTGAGTTTGTCAAAGGTTTAGAAACTGAACCTGAAAAAGGTAAACGCTGCGAGAAATGTTTTCAGAAAAGACTGGGTGAAGCTGCTCAACGAGCTAGCGAAGAAGGGTGTGAAGCATATACTTCAACACTGACAATCAGTCCTCATAAGCCCGCTGAGATGGTCAATCGGATAGGGCAGGAGTTTGCTGATTTTTATGGACTTCAATATATAGATACTATCTGGCGCAAGAACGATGGTTACAAGAAATCCTGTGAGATATGCGAAAAGCATGATTTTCATCGCCAGGACTATTGTGGTTGTGAGTTTAGCATAAGAAAATAGATTTCCTAAAATTACAAGAAAGACAAGGCTGTGGCCTTGACTTTTTTTGTTATACATGATATATTTTTCAGTTCTTTAACTACACAGCACAGGAGGTGCTTCATGTTCGGACTCATTCTCTTCGCGTTTTGGCTTCTCGGGAGCAGTGGGTTGGTTATCATTGCGATACTTACTCATTCACCCCTTGGTGAGATGCTTCTCGTTCCGGGAACAAGTCAGGTTGGATCATTCATCCTTTATCTGGCGGGAGCTGCATTCAGTTTCATCTGGTGGTTCTTTACGATTCAGATGGTCTACCGTCGCTGGGTTGGTCCTGGCGAGATCGTAGCTCGCTTTGGAGGATCCAAGCCAAGTGGAAACACTGAGGAGGAGCTGAGATGCAAGTTCTTTTTCCCGGGCAGCAATCCCGTGATCATGCCATGGTTTCATCGAGCTGTTCTGATTCCTACGAATCCTCTACGCTTCGAATTCTCATTCGACGAGGGGTGGGGGCCTCATGAAGAGGACAGCAATGTCACCTTCAATCTCTATGTCAGAGTAGAGCAGGTCCGCGACATGATGTACAGAGCAGCAAACTTCATACAGAGCCCAGGAGCTCATGGATTTAGAGACAAGGTGTTCGATCATGTCAGTTCTGGGATTCGGGCAGATCTCAAGCAATGGCTCACTCGCAACCTGACTGCGGTTGGGAGTAGGTCCATTTCTGATGATTCCATGAGTGATCTCAGAAAGGCTCTTCAGGCTGGATACTTCGATCGGCTTGGCATGCAGCTCGAAACTCTCACCTGGAATCCAATGGATCCTAGGTAATATCATCAAAAGTCTCACAGACCGTGTTCTGTGAGACTTTTTAATTTGCGTAGATATTGACAAACGTAAGGGAATGTGATAAGCTATCATGTTCGTTAACAAACACGAGGTGTTTTATGTGGAAGGGACTCCTTTCCATACTATGGGGCTTGGTTGCCATCGTTTCTTTGCTCTGTGGTCTGGCTGTTTTGACCTTCAAGCTTCAAGGCTGGCTTGTCTGGCCTGGTTTCGAGCCAGGTAAGATGGTCATGGTCTACAGTCTCCTCTGGTGGTTCTTTCTCTGTACTTGGCCGTTGATATTAGCATTGTGTTACAGGCGACTTGTTCTACCTGGCACAGTGTTGGTTAGATTCGGACCAGTCATAACCTGTGATGCCTTTGGGTTCAACTTGGATCACATCAGTTCATATGAACCAGGGAAGTCTCCGGTAGTAATCCCATGGCTGCACGATTTTGCAATCGTGCCTCATAGACCACTAAAGTTTTATTACCAGTTCAGTGGTCGTTCCGTTGGGAGCATTGAGATACGTGACCAAGAGGGGCAGTCCGTCGTTTGTGAATTCACAGTTCACGCACGATTGAATAACTATGAGTTGGCAGCCTCAACTTTGGTAGTCAAGGATGCTTCTCTTGTCCGTGGTATTCTCAAGGAGTACCTTGAGTATTCCGTTTGGACAGAGATGAAAAACTGGATGATAAGTGGTCAAAACTTCTATGCAGGTGATCCATCATTTGAGGGAAACCTCGAAAACCTTCGTCTCCAGTTAGAACAAAAGTACCTGACCCATTTCGGATATGCCATAGATAGTCTTGTGTTCAATCGGAACATGCCTACCTCTCACTACTAGAGAGATACAAAAGCCTCACAGACCGTATTCTGTGAGGCTTTTCTTTTTGTGTTTATTGCGATTATTGACAAATCGAGACTATCGTGCTATACTTGTATGTCGAGCTGGCACTAACTGGACATATATTGACTGGAGGTCCTGGTATGAATTCTCAACCAGGAGGTGCCTATCAAACGTCGAATTGTAGATTTCGTCGTCATCGACAAAGTTCGAGCTGATTGCGAACGGCTCAAGGTCACAGTTTATCAGTACCTGTCTGATGTGGGAACACACAGAGAGGTTGATGAATTCCTGGCTTTGTATGGCTGTTGGTGCTGCTTTCCTGGCAGCTATGGTCCTTGCTACGGCAAGGCGCCACGGGAAGAGAGTCCTGAACTCCTTTTCGACCAAAAGCCTGAGCGGCGAGCGTATCTGACCCGCGGTGAAAAGCGGGAAATGGCACGCATTCGCGAACTGCTCTACTAACCACAACCTTCACTGAAGCAGTCCAACACCGGGCTGCTTTTAACTTAGTTTGGAGGTTGACTAATTTTGTAATTGGAGATATTATATTTTGTTGATCTCAAACTTAGGAGGGGGCATGTTTTTTCCTCGTAAAAGAAAAAAAATAATTTGGCATAAAGGGTCTTTGCTGCAACGTATAAAACTACACCTCACAGCTGGGTTTCTGTGGCAAGTTTCATTGTCAGGTGGCTTTATCTATAAAGAGTGGAATGATCAACTGACAATGGAGATACTCCTTGTCTTGAGAGCCAATTCTCGTGGGGGTTTATTGAAAAATGTGAAAGACACGAGAAGGCTTCTTGCTTGGATGGTCGATGATAGAAGTAATTGGGAAGTACTTTGCGTCGTTGGGCATGTTCTTGACCAACACATGGATTTACAGAAAAGGCCATCTACCAAAGAGATTAGTGATGTTCTCAATCATCACCTTGGGATACTAGTTCTAGACTCCTTAGAGTTGGTAGTAGAGGAGATCAAGGTTGATTCAATTTGGCAATCAGAACAAAAGGGTAATTAAATGGAAAAACACAAACACCAGCAGTACACGTCTGCTGGTGTTTTTATTTATTAAAAAAGCAGACAGTCAAAGGACTATCTGCTTTATGTGTTTACTTGCTGGCGATCTGTGCGCCAGGTTCTGGATCTGCTGTCAGGTGCTTCTTTCTTCCGGACGCGAACGGGACGCAGTTCAGGATATATGCCATCGGGCCAAACTCCTCAGTCTCGCGCAGTTCGGTGTCGTGGATCAACAGAACAAAGTCTGTCTCAGCACCTTTGTGAACAACCTTCTGGTTGAAGAAGAACCGTCCGTTCTGGTGTCGCGTTCTCTTGTCTTCACCCTGAACCGCGATCCGAACGTTGATTTCCACCATTCCTTCGCTTCTTTCGATCTGCGAAAGGACCAACCCGAAGATGTTCTCATGTTGAAAGATCTGACCCATTGTGCCTCCTATGGTTACGGGACTATGTTATTTAATCACAAAAAGATTAATGAGTCAAGATTAATTTGACATTCCCTGTAAAATTGCTAAAATTCTATTCGCGCGTCCCACACATATTGGAGGACTGAATGAGCCAAAGACAGTGCCCTGTCCTTATTTTCGATAAGCCAGGCACAACGTACGATGAAGCTCTTCGTACTATGCTTGAATTCTTTGTTCGGGACGGATGGATGTTTGACATTCATTATGTTGACAACATCAGGGATCCTGATCAGATCAGATTCATGCAGTCTCGT
>Ga0233437_1007497_pt1 | contig 10513 bp, 11 predicted proteins | sample SI_122_August201_FD_182714 | JGI IMG/M metagenome (GOLD analysis project Ga0233437, IMG submission 182714) | Seawater microbial communities from Saanich Inlet, British Columbia, Canada - SI_122_August2016_200_MG | ecosystem: Environmental > Aquatic > Marine > Inlet | place: Canada: British... | reverse complement strand
AACGCCAATCGAACTTCCCGTAAGCTCTTTTCCAATTCCTTTTGAATTGGGTCAGTTGATGTCGGATCTTCCTCAACCTGATACTCCTGAAGCAAATCAGCAAAACTTGTATTATTACCCTCCTGATCAAGCAATTTTTCAATTCCCAGATCAACTAATCTGCCCCGGAGGCAGACAAGAAATTCTACATTTATATTGAAGGCTGCATCAGTAGCGTTAGCAGAGCCGGTCCACACATTTGCCTTCCATCCATCATCCATGACAAATAGTTTAGCGTGTAACCCCGAGAGCAATGGTGTGTTTTTTTCTTCTGCCATCTCATCTTCAGATTCTTCGCTTTCAGCGTCTCGACTTAAAGTAAAAACCTTTCCATACCGTTGTAATGTACCTTCTTTAATCTTTCCTAATGATTCCTGAAGAGAAATAATGACGCAATCTCTTCTTTGCTTGATTAGGTTTTCAACAAAATTATCAGAAAGAAATGGCGACATGGCCAGCATCCGTCGCTTGGGAGCACCGAATGTAAAATTTTTATACCCCGATATGCCAATTGGATGAAAAGAAAGTTTTTCTATGCCCTCTGGAGGCTCAAAGAGAACTCGTCTAACTTCATATTGCATCTGCTCGACCTTATTGATGGTTACCTGATCTGGAGATGTTATTGACAGGCCGGGCAACTGCTGAATAAAATCACCAATTGGGTTGTTAATCCCGTATGCATTGACTCTTTCCGAAAGAAGTCCGTCAAGTACAAGCACTGTGTCCCACGATTTATCAAAAGTAAGATTACGACTGAGACAAATAAACCGATAATATATTGGCTCGGTTTCATGAGTATAACGTATGACCCAGATCTTGGGATGAAACACACCGTTAGCATTTGGCGGCAGTACTTCATAAACCGATTTTTCAAGATAGGCAAAAATACGCTCCTGTTTTCTTGGTACAGATATCTGCCCAGCCTGACAAAATATACTGATTCTGTCGGCATTTCGCCTCACAGATTCAAGAAGAGCCAGCGGATCTGAAGTGATATCACCTGAATCTTCTTCCCAGTCAAAAAAAGTAAAAGCCAGAGGAGTAGTAAGAAGAGCATGAAGATCAAGTGAAAAAGTGCATCCGATGGCATGATCGAGCATATACCCAGCTGGAGGACGGAGGGTTTCTAATAGCAGACTGCGATCTTGTGGATTAAGCACTTGTATATTCTCCGGTATAGGCTTTCTGGATATCGGTAACTATGGTTTGCACAGTACTCCACCGATAGTCAAGTCTGTTGGTACCAGCGGCTCCACCCCACAATTCAAGCGCTCTTTGATTAAAGAGCCGTGCCTGCCCTTTTTTTAAAAAGCGTTCTCTATCACGAATAAAACTTTCAGTTTGATGATTATCAAGAAGTTTTTGCAGGTCATCTATCTTAAATACAAAATCAAACCATGTATCAATAAATATTTTTGTTGGCCTGGGAATACGTAAATTTACTGAATAGACTATTTTCCAGAATTCTTTCAAATCCCATTGGCGAAGCGTTTCTTTCCGAGATTGAATAAGCATAGCCCACACTGTAAATTTCTTATTGTATTCTATATTTTTTTCCTCGCTATCAGAAGCTTTTGCCAGCAAATGGTTATAGAGAAGAGCAGCACCATGAATAGTTTCAGAAAAATTCTGAGCATGTTGTAACTGTTTTCGATATCTGCTGGACAACTCACCAACTTGTGGATGTTCCCATGGAAACTGAACTGACTTGCTGGATTTTCCCTGATCTACCAAAAAGGCAAGAAAAGTACCGGGGGCATTATGCATTATTCTTTCCCTTAAATAATTTGCTTCTTCGCTGGTTAAGCTAAGAGAAGTTTCCACATAGGGAAAATACTTAGGGCAAGGTGGTAATCCCGGATGCCAATTTTGCAGATTTCTACCCGTTTCGATAGAGTCTTCTCTGCTTCTCATAGTGAGGGGTTTAGGAGGACCGTGTACATGGAGGGCATGATTGTATTGATCCTGTGAACCATTACATATTCTAATACCCCAAGCTGAGAGACCATTCCAGTAAACGCTGCTGGGTAACCTTTTTAGAGTTTTACGAGCATCAATACCAATTGTTCCTTCTGGATCATCAGACTCTGCAAGATAGTTTATCAGGCTAATTTCTTCATTTCTGAGCCGTTTAGCAATCTCCTCCTTACCAGCAACTTTATTTGTTCTCAGACGTCTCTCTATAATAAGATAAATCCAGGGGACAAAACGAAAATAACGTGCGCGTGTCTGGATTGTAGATGTCCCGGGGAAAAGCTGGTCTGCAAAAGAATCTCTGACAGTACCAATACCTAATTCATCCCGTGTATCTCTGTCTCCCAGAGCATTTACCAGCTCTAAGACCTTATTACGTTCAGATTCTGAATAATCAAGCCAAGAAAAAAAGGACATATCTATATGTATCTCATTATTTTTTTGAAGTCTACTTTGGAGTTTTCAGGAGTGGTATATTGAATCATGCTTTTATTTAACAATGTTTTAAAATTTCTATTCAAATGTCCTGTCACTTCTGATAATCCGAGAGCAGCTGCAACTCCAGATTTTGAAATGGGAACAGCTTTCAGCAATTGATTTATGTTGTTTGATAGTTGTGTCATCTCATTGTCACTGATTTCCTGACTCTGCCCTGACTCTGCCTCGACTCTGCCCATAACTACTATATGATTCCTGATTAATTTGTTTTTTAGTTTTACAAATCACAATCCCCAAAAGCATCAACCAAATCATTATTCTCACCATCAAGATGATCAGAATAATGTGCCCAATCCATTTTTCACTATAACTCTTTCATCGTTAAGCCTAAATTTTTTTTGAGGATGCTAGTTCTGCCCAATTTGCTCTATTTAAAGTGGAGATTGCATCGTCTTCGTTTACACTGGCAATTTGCTGACCTGTAAGACCCTGATGGTCATAAATCTGAGAGCAAACTTGTTTAAAACTATCATCAGTAAGAGCAAGAGAGAAAATTGCAATATTGGTATTAAATTCCAAGGACAAATTATTGACTAAATCAGTTGTTCTGGAAATATTCCGTGCTATGGTATTATTTGATTTATCAATAAGGAAAAAATTTTGATAATATTCTTTGGGAGCTAATAGACTGATATCTACTTTCCAAGGATTATCAATTACCTTAATTTGTTTTTCAACAATAACTCGATATTCAATAAGGTTTTTTAACTCTTCAATAAGAGCATATAATGGAGAATCAGCACTATTCCACGGTTTTAGTTCTATAAATTCAACGGAATCATTACTATTCCGGACAACAATATCAATTGATTCCTTCCCGCCACCAACAGGAACCTGATTAAAAAAATTATCCTCATTAGATACAACTATAAAACGTTCAAGAGCTTCTTCGGGGCGGTAAGGAGTTTTATCCTCTTTTAATGTAAAATTATTTTTTTTATGCAAACTAAGAAGCTTTTCTCCTAGTGGTCTATTCTCTGGCTGATTGACAATCTCCTGAATAGTCGTATGTAATTCATTAAATGTGAAGGGTAATTTCCCTGTCTCTAAATACTCCATCCACAATTTTTTGTGATCTATTCTCCACTGACTTAAAGGAGATTCACTAAAATGATCAATCACTTGTTTCATAACACTTTTACTCATATTTTCCACCATTTCCCATCGTTTTGTATCTCAACGTTTTTAAAATATGCTTGGTAAAGATTCGGTTCAAATGAATGGATCGGAACTAGTCTATCAGCTTTAATCGCATTTGCAAATCTTTGTAAATCAAATATTGGGGCATGACCAGAAGTATGGCAGTGTTTAAGTGGTATTTTGTTTTTATTCAACCAATCATGGAACCAATTAAGTTTTTCTTCTTTTAGATAACCAGGCCATAATGAATAAATCAAAGATGCATTTTTAAGGCAGCTGGCTTTTTCTAAATCTTTGGCCATTGATGGTCTGAATAACATTACTGCTTTTTTAGATACTGTTTCCAACTGTTCTGAATATATTCTATGTGAGGAGAATGACTTTGCAAAATCAAATAATTTGCGATCTTTAATATTTTTTTTCTGATGCCATGGCAGAAATATTTTTAACTGTTTCCATCCTGGCTGGGGGAGATTTGGGTTCTCAATTGCTTTCAATATAGAGGCTGTGTACATATCGATTATTAATAACCGGTTTGTCTTCCTACAGGCTTTATAAACTGTTACCAGGCGATCAATGTTTTGAGCAGAACTCCAAATAAGAGCCATTCCTTCGATTTGTCTGATAAGAAGTACAAGTTTATGTTCCAGATCCTCCTCTGACGGATATTTGATTTTTTCATTTGCTCTGGATAATGTGGTACCTTCCATCAACAAAGTGTCAATGTTTTCCGGTGGATGTGCAACCAGGTTGTTCAGCAGTTTTCGTTTACGCCCATGACCTCGAAAATCACCAGAGTAAAACAACTTTTTCCCATCGGATTCTATTTGAATAGCATATGCATCATAAGCAGAATGATCTACCAGGTATGGTGTGATAATAAACGGTCCAAGGGAAATCGACTTTCTGTCTTCTAATCTGATATAATCATTTAACTTTGGATTATTTGCGGGGAAAAAGAAATTGGCAGCATTTATTATTTTCTTGGCCCCATCTCCAATCAAAATTGGAACATCCTGGGTAACAGCATTAATCAGACCATAGTGATCTAAATGTGGATGAGAAATAATAATACCAAGAAGAGATTTATCGTGGTTGTGGATGCCTGATATCTCTGGGATTATAGCTTCATTAATCGTGCAGTCAAGTGGGCACCCTATGTCAAGAATTATCCTTTTACCTTGTGACTCCAACTCTATGCAAGTACCCCCAATTTCTTTTGAACCTCGATGAATGCAAGCTTTCATAAAATAATCATCAAAAAAACTGAAGTTGCAAAACCAAACGTCGAAATCATCATAAAAACGGTGCTTAAACAACCAGCATTATTTTTCTTTTTGCTATTTTCTTTTTCCATTTCTTCAAGCACGATGCAATCAAAAACTTCATCGGCACCGAATATAGTTTCATCCTCTTCAAAAAAATCATCTTCCATAAGGCACCTCTTAAATTTCATACTCTAAAATAATTTGATTTTTTGGCATATAGTTTTTTACAGTATTCATACCACCATTATCAATCCCAACCATTATCCCAATCACCATCACTATTAAAATGGTCATACATATATGGATAATTTTCTTCAGGATCTGTTCTTTCTTCTCTTTCGTCCGGAAGCAACAATAAAACTATCAATCCAACAAAAATTTCAATCATAATTAAAAACCTCCATATGAACATATTAAAATATTATGTCATCCTTTTTTAAAATAAATATTAATGTGCATGGATGGCCTGTAATTTTTGTCATATCGTTTAATGTCTTCTTTGTGAAAACCTCTGCATTCTTGAGTTAGATTTTTCTTTTCCAGCTTTAGCAAATACAGACATATGGGGAATTTGATCTTCGTGACACAAAGAAAATCCGGTGATTTTCTTACTCTCAAGACGGCAATCTATACCATTGCCAACGGATTTTTGTGTTTCAATATTGGCTTTTGATGCCTCTTTAATAAACTTTGTCACCTCACTTTTCAATACTTTAAACTCTTTTTCTTTTTTCAACCAGTCAATGGCATCCAGCGCATAGCTACCAATAAGTTTTTTGAAAACAGATAAAAAAGTTTCAGGTTTTCCAAAGCAATCCATCCCGGCGACCTTACCATTAATCATAAAGACGGCACCAATCTGAGACTCTGTATTGCTAAAATCATCTGTATACTCCTTAAGCGATAATTTTTCCTTTTCGTATATTTCGCTCATGGCCATACTGGGTGAAACCGCATCGTGTCTTTGCGCTTTTTCTGAAATTTCATTCCACAGGGCGTCCTGGTCAGATCTGAATTTGCCTTCTTCTCGCACTGAAAAATTTACATGCTGCGATTTCATAGCCCTTAAATTGGAAGACATAATACGATCTTCAGTTGAAAAAGTTGGAGATTTATATGACCATCGCCCCTGTTCAACACAGCTTACCGGAATAATAATTATGGAATCAGCCGGTACCAGAATAGTTGTATTCACGATCCTGTTTTGTTTTGCACCGACAAGCTCTTCGCCATCCAAAATAAGGACCATTGTTGATGATTTGTTCACTACTCTAAGTTCAGGGACTGAACCTTCTTTTGCAACTTCAAGGATCTCAATAGTTTTTTTATTCAATGCTTCATCCAGTGTATAGTAGTCGAATGTAATACGATAATTAGAAAGAAGCGGGTACATTGAAAGATTTTTAAAAGACTGTTTTCTGCCGATTTTAAGCTGTCCCAAGAAATCTGTAATAATTTTTTCCATGACTTTTTCCTCCTTATGATTGAATTTGCACATTTTATATCATCCCTGTTTGTCAGATCCGGTCACAGCGTCAATCTTTTTTAAAAATTTGATAAAGTATTGAAACAAGGTTGAAATGTTCTGTTCAAAATGGTTTATTACCAATGATTGTCCGGAATAATCATTATATGGAGTCATCTTATGGCACGTGGTGAGCAATTAGGGCGGCAATGGATAATTCTTCAACTATTAATTTCTTCAAAAACAGGTAAATCAGTCTCTGAAATTGCGGAAAAAATAAGTTGTCACACTCGAACTGTTTATCGAGATCTTGAAGCTCTACAGCTGGCAGGTTTCCCGATTTATGATGAAAAACAAAATGGGAAAAGTGTGTGGCTGATCCTGGACTCAGGGAAAAAAATATCAATGCCTTTATCCCTGCCTGAACTTATGGCTCTTTACTTTGGAAGGGATCTGCTGAATGTTTTAAAAAATACAGTTTTTCATGATTCTCTTAAATCTCTTTTCAGTAAAATTAAAACAACTCTTCCTAAAGGATATATGACCTTCCTTGAGCAGTTTGAAAAAAATTTAAAGGTTGGGCAGCAACCCTATAGACATCACCGAAATACGGAATTAAATAAAACATTAAACACAGTCAATAAAGCCATAGAAAAAAACAAATGCATTGATATTTTATATTTTGCAATAAGTAGAAATAAAAAAGCCACGCGCCGGGTGGCGCCATATAATATCTGGTTTTCAAAGGGAACTTTTTACATTATTGGTCACTGTATGATGCGGGAAAAAATGAGAACATTTGCCTGTGACAGGATAAAGAATATTGATATTACCGATGAATCCTTCATGATACCGGACAATTTTAATATTGATGACTATATAAAATTAAGTTTCGGCGTATTCCATGGCGAAACTACGAAAATAAAAATCTGGTTTTCGCCGGAGGCAGGAGAATATATAAAAGAAAAAAAATGGCATGAATCGCAGGAAATCATAGAACAGAAAGATGGCTCCATTATATTTAAAGCTGAAGTTGCCGGGATTCATGATATTAAAATCTGGGTTATGAGCTGGGGAGCTAAAGCAAAAGTAATTGAGCCGGAATCGTTGACTATAGAAATTAAGTCCGAGATTGATTTATTGCTGGCATTGTATAGGTAAATGTTAAAATACACTGTTTTTTTGCTATTATAACTTAAAACTATAATGAAAAAAGGGGTTTATTTCCTTCTGGTACTTTATATCGTTTAATATGAAAGGATGGATTTTATTAAGGTTGTCAAGAAATATAGTTGAATCCTATCGCGGTGCTGACCTGCACATTGAACGATGCAAAAAGCGGCACGGCTGAATTTGGGGGTTAGACATGTGTAGCACTGAAAATACAATTTAGGAGCAAATCAATATCTTTCCATTCATTTGGATTTATAACAGAATGAGATTCTTGGCATCTATGCAATTTCTGCATGAACTTTTCTTTAAGCTTGTCTTTATTTTTAATTGCACCATGATATTTGTTTATTCGATTATCTAAATTTTTCCATTGGACAGGCGTGAACGTGCCATTTTCTTTTAAAACGTCCTCGCCGAAATATAGCTCTATGCTACAAGCTGATCCATTTATGTTCTGTAGGTATGTACCGTTTGGCCCTATTGATGGATAGTTTTCGGCCATCTCGATATCAGGATAGTGTAATATCCTGATATTATCTGGAAGTTGCATAGCTCTTAAACTGTCCACTGCTGAAAACGCGGCTGTGTCATTGTCGAAAAGAGCCAAAACTTTATTCGTTATCCCTGCTCCTGAGAATGATTTTAATAAGTTAACGAGATTGCCGGCTCCCCCAGGCGGCAAAAAGCTGAAATCCATAAATGAATAGTATTCATATAAATGAGGGTATAAGAGCTTCAGTGATTGCTCTATAACTTCTTTATCGGTTCTTCCCTCGGTTAAAATGATAATTTTTGAATTGCTGGGGTATGAAGACGTTAGCACGTTTAAGGCGTCATCACAGACATTTTTATCGACTTCATAATAACCAGATGATACTAATGCGCTTATATCTATTCTTACATAAGAATCTGGAGGTGATATTTCTATCAGTGCCCTAAAAAAACATCGAGTATCAGAACATGGAAAAGCCCAATAGAAATCTTCATTATAATCACTCAGGATAGATTGGATTAATTTTGAAGAGTCTGGGTTCTCTCGCAAATAGTATGCGGGATGCGTACCACTATCCGTAATTGTTTTAAAGGCATCAAGGTAGCTTTCGAAATTATTATCTTTATATAAAGCAAGCTCTTCCTTCCAATAATCTTCAGGATCTTCAGCTATATATTCAGATAATTCCAAAATTTTTTTTGCTCGAACAGACTCAAAGTCTTCCTTTACCTTCTTAAGACTGAAGCCCATAATATCCAGTCTTTGCGCAATATTTGCAGCTAAAGCCTTATATCCGACTTCTATTTGTTCATATGCATCGTCATCTTCAAAACTCTTTGTATTTACAAACTTATCGCGTTCCCTAAATAAAGTCATTACTTCTGGAACAACAAAGCTCTTACTTGTGAAAACTTCGCATTGATTCATGTATAATTCGCAGTAAGATCCCATTTTATTCTATGTCCAATGGCGGGCATAAGGTGCGGCGGTTTTTAGCCGTCGCACTTCATGCCCCGGTTAGCAATTAACTGCATTTTTTATCTAATGATGGCAATCTATGCCCTTTGATCCTATCACGCACTAATATTAATTTTTTACAATTTAGGAAACCCTTTGGCTCTCTTTTTTTAAAAAACTCTCCTGTACCAAGATGTAGAGAAAAGCCACTGTCATAATTGTGGGCATGGGGATTTGATGGGAATGGATCAGCGTCATTCTTATGTATCATCCAAACCTCGCCTTTTATCTTTATAGTCTGTTCTGTAAATAGTTTTGGCGTCCCTTCGGGAAGAATGGATTCATCAAGTTCAATTTGCCCAATAATATTTGGCCTCTTAAAGTCATAGTCACATAAAAGATCGATCATCTTTTCACTCGTTAAGTCTTTATCAAGAAGGCCTACAAATTCTATGTTTTGAATATTTAGCTTTTTACATAAAGCGATTTGTATTTCAATGCTTTCAAGGTCTATCCCCTTAAGCTGAGAGAGTGTCATTTTCGCAATGTTCATTTCCTTAATGTAGGAAACTAATTTTTTTTCAATTTCGTCCATAGTCTTCTCTTTGCTAACAATAATTGTGCAGATCTGTTAATATTGTAAATTTGAATAATATCCGACCAGGCAAATAAAACTTGGATCATGAATTCTGTATCAATCTTTCTAATACCTGTAAAGACTTTTCGATAAATCAACTTTGGTGAAAATATAATTGATTCTGGGAGAAGTTGTCAGAATATTTTTAATTGGAGATACACTTGCCAGCAATTCAAATCCTGGAAAATATATTTTCAGCATCTGTCAAAATGTCTTTGATATATTATAAAAATTACAGTGGTAAAATAGGCTGCGGCACCGCCATTGGGTCATAAAATTGAATAAAAATTCAAAACTGAGAAAGTGTCATACACTACATATTGGGGTTACCAAATTTTGCTTGGACTGAATTTTTAAAACACCAGTGAACATATGTTGTTCACACCATAAACCCCATATAGACACAAGACTCATCTTGCATCACGATTTTTTTATCTATACAAATTGTTGCACTATAAGCCCTTTATTCTCAAATTATTAATAAGCACCAAATTGGTGGGCAGTCTCGTACATGGCCCGGATGTTACGGGCCGGTACTCCTTCGGTAATATTATGAATGGAGGCAAAGACATATCCACCGCCGGACGCCATAATCGAAAGATTTTTTTTCACCTCTTCCTCCACTTGCTCAGGGCTACCGTAAACCAGGATATTTTGGGAGTCACATCCACCGCCCCAGAAGGAAAGATCTTTGCCGAATTCTTTCTTCAGGTGGACCAGTTCCATCTTATTGGCCGTGTATTGAACCGGATTAAGCACCTGTACCCCCATTTCGATGAAATCCGGAATTATATCATAGATGGAACCACAGGAATGAAAAAAAAGTGTCAAGTCCGGTGCGGTTTTCCGGATATGGCCAAAGAGACGTT
>Ga0233437_1007496_pt1 | contig 10513 bp, 9 predicted proteins | sample SI_122_August201_FD_182714 | JGI IMG/M metagenome (GOLD analysis project Ga0233437, IMG submission 182714) | Seawater microbial communities from Saanich Inlet, British Columbia, Canada - SI_122_August2016_200_MG | ecosystem: Environmental > Aquatic > Marine > Inlet | place: Canada: British... | reverse complement strand
GCTAAACGTGGCGAGACCCCAAACAAGGTGTATTCCGGAAAGATGTTCTTGAGGGTTCCGCCCGAAGTCCATGCTGCCGTTGCCATAGCCGCAGAAACAAGCGGAAAAAGCCTCAATCAATGGGCAGTGGAAACGTTTGAAAAGGCCTCCTGTTCTATAGGTTGAGGTACTGAAGGCTATTGATTCATACATCGGGGAGTATAAAAGCCGATCTGCGTTTTTAGAAACCGCGGCACGCAAATTCATTATCCAATTGAAACTAAAAGAAACTGAACAGCGCGATTTGGAGATCATTAATCGCCATGCGGATTCGCTCAACGCTGAGGTAATGGGCAGACTCTCTCCCGAAAAACTTCACCTTCTTGGGAAAGCTTTAAAAACTGCTCTGCTATTGCATGAAAGAACTGAAATTGTAAAGTAAAAAACAAACAATTTAAGGGAGATAAGCTTGAAAGAGATCTGTCGCGATTTGCATAACGAACAAGAAGCCCTGGACGCTGTCGTCTCTAAGCTCAGTGATGAGCAATGGGAGATCATTACGCCATTTATCGGCTGGTCCATCAAGTATGAGATCGCTCATATAGCCTATTGGGACATGACAGCCGGACTGGCGGTTTCGGATGAAACAGCTTTCAGGAAACTCATCAAGAGCATGTTTGTTTCGGATGAGGCCTATATGGAATCCCAGCGGGAGCTTCGAGAAGCTGCGCCGGCCTATGTGATGGAATACTGGCGTCGGGAACGGAAGGCCTTGGTCGATATCCTGTCCGCAAAAAGTCCCAAGGACCGTATTCCCTGGGTCGGTCCCACCATGAGCGCTCGATCCAAAGCCACGGCCCGCATTATGGAAACCTGGGCCCATGCCCGGGACGTGGTGGACACCTTGGGCATTGAATGGACGTCCACTGACCGGCTCAGACACGTGGCCCACATTGGTGTGACGACCTTTGGCTGGAGCCACGCCAATCGCGGTCTGGAAGTGCCCGATGTCGCCGTGCGCCTGGAACTGATCAGCCCGTCAGGCGACTTGTGGACCTGGGGTTCGGAAGACGCCTCAAACAGCATTAAGGGCCAGGCCGAAGACTTTTGCCTGGTCGTGGTTCAGCGTCGACACGTGGTCGACACCCGGCTTGAAGTAAAGGGCGACGTGGCCCGGAACTGGATGCTGATCGCCCAGGCCTTTGCCGGGCCTCCTGCAAACGGACCCAAACCCGGGGAGAGGATCACCAAATAAGTAAAACCCTCCCAACAACGGACGGCGTTTCCCTCAATAGGGTAGGTGAGGCAGCCCATATCCTGTTTCAGGAAACCACCGGAAAACGTCATCGTAAAGTAGCGCCACCATGGATGATATTGAAAAAGCCCTTCTAAAAGATCTTCCTGATGCTAAGAAACTCAATGCTCTGCTCAGGCTGAGCGATGTAAAAAAATTCTATTGGGATACGGATGACTATATCCGTTCAGCCATCCTTGAAGAACGCTGTGTCGTCATTAAAGATCAATCCGCCTTGAAGGGTATAATGATCATGGAGCACCGGGATCCGCAAAGCGGCTTCGCCCACAGCTCTTTGGCCATAGGATCGCTGGCCGTCCATCCCAAATACAGGAATGAAGGGCTTGGGATCAAGCTGGTCGAGTATGCCAAGCAGGTTGCTTTCAGGAAAAAGTTAAGACTGTATGCCGAGTCCTTTTTTGAATACAAAAAGATCAACTTTTACCAGAGGCTTGGATTCAAAAGGGGCGCCTCCCTCTTGTATAATGGCAAACCCTACCATCTGTTTTTCTTAGACCCCCGGAACATCCCCCCATTTCCAAAATCAAAGACAATCCAAATTTCAGACCGTCTTGAATACCGCTTCTATCTAAGGGAAATGCCTGTTATCCCGAGCGATGTCACCTTTGAAAACCTTTTTGTTTACGACAGTCCGTCCCGTCATATCAGCCTCAGTCTATTGAACGGCAATGTGATCATCACCGTAAAACGGGAGGATGACGTGGCGTTTTATCCCATTGTCGGGGTGAATCAGCTCGACAAAACTGTTTTGCAGTGTTTGTGCCGGCTTTCCCGCAATTCAAATAACGGCGGATTTATTCGTTTTCCTTTAAGCACAGCCCTTTCCCTTCAGCCTGCTACGAAGGCGGGTCTCCGCATTCAGAAAGAAAGGGATCATTTCGATTATCTCTATGATCCGAAATCGCTCGCTTTTTTCAACCACCCCAAGCTGCGGACACAGAAACAGAATTTGATGAGGTTCCTTGAAAAGAACCCCGTTGAGAGGCGTATTACACCGTCCATGGGAAAAGAAGTCAAAGTTTTTCAGGACAACTGGATGGATCATCATGCCGGCCTTCAGAAAAGGCGAGGGAAACCAGTCTTGCAAGGGGTGATTGAAGAGTATCAGGCTATGGAGAAGGCCCTGGCTTATCAAAGCGCACTGGATCTCCATGTGGCCAGTATATATATCTCACGAAAACTTCAAGGTTTCTCAGTGACTACGTTTTTTAACCAAACAGCCTATGTTCATTTTGAAAAAGCCACACGGAAAAAAGGCGCTTATCAAGCCGTTGTGCAGCAGGAGGGAAAGACCGCCCTGGAACACGGAACAAGAGCCGTCAACAGGGAGCAGGATCTCGGAATGCCCGGTCTTCGAACCAGTAAAATGAGATACAACCCTATCGGATTCTTGGAGAAATGTAAAATTGTGCAGCTTCCGGAAAAATAACATGAAAAGACTGCTTATAACATGATTACCTTTCACGGTGAAAGCGTTGAAGAAATCCGCCATACATTCAAAGAATCTATGCTTCGGTCATTTTCGCGCTTGGATTGGGTACCGGGTGGATGACATTAGCCGATATATTCAATGACAAGACGGGACAGGCGTTTGATGAAGAACGTATCCCCCAGCGCGCCAGAGACTACAAGGTTTAGGGAGCCCTCATGTCAAGAGAGATCTTTGTGCATATTGACCTTAAGGTCACTCATAATTTTCTGGCATAAACGGACCCCCTTCATGCCGTCCTTTGTCCAGAAATCCGCTCCCACTTCCCGACGCACAAGGTCATCGACCCGTCCTCCGATGATGTAGGCGCGAGGCGAAAGGTCTTCCGGAATAAACTTTTTCAAAAGGTCGATAGTCCCCGCCATGTTTTCATAAGCTGAAGTAATTAAGCAGGAAATCCCCAAAATATCGGGCTTGAACTCGTGGACTGAAGCAAGAAACTTGCTCGCTGGAACATCGATGCCCAAATCGTGAACCGTGAACCCATAGCCCTGGACCAAAGCCTTAAAAATGTCCTTGCCGATGAAATGGATATCTCCTTCAACCGTTCCCAGAACAATGCTTCCAGCATCGCCGGTGGCCTCTTCGTTTTCCAGAAAGGGAAAAACCAACTGTCCCACCTGACCCATAATCTCGCCGGCCATAATCAGCCCGGATATGAAATATTCCCCTTTTTCGTAACGCTCGCCCACCTCGATCATTCCCTTATGGCAAAGTTCAATGATCGTTAACGGTTCAACGCCGTTGCCTAGGCTTTCACGAACCAGATCCAGCACAGGTCGCTCCTTTAGTTCCGCCAACAGGGTGCTGAGTTCCCCATGATTATCCATGTCGGGCATACTTGCCATCCTTCCGATCTCGCTATCTATTTTGGTCCGCCGAGGCCCACTGACGCTGTAAATATTAGACGATCTCCGCGGCATGTAAACCGGCCCCAACTGACGGGGTTGTCGTCGAAATCATAAAAGACGTGTTCCAGACGAAAAGCGGGTTGCATCGGCATGGTGTTGAGGATATCCGCTTCCTCCTTTGAGAGGACCGCTGCCTTGATCGCCAGGTCGCCCCTTTTGAATTTAGATTCCCCTGTTCCCACGAACAGGCCGTGAAGAGAGGTGACCTCCAACTCGGCTTCCACGCTGGGCAGACGAGGGTCATATACCAGGTACTCTTCATGATAGAGGGTGGGGTCTCCGTCCCGGACCAATAGGCGCCGTATGAGAATCGTCCTTTCCCCCACCTCGATTTTCAACCGTTTTGCCGTTGCATCATCCGCCCGGTTGATCAACACTTCAAGAATCCTTACCCGGGTCCGCTCCTTGTCTCTGAACAGCTCATGGAACTGATCCAGATTAAACGTAACCCTGCCCAAATCCGGACCCTTTACATAGGTGCCGCTCCCCTGAACGGTACTCACGATGTCCTGGTCCAATAAAGCATTGATGGAACGTCGAACCGTCATGGGGCTCACCCCATATTGTTTGCACAGTTTCGATTCAGACGGCAAACGGTCGCCCGGGAGATAGATCCCCTGCCCAATATTGCCCTTTAAAATGTTGACGAGCTGCAGGTAGGCGGGATCGGATGCTTGTCGGTCTATCTTTTTCTGTATTGTCATGATGGTATCAATAATTTTGGTGTGGGCCTGAAAATTTATATATATAAAATTAGCCCACTAAATGTCAAGGTTCTTCTTTATTCCGAATATATGCGAAATCCAGATATTTCCCTAGAAGAGTTAAATACAGGACTTATAACTGTAAAAACAAATATATAGAGTAAGAATTGTCTTGGTATTTAGGCTATGGGGGCTGCAACAGAAAAAAGGGTTAACTTTTTTCTTGACAAAGTTCCCTATAGAACTTTAAGATGCTTTTCAGAAATTGAAGGATCGGAAAAGCAAGAACTGGTGAACAAATCATAAACCTTGAATGGTCGGGTTTTGGGAGTTTCAGCATATGACCCCTCTGGCGTTGGTTATCCAATACATTATCTCAGGCATGACGTCCGGGAGCATCTACGCCATGGTGGGTTTGTGTTGGAGCATCGTATTTCTGGTGACCGGCATCCTGAACTTCGGCACCGGCGAATTTGTGATGTTGGGCGGAATGTTTACCTGGGTTTTGCTTGAGGCGGGCCTGGGACTGGCCCCGGCAGTCCTTATGGCTGTGTTTGCCACCGTTCTTGTGGGAATTATTATGGAACGGCTGGTGATTCGGCCCGTGAGATTCCCATCCGAAACCACTTTCATGGTCATTACCATCGCCTCGGCGTCGATTCTGAAAGGGATGATCCTGATCGCTTGCGGCTCCGAAACCCGTGCCATAGAACCCCTTATTCCTGCAAAACAGTTCTCCATTCTGGGGGCCGTTATCACCAGTCAAACCCTGTTGGTCCTGGGGGTCCTGGCGGTTATCACCGTCGGACTCTCCCTTTTTCTAAACCGCACGCTACTGGGAAAGGCACTGAGGGCTACGGCCATCAATCCCAATGGGGCCTCTCTGGTGGGAATCAGGATCAGGTCCCTCATCGTCTTCTGTTTTGGACTTGCGGGAGGCCTTGGCGCCGTCGCAGGAATTGTGATCGCCCCTATAACCTTTACCGGCTACAACATAGGGCTCATGGCCGGGATGAAAGGCCTGGTCGCCGCCATTGTCGGAGGGTGGACCATGACCGGCACTGTTGTGGCCGGGCTGGGGCTGGGGCTGCTGGAAGGCCTGTTTGGCGGATTCGTTTCGCCCGGCTGGAAAGACGCCATTGCCCTCCTTGTCATGATCCTCTTCCTGCTGTATCGCGCTATTGTTTCGTCCCAGGGGGTAAAAAAGGTATGAAAACCTTCAGAGGATATATTCCCTGGTTCATTCTCACAGTCGCCATCCTCTTTCTGCCCACGGTCGTTGCCAGTCCCTACGTGATCGGCATTATGGTTTTTGTGGCCCTGTACGGCGTGCTGGCCATTGGCATGGGCCTATTGATGGGTCATGCGGGTCTCTTCTCACTGGTCCATCCCACCTGGTTTGGCCTTGGCGCCTATGTGGCGGGAATACTCAGCTCCAGGGGCTTGACGTCGCCGCTCCTGGGGATTGTGGCGGCCGCTATATTTGTGGCCATTATTGCCTATATTATCGGGGCGCCCGTGTTGAAGCTGCGAGGGCTGTATCTTGCCTGCGCCACCTTTGGCATTTTGATTATTGCACAGATCGCTTTTGTTCAGCTCGACGACCTGACCGGCGGCCATTCCGGGCTCCTGGGCATCCCGGCGCTTCAAATCGGCGGTTTTAAGTTCAAGAAAGATATCCACTACTATTATCTCTCCTGGGGCCTTTGTATCGCTTCCCTTCTTTTCTGTTTCAACGTGATCAGATCCCGCATCGGTCGCGCCATTATATCTTCCCATGACAGCGAACCGGCAAGCGCGAGCCTGGGGGTCAACATCCCCAAATACCGGCTGCAGGTCTTCATTCTGACCGCCGTCATGGCCAGTCTCTCCGGCAGCGTCTTCTGCTTCTACCTCCGTTTCGCCGCTCCCGGGATTTTTGGCTTCGACCTGCTTGTGGAAATCATCCTCATGGCTGTTATCGGAGGCTTGGGAACAATCTGGGCGCCGCTCCTCGGCAGTTTTATTCTTACATGGCTCCATGAGCTCCTGAAAGCGTACCTGGGTCAACTCTTCCCGGTCATGACCGGAGAGGTTACCGCAGTTTTTTTCGGTGTATTTATTATCCTGGTTCTCATTTTCATGCCACGCGGTTTGGCGGGCTGGATCGAACAGTTATTCATCTTTTGCAGCAGAACTTATAAACAGTTTAGATCTCCCGAGTCTCGATAACATGGATTATGCCATAAACAATACCAACGGATCCAAATTTCTTTCCGTCCATGGGATCAGCAAGAAATTCGGCGGCGTACAGGCGCTTTTCGATGTGTCCTTTTCCCTTAACAAAGGGAGCATTACCAGCATGATCGGACCCAACGGCGCCGGAAAGTCAACCTTCATCAATGTGGCCACAGGTATCTATGTCCCTGATACGGGTCGGATTTCCTTTAAAGGACAGCGCATCACCGCTCTTCCGGCCCATGCCGTTGCCTATCTGGGCATCGGCCGAACCTTTCAACTGGAGGAGCTGTTTTCGAACCTGACCGTTTTGGAAAACGCAATGGTGGGGTGTCATACCAAGAGCCGGTGCGGCATGTTTTCAGTGGGATTCAAGCTGCCGTACGCAAAAGCGGAAGAACGGCGCATCAGGGAACAGGCCTTGGAAAACCTTGAAATGATCGGCCTGGCCCATAGGGCCTCTGATCCTATCTCCAGGATCCCTTTGGGTGAACGAAAGTTGGTGGGAATCGCCCGCGTGCTGGGCATGCAGCCGAAGCTTCTCATGTTGGACGAACCGGTGGGTGGTCTGGCGGCCCATGAGACGAATAAACTGGAAAAGGTAATCCATACCCTTGTTGAGAAAGGGTTAACCATTCTGCTGGTTGAACATAATATGCCGTTTGTTATGTCGGTTTCCCAACGGATTATTGTCTTGGATGCCGGAAAAAAACTTGTGGAAGGACCCCCGGAAGAGGTCAGAACCGACAAACGGGTTATCAAAGCCTATCTGGGCGAAGAAGCATGAAAATGGATAGACCAGATCATTTACAAAAAGATCCAACCCCAACGCAAATCCAAGACCTCCATTTGGCCGTTGAGGACCTTTGCGTTTTCTACGGCGAGGCTCAGGCCTTGAATCATGTATCACTCTCCGTAAAAAAGGGCCAGACCGTGGCGGTTCTCGGCAGCAACGGCGCCGGAAAGACAACCCTGTTGAGAACCCTCACCGGCATGCTTCGGCCCCGTGAGGGCAACATTGTTTTTAGCGGCCTGAACATTGAGGGAAAACCGCCCAGCGAAATCATTCGAAAGGGCATTGCCATCGTTCCAGAGGGGGGCGAATTGTTTGGGGCGATGAGCGTATCCGACAACTTGCTGCTCGGGACTTATCCCATGAGTCGCAGTGAAAGGAAAGAAAAGTTGAGCGCCCGTCTAAAAACCGCCTTTGATACATTTCCCATACTTAAGTCAAGACTCAGCCAAAAGGCTGAAACCCTTTCAGGTGGAGAAAGGCAGATGTTGGCGGTGGCGCGCGCGCTCATGAGCAACCCCGAGCTGGTGGCCTTGGATGAGCCGTCTCTCGGTCTTTCTCCCTTGCTGGTGACGGAGATGATGAGGCTGCTGAAGAATGTCTGCAGCAATATGAGCATCTCCATACTTCTGGTTGAACAAAATGCAAAGGCGGCGCTGAAAATCGCCGACTATGCCTATGTTCTTGAAAGGGGGGAAGTGTCTTTTCAAGGGAGTGGACGGGAAGTTGTTTCAAACCCATCCATATATTCTGCATATCTGGGGGGTTAGGATGCCGGGTATGCAAAACCTTCCATTTTTAATTCTGCGCAAAGGAAAGGAGGTGTCGCATTCGGCTAAGCCCTGGAATCACTGAACAACAGAATCCAACCGGGAACCCAACTTTCCATAAGAAGGAGAAAAAATGAAAAAAACACTGTTAGTTGCAACCACCTGCCTCGCATCTCTTCTACTTTTTTCAAGCGCCGGCCTGGGCGAATCCCCTGCGCCATATGTGCTCGGCTTTACGCCTGAAATCACCGGCCGTCGAGCAGAGATGGGCATTGCCAACAAAAGGGGGGCTCTTCTGGCTCTTGAAAAAATTAACGCGGCTGGAGGTGTGAATGGCCGACAGCTCAAGGCGGTTTTTTATGATGGTCAGTCTCAACCCGTAACCAGCGTCAAAAACACAAAACGGATGATCAATGTGGACAAGGCCATTGCGTGCATGGGGTATACGTCAGTAGGCGGAACCTTGGCATCCATCCAGACGGCCAGCGACGGGGAAACCCTGCTGTTCAGTGCCGGCCCCGCCATCGTGACCGGCGGCGCCACGAAGGAATGGCTGTTTACGGTTGTACCGGATCAGAGAATCGCGTCGGTTCCCATTCTGGTCCAAAACCTGTTGGATCGGGGATGCAAGAAAGTCGCCTATATTTTTGTGGATACCGCCTATGGAAAACTGGGTGTGGGTGCCTTTAAAGCAGCCTGCAAGAAACTGGGGATCACCCCGGCCATTATTGAGGAATATTCTCCCCAGGCCGTGGATGTGAGTACCCAGCTGGCGCATATCAAGGCAAGCGGAGCAGATGGGCTTTTGATTACCGGGAATTTGGCAGACACGGTGAAGGTCATGAAAACGGCCCGTGAGTTGGGTCTAAATTATCCCATTGTATGCGACTATGGCATTGTGGGTCCGGAGTTTATCAAATTGGGAGGCGATCTTGCGGAAGGCGTTGTCAGCACTTCCCTCAAAGCATTGGTAGCCCCTGATCTGCCGGATAACGATGTCCAAAAGAAAGTCGCCATGGAATTGTATGATGAATACACCCAAAAATACAAAACCTTCAACCTCTACCCCGGTCACACCTGGGATCAGGTGATGCTGGTGGCACAGGCACTCAAAAAAGTGGATCCCAAGCTGGACCCAAGCAAAGAAGACGACCTCGTTAAAATCAGGGCCCAACTCAGAGATGGTCTTGAAGGGGTCCAGGGATTTGTGGGTCAAAACGGCGTTTTCAGCTTTTCACCCACCGACCATATCGGTTTGACCGAAGGCTGTTACACAAAAGTGGTCGTTAAAGACGGCAAATGGCGGCTCTATGAGGAGTAGTTACCTATTTTGGGGAAAACACCTGTTTTTGAAAACGAGGAGGACCCATAACCATGGATAAGATAGCGGAAACCCTGGATTCCTGGTGCTCTGCACCCGGGGCCGGTTTCATAAACGAAGAAGCGGAAGAGGCCTACAAAAGGAGGGCTCAAAGAGTCGCCGACGTCATTCAACTCAAGGTGCCTGACAGGGTGCCCGTTACGCCGAGTTTCGGCATGTTTCCAGCCCTTGACAACGGTTTTACCTGTGAAGAGGTGATGTTCGACTATGAAAAAGCCACCCGAGCATGGATGAAAACCCTGAAGGATTTTGCGCCCGACCTGTATCGACCCTCGTCTTATGCTTTTCCCGGCCGGGTCCTGGAGGCCCTGGATTATAAACTGCTTAAGTTGCCCGGGCGGGGAATTCCCAGCAACCATGTATTTCAGTTTGTTGAAGAGGAGCATGTGAAAGCCGAGGATTTCTACGACGCTTTTCTTCAAGACCCATCTGATTTTATGCTCAGAAGCTATCTACCGCATGTGTGCGGGGCGCTTGAGCCATTGAAGGGGGTTCCGCCGTTTTATTCGTGGTTTGGATATTACCTGGGGATTATCGGCAATGTGGCCACTCTGGCCATGCCTGAAATCGCCGGTGCCCTGGAAGCCCTTCAAAAATCCGCGACGGAAGCGATGAAGTGGCTGAGCCATCTCCGTGAGGAGATGCAGACCATCACCTCATTGGGATTTCCGGATATCCTGGGTGGACATGCGGCAGCCCCTTTTGATGTGATCGGGGACTGGTTCAGAGGGACCCGCGGCATCATGCTGGATATGTTCCGGCATCCGGATAAGCTACTGGAAACCATGGAAAAACTGGTGCCCATACAAGTCAGTATGGGCGTAAACATGTCCAAACGCATGGGGAAGCCGGTGGCCATGCTGATGCTCCATAAAGGTCTTGACAGCTTTATGTCCAACGATCAGTACAAAACTTTCTACTGGCCGACCCTTCGAAAGGTCATGGTGGGTCTCA
>Ga0233437_1007494_pt1 | contig 10514 bp, 6 predicted proteins | sample SI_122_August201_FD_182714 | JGI IMG/M metagenome (GOLD analysis project Ga0233437, IMG submission 182714) | Seawater microbial communities from Saanich Inlet, British Columbia, Canada - SI_122_August2016_200_MG | ecosystem: Environmental > Aquatic > Marine > Inlet | place: Canada: British... | reverse complement strand
TTATTATTAAATACAGAGATGAAAAAAGTAACAGGTCAGTAATTTTAGAAGAAGCTTTGAGATGAAACCAATAAAATATGCAAATAGGATAGATGGATTAGAAAAATCTGAGTTGCGAAAGTTATTTGATAAAGCTCCGATAAATTCTATAAATCTTGGTTTAGGAGAGATTCAATTTGCAATTCCAAAACTAATTACAGATAAAGCAATTGATATCATTAAGCAAAAAAATATACGATATACTCCTAATGCCGGATTACCAGATTTACAAGAAGCGATATCAAATTACTACAATATAAAATTAAATAACAATGTTTGTGTAACAACCGGAGCAGAAGAAGCAATTTTTGCATCCCTTTTTAGTTTTATTGATCCGGGTGATGAAGTATTAATTGCAAACCCAACTTACATTGCTTATAAAACCATTATTAAAATGATGGATGGCATACCTGTTGAATTTGATCTGAATCCTGAGCAAAAATTTGAATTAGATCGCAAAGATTTCTCAAACAAGATCACATCCAAAACAAAAATATTACTCTTAAACAATCCATCAAATCCTACAGGTAAATGCTTCACAGAAGAAGAGGTTGACTTCATTATATCTAAATGTGAAGAGAATAACATACTTATAATTGTGGATGAGATTTATCGTGAATTATATACTGAAAAGAGACCCGTATCTTTCTTAGAAAAAAATGGAAAGATCATTGTGATATCAGGTCTTTCTAAATCACATTGTATGAGCGGTTGGCGAATTGGGTGGGCAGCATCTAATGATCCTGATCTAATTAAGCCGATTATTGTTTCCCACCAATATATTTGCACTTGTGCTCCATACATTTCACAAGAAGTTGCCATTACTGCTTTATCTGAAGATGGAATGAATGCTCAAAGAGAGATACGCAGGGAACTCATTGCAAATAGAGAATTTACCGTAGATTTTTTTAAACATTTTTTACCTGATATACCAATTCTGCAAAATACTTCTTCCCCATATTCTTTTTTTAGAGTAAACAAAAGTGATATCACACTTGCAGATGAGCTGATAAAGAATGGATTAATAATTATGCCGGGGAGTTTATTTGGCTCAAATGGAAAACAATGGGTCAGATTGAATTATGCGATAGATAAAAAAAAGCTTGCCAAAGGTTTACATATTATTAAATCTATTAATATATAATATTATTTATTTATTTTTTTATTTTATTTTATTTTGAACAGGAGGGGAATTGTATGAAGTTTCTTTGCATTATATTAATGCTCATAACAATTACAGTTTCTCTTAATACATCTACACATATTGATAGCCTAGAGACCAAATTAAAGATAGTAGTAGCAGAAGAAAAGATAAAAGTTCTTAATGCACTTTCACAAGAATATCTATTCATAGCACCAGAACAAGCAATAATTTATAGTGAACAAGCTGCAGAGCTTGCAATAAAATTTAAAGACGAAATTAACGAAAGAGAAGCATATAACCACAGCGCTAATTCATACGCAGTTATTAAAGATTACAAAAATACTATTCGCTTATTAGAAATGGCACTAAGTACTAGTGAAATAATTGGTGATGTTGAGCTGATCCTCTTTGATATTTATAGAATTGCCGATGTTTATAGCACCAGTAAAAATCATACTAAATCAATTGAATTCTATAATAAAGCATTAAAGATAAATGAGATAATGAATAATCGAAGTGAAGTATCTCTTGCTCTAAATAGAATTGGTTTAGAATATAAAAAAGCAGGGCAATATAAAAAAGCCTCTGAGTTTTTTATAAGAGCATTAAGATTTGAAGAGGAAAATGTTCGTGTTCTTATGCGTAATGAATATAAACAAATATCCGAATTTTATACTTCTAGAGGGGAAGATGAAAAAGCTCTTGAGTATTATAAACTATTTACTTCTATTAGAGATACAATAGCTCGTGCAGAACGTTCCCAGAAAATTAGTGATATGCAGTATACTTATGAAGAAGAGCAGAGGAAAAGAAAGATTGAATTACTTCAAAAAGAAAAAGAAATTCGGGATCTTGAATTGCAGCATTTGATACTTGAACAGGAAAGACAGGAAAAAGAATTTATTGCAGCTCAGAGAATTCAGGAGATAGAATCTTTAAATAGAGAAAAAGAATATAGAGTTGCACAATTAAAAATTGCAGGATATGAAAAAGGAAAAATTCAGGAAAAGATCGATACTTATCAGAAGAATAAAGAAATCCGTGATCTTGAACTAATAAATAAAGCTTCACAAATTAAAACACAGAAATACACTCAAACTGTTCTAATATCAGCTATTATATTTATTTTCATTTTTGCCATAGTTGGTTTCTACCTTGCCTTTAGCAATATAAAGACAAACAAAAAACTTAAAGCTGCCTATGCAAAACTTGAGCAAATTGCAAAAACAGATCCATTAACACATCTTTCAAATCGTAGAGATATGATAGAAAAAATGGTTCATGAGCAAAAACGTTTTGGAAGAAATGGAAAATCATTTGTTCTAGTTATGGCAGATATTGATGATTTCAAAAAAATTAATGATGACAATGGACATGACTGCGGTGATTTTATTCTTGAATCATTAGCAAAACAAATGAAATCTACTGTGCGTCAGCAAGACCTTACCGGACGTTGGGGTGGTGAAGAATTCTTAATGCTTCTACCAGAAACAGAGATTGAAGGTGGTGTAGCTCTAGCCAATAAAATACGTAAAGATATTGAAGCAACTTCGTATGTATTCAACGAAATCAAATTGGAATTAACAATGACTTTTGGTGTAAGTGTTTATGATAGACCAATGAATATTGATAAATGCATAAAGATGGCTGATGAAGCGTTATATAATGGCAAGAGAAAGGGTAAAAATTGCGTTGTGATGACAAAGCCAAAAGAAAAACCAATAATTAATAGAGTTGATAGAACTGCTGAATCAGGATAAAATAGATTGTGAAAGAAAAAACAAAAATATTTACTCTACTATTAGTCTTTTGCTTTTTCTTTATTAATATTTACGCTGCAGAAAACATCGAATTCTTACGTTCTTCATTAAATGATGCATCAGATATAGAGCGATCTAATATATTTTATAAACTTGCATCACAAACTGATTCTATAGAGATCTCAGAAAGATTAAACTACTGTATACAAGCAAAAAGTATTGCATTAAAGTTAGATAATAGTGAATTACTTTTTGATATACTTTCATTAGAATCGAAGATACATAAAGAAGCTAATGATATTGAAAACTACTCTATCTCTATTCAAGAATATTTAAATATGTGTGAAAAAATATCTTCATTAGATATGGAAAACAGTAAGAAACAAATTACAAAGCAAATCATAATTAGAAACTCTTTTATGATAGGTTTTATTATCTTTCTTAATATTGCATTTATTATATTTGCACGATATCGTTTAAAAACAGTAGATCATATGAAACTTGAAAAAGCAAATGTAAGACTTGAAGAAATCTCAAGAAAAGATCCTCTAACGAACATTTCAAATAGACGCGACATTCTTGAGAAAATAGAATATGAAACTCTGCGTTTTGAAAGAAACAAAAAAACTTTTTGTCTTGTAATGGGTGATATTGACCACTTTAAAGCCGTTAATGACAGATATGGTCATGAGTGTGGAGATCATGTTCTTAGAGAACTTGTTGAAACCATTATCACTGGCTTGAGGAAGCAAGATATTGTAGGAAGATGGGGTGGTGAAGAATTTATTCTTCTACTTCCTGAAACCTTGATTAATGGTGGGAAGGTAGCTGCCGAAAAGATCAGAAGAAAGATTGCTCAAAAAGAATTTATTTATAATAATAAGATAATTCCTGTTACAATAACCTTCGGAGTAAGTGAGTATTCTATTGAAAAAGATATCGATGAATGTATTAAGGAAGCTGATACAGCCTTGTATAAAGGGAAAAACAAAGGTAGGAATCGAGTAGAACTATTCAATCCGAAAGAGATTTTGATCGGATAATTTTAATCGCTAACAAATTATTTCAAATCTATTAACAATTGTTTAATATTTATTCGAAGTAATAAATTGCTTTAATAGGATCTATCTTAGAAGCTTTGTAAGCTGGGTATATACCGGAAGCGAATCCTATAAATAATGAAAATGCTAAACCAAGTAAAATTCCTTCTATTGGAACAGGAAAACTAAATTTTAGTGCAACTGTTATCACTTTTACCAGCAGTGTAGAGAGTAAAATTCCAACCAGTGCACCTAAAAGAGAGAGCGTAATAGCTTCCAAAATAAATAGTAGGAAGATATCGCGGTCTGTAGCACCGATGCTCTTTCTAATTCCAATCTCCTTCATTCTTTCGTTAATTGAAATTAGTAATGTACTAAAAAGCCCAATTCCACCCACAATAAGTGAAATTGATGCAATAGCAGAAAGTGTGATGTTCCACTTTTTCATCATTTCATTTATCTCTTTTGTTATGTTAAGCATTAAAGCACCAATATTATTAAATGAGAAGTCATGACCCATATTATGATTTACCAGCAAGCTTTGACGCGCAGTATTTTTCATGTTAGGATAATCTTGCTCACTATTTGCTTGAAGATAGATGTAATCTATTGAATTATTTGACTTTAGATATTTTGCCCCTGTAGAAAGAGGGATATAAACAGCTTCAAGATCACGCTGTCTTTGCCAACTGTTAAAATTCATCCCATTAGAGTTAAGTTTATCATTATCGAGTATTCCAATAACTTTGTAGCGTTGATTTCCAATACTTATTTTATTACCTAAAGGATCTTTCCCTTTAAAATATTTATCTACAAAACCATGACCTACAATACATACTTTTAATGAGTTAAGGTTCTCGAAAGAGTTAAAAAGTCTTCCAGATTTTAAGTTATATGTTTTACTAAGGAAAAACTCGTTATTTGTTGCTCTAAGATTTAGATTTTCCTCTTTATCTTTAAATAGATATTTTTGCCATGTTTCAATTTGGCCATAAATATATTTTGATTCTACATTTTTCTTAATGTGCATATAATCTTCAAAGGTTAAAGGTTTTACTTCACGTTGAATTCTTCTAAAACGATATCTTCTGTGGCTGGAAATATTTTGTTCACCTGCCGATGGATAGATAATAACAGAGTTATTCCAACCCATCTCTTTCATGCGCTCATTAATCAATATTTTCATCCCATAAATTGTAGAGAACATAGTTACAACCGCAAAAACACCAATTATAATTCCGAGTAAAGTAAGAAAAGATCGCATCTTATGTGTGAAAATATTCTGAATACTGCTACCTAAACTTTCTGAAAAATACATTAATCCTGCTTAATAGACTACATTTTTACATTTTGGGCATTCTTTAAATTCACCCTTATCCTTTGTTTTCTTCTCTTCTAAGTAATGGTTTCCGCATTCTGGACACGAAATTGCTACAGGTTTATTATTAGTTATAAATTTACAATCTGGATAATTGGAACATGAATAGAAGAATCTGCCTTTACTGTTCTTCTTTTCTGTAATTTGTCCATCTTCACAATCAGGACACTTTATACCAATTGTATAAGGTTCTGTATGTTTACATTTTGGAAAGTTAGAACAGGCAATAAATTTACCGAATTTACCTTCTTTCAAAATAAGATCAGATTCACATTTAGGACACTTTTTGTCGAGAGTCTTCGGCTTTAGAATTTCAACAACTCCATTTTCATTTCTTGTAAAATTCTTTATATTCTTACATTCAGGGAAATTTGAGCATGCTAAAAACTGACCGTTCCTACCCCATTTTATAACCATCATACTTCCACATTTTTCACATTTTAGATCTGTTTCTTCTATTGCGCTCTTTTTTGCTTCTTTAAAATCTACTTCAGATATCAAGACATTTAATGATTCATAATATTGCTTAAGAAGATTATGCCATTCAACTTCACCGTACATCACCTTGTCTAGGCTATCTTCCATTGCCGCAGTAAATTCCACATTAAAAAATTCATGAAAACTTGCTACTAGAAGTTTATTTACGGTCAAACCCAATTCTGTTGGATGAAATCTCTTAGCTTTTAGTATTACGTAATTTCTTGATCTAATTGTATTAGTGATTGCAGCATAGGTAGATGGCCTACCAATCCCTTTTGATTCTAGCTCTTTAATTAGAAGAGCTTCTGTATATCTTGATGGTGGTTTGGTAAAACTCTGTTTTGAAGATGTCTCTTTAGATTTAAGAATGTCATCTTTTACATAACCATTATCTATTTTCTCACCTAAGATAACTTTTGTATGTGGGAAGGCAACCAGAAATCCTTTATTCTCGATTGAGCTTCCATTAGCAGAGAAAGTTGCATCGCCAATTGTAATTACAAGTTCCTTATTATTCATTTTAACTGGTAACATCTGAGTTGCTATAAACTTTTGCCAGATTATTGTATATAAATTAAGTTGATCTTTTGTAAGATATGATTTTATACTTTCCGGTGTATTGGAACAATTAGTTGTTCTTATAGCTTCATGAGCATCCTGAGCTGAATTTTTATTTTTGAAATAACGAGGTTTTGGATTTAAACTTTTCTCACCATACCGTTCTGAGATCAATTTTCTTGAATTCGTTATTGCTTCTTGTGATACCCTTAAAGAGTCTGTACGCATGTAAGTAATAAGGCCTACAGAGCCTTGAGAAAGTTCAATACCTTCATAAAGCTGCTGTGCAACCATCATTGTTTTTTTAGCTGAGAAATTTAATATTCGCGCTGCATCCTGCTGTAATGTACTTGTAATATATGGTGGCCCTGGATTTATAGTTCTAATAGCTTTTTTTATAGATTCTATTATATATTTATCTGTTTTAATTGTATCAAGAAGAACCTTTGCTTCTACCTCAGTTTTAAAATTCGGTTTCTTATCTTTCCATTTTTTTAGCGTTGCTTTAAATTCAGGAAGTTTATCTTTAAACAATATTGCATACACATTCCAAGATTCAACTGGTTCAAACTTACTTATCACTTCTTCCCGTTCACAAATTATTCTAAGTGCAACCGATTGAACTCTTCCGGCACTTAAGTTCTTTGTTACGATCTTCCATAATACAGGACTAACATTATAGCCTACAATTCTATCTAAGATCCTTCTGGCTTGCTGAGAGTTAACTTTGTTAATATCTAATTCACCCGGATTTTTTACAGCTTCTGTTATTGCAGTTTTTGTGATTTCATTAAAAATTATTCTATGAACATCCTTATCTTTGATCTCTTTTTTTAGAACTTCTGTAAGATGCCAGGCTATTGCCTCTCCCTCACGGTCATGATCTGATGCTAGATATATGCTATCAGCTTCCTTTGCTGCCAGTTTAAGTTCTTTAATGATTTTCTTCTTGGCTGGGTCTACAACATATTTTGCTTTAAAATCATCGCTGGGATCCACACCAAAATTTCTTTTTGGGAGATCACGAATATGACCATTTGATGCCTTTATGATAAATTTATTCTGCAAGAATTTTCCAATTGTCTTAGCTTTAGCGGGTGATTCGACGATTATTAATTTTTTTCCCATTTTAGTTTATCTCTTCATCAAAGTTTATTTCATTTTCCTGAATAAAGAAAAGATCTAGTAAATCTCTTACAGATACATCTTCAATTCCAGAGAAAATGATGTAATTTACAATATTATCAACCATATCTCGTGTAATTTTCTTCTTTAAAAAACCATTTAGCTGAATAGAAAGAGTGATGACTTTTTCTAAGATTTCTTTATTTATAGAACCTAGTTTAAGCAGATGTATCAAGTAGCCAAATGCATCTGTTGTAATAATTTTGCGCTCTTCTTCACCTAGAATTCTATTGTAATTTTTAGATCCCGGCTGTACAATTAGGGAATCCATTAAATCATTTAATTCATCTTCAGAGAGTCCAAGTTTTTTAAGCTCTTTTCTAGCTGGTTTACCAGCAAGAACCGACTTAAAGATATCTTTTGTTTCAATTTCCGACATTTTCCTTCCTATTTATTATCTGTTCCGGTCTAATTTATCTTACCACAACATTTTTTATATTTTTTCCCACTCCCGCAAGGGCATGGATCATTCCTACCAATTTTTTCTCCAACTGAACGTGGTTGAAGTTTCTGTTTTTCTGTTGCATTTGTAGTCACATTTGGTTCTTTTGGTTGCGGAACATCAAATGCAGAGCTTGATTCATGGCGCTGTTTAGCCATTTCTAAAAAATCTTGTATCTTTTCTGGCGCAATAATATAAGTTGTAAAGACTTTTTTTGTAACAGCCATATTTATATTAGAAACTAAAGTTTGGAACAAATTGAATGATTCCTTCTTATATTCGATCAACGGATCCTTCTGTCCATAAGCTCTCAAACCAATTCCGTCCTTCAAAAGATCCATCTCATGAAGATGATCACGCCACAATTCATCAACCACACCAAGAAGTACACGCCTCTCAATCTCACGTAACTGCTCCGATGTCAGGTCATCTTCCCTCTTCTGGTATGCATCCAGAACACCTTCATACAAATTCTCTAGCAAAGTTTCATATCGCATGCCATCAGTTACAATATTTTGCTCATACAAAATTACATTCATGTTGGAACGTATCCAGTCCAGTATCTCAGAAATATTCCAATCTTCAGCATAGTTCTCATTTACAATTATACTATCTACAATTTCAGCAATTGTATCCTTTATCATTTCAATGATCTCAAATTTCAGATCATATCCTTTAAGAACATTCCTGCGGTAGCTATATATCACATTACGCTGTTGATTCATAACTTCATCGTATTTAATTAATTGTTTTCTACTCTCAAAGTTGTACGATTCTACTCTCTTTTGTGCCTTTCCAACAGCTTTTGTCATCCAAGGATGTATAATTGCTTCACCTTTTTTAAGACCCATCCTCACCATCATCGGTCCAATTTTATCTGAACCAAAAAGACGCATCAGATCATCTTCTAGAGAAAGATAAAAGCGTGAAGTTCCCGGATCACCCTGTCGTCCACTTCTACCTCTGAGCTGTCTGTCTATTCTACGACTTTCATGACGTTCCGTTCCAATAACATGAAGACCATCTAAAGGCAAACCATATGGATTTTCATCGGTTGTTTTATCCGATAAACCGATATAATTACTTTTTTCTTCGGTAACCACAGTATCACCAAGTTTAATGTCAGTTCCTCTACCAGCCATATTTGTAGCAATTGTAACGGCTCCCGGTTCTCCGGCAGATTTTATAATGTCAGCTTCCTGCTCGTGATACTTTGCATTAAGCACATTATGTTTAATGCCACGTCTTCTTAACAATCTGGCTAAAGTCTCGGAAACTTCTACAGAAACTGTACCCACAAGAACTGGTTTTTTCATTTCATACCAGTACTCAATTTCATCAAGAATTGCCTGATATTTCTCATTTTTTGTAATGTATATCACATCGTTATGATCTATTCTAGAAATTGGAACATTTGTAGGAATAACGCTAACTGGAAGGCTATAGATCTCCATAAATTCAGATTCTTCAGTAATTGCAGTACCTGTCATTCCCGCAAGTTTATCGTACATTCGGAAATAATTTTGGAGTGTTATTGTTGCAAATGTTTGTGTAGCCTCTTCAATTTTCACATTTTCCTTTGCTTCTAAAGCTTGATGAAGTCCATCACTGAACCTTCTGCCTTGCATCATCCTTCCGGTGAATTGATCAACAATCATAACCTTATTATCAACAACAACATAATCAACTTCTTTTTCAAAAAGTACATATGCCTTAAGCAGCTGTTTAATATTATGAAGTTTCTCACTTTTATCCATAAACTTAAACGTTTCTTCTTCTTTTTTCGTTGCTTTCTTTTGGAATGAAATACTCTCATCAGCATCAATCTCATCAAGTATTTCATCTAGGCTTCGCATTACAAACAGGTCAGATTCTTTTTGGGAAACCAGATTATTCCCTTTTTCACTCAACTCAACGCTATTTTGTCTCTCTTCAACAACGTAAAAGAGCTCTTCATCTATTGTGTGCATCTTCTTATCACGAAGATAATAACCTTCGAAATCGGTAACAAGTTTTTTTAGTTCACCCTCTTTCATCAGTTTTATAAACGATACATTTTTGGGTGCTGCCCTTTTCACAAGAAGAAGTAGTTTCCCAACTATATCACCATCATATTCTTCCTGTTTCAATTCTATCCTAATATCAGAGATATAACGATTAACAATTACAGATTGAGCATTAAACAATTGTAGAATAACAGGTCTGAGTTCTTTAAAGAAATTCTTACTTTCCTGAACTGGACCACTAATGATAAGCGGAGTTCTAGCTTCATCTATAAGTACACTGTCAACCTCATCAACAATGGAATACTGTAATTTTCTTTGAACTAAACGTTTTTCTGAAACTGCCATATTATCGCGTAGATAATCAAAACCAAATTCACTATTTGTTCCATAAGTTATATCACATTGGTATGATTCTTTCTTCTCTTCACTGCTCATTCCACCAATATTGCAGCCTACCGTTAAACCATGAAATTCAAATATCG
>Ga0233437_1007493_pt1 | contig 10516 bp, 10 predicted proteins | sample SI_122_August201_FD_182714 | JGI IMG/M metagenome (GOLD analysis project Ga0233437, IMG submission 182714) | Seawater microbial communities from Saanich Inlet, British Columbia, Canada - SI_122_August2016_200_MG | ecosystem: Environmental > Aquatic > Marine > Inlet | place: Canada: British... | reverse complement strand
GCCCATCAAACCAAACACGGACTCTTTGAACTGGCCAACCACGGTACTTTTTTCTTTGACGAAATTACAAACCTGAGCCTTAAAATTCAAGCCAAACTTCTGAGAGTCATACAGGAACGTGAATTCATGAAGGTGGGCGATCAGCATCGCATACAGCTGGATGTTCGCATCATCGCCGCTTCCAACACGCCCCTTTCGGAAGCCATCCGGAATGGCACATTTCGAGAAGACCTTTTCTATCGATTGAGTGTGGTACCCCTGGAGCTCCCCCCCCTCAGGCAAAGGAAAGAGGATATTCCACTTCTGATCAAACACTTTCTGGAAAAACTAAGCCACAAAATGAAAAAACCGCCTCCGGAGATATCACCTGAGGCGGTTGGCGTTTTAAAAGAGTACCCCTGGCCGGGCAATGTCAGAGAACTTGAGCATGCCATCGAGAGAATCATTATCCTTGAAGATACCGATATTATTCAGGAAAGAAACCTTCCCTCTTACATTATTCAGCAACAGGGGGATGTGCAGATTTTCCCCGAAGACCCCATCACCCTTGAAGAACTGGAAAAAAAATACATCACCTTTGTGCTTAAAAAAGCCAAAGGAAAAAAGATCGAAGCGGCCAGAATCTTAGGCATCAACCGGAAAACCCTTTCCGCCAAGATCAATAAATACGGATTACAATAAGAACATTCTGCGTACAAGCTGCAGATGTACCGGTCAGGCCGCACCCGGATTAGATCCGGGATTATGGTGGGGAGGCGCTTAATTTGCTGCACATATTTATCGATGCTGATGCATGCCCGGTCAAACAGGAGGTGTACCGCGTCGCAAGCCGATGTGGTCTTGATGTCACATTGGTGGCCAACTCCCGGATGCGAATCCCGAATGAGCCATGGATTGCACTCGAAATTGTAGCGAACGGATTGGACGCCGCTGATGATTGGATTGTGGAACATGTACAACCTCACGACATCGTGGTCACTGCCGACATTCCCCTTGCTAGCCGCTGCCTGAAAAAAGACGCAAGCGTAATCGGCACAACCGGGAAACCGTTCACGGAAGACAACATCGGGCACTCGGTGGCAACCCGGGACCTATTGTCAGAACTTCGGGAGATAGGAGAGATTACTGGCGGGCCTCCGCCCTTAAAGAAGCGTGATCGATCACGTTTTCTTCAACAGCTCGACGAAATGATTCAATCAATCCGTCGTAAGTATCCCTCCAATTCCACCTAAAAACTGGCTCATATCGACCCTCTGGGCCGAACGTTCAGATACGATAAAATAGCTTAACTCAAAAGGACAGGAAAGAAAATGGCATACGATGAAGGATTGGCACAACGCGTTACGGAACTGCTGGAAGAAAGGCCGGAATTTAATGAAAAGAAAATGTTCGGCGGCATATGCTACCTGCTTTTTGGAAATATGGTTTGTGGTGTATTGAATGAGGATATTATTGTTCGGGTCGGCCTCGAAACATATGAAGATTCATTGAAATCGTCCCATACCCGAAAATTTGATATGACCGGAAGGCCCATGAAAGGATGGGTCATGGTATCACCCGAAGGGCACGAATCGGACGGAGATTTAGAGGCCTGGGTTAAAAAAGGGGTATCCTTCGCGTTGTCTCTGCCACCCAAATAGTCTAAGAAAATAACGGGTAATTTTCCCCCATTCGGGGAATTATTACCCATGAAATAGCTTCCTCTATCATATCTAATATTTAACTCAATATCCTCCCAGCTGACGCGACGAAATACCCCAAACACACCTGTAATGGCCGAGCCACTTCATTCATATAAAACCCATTGATTTCTAAGGAAAACACCAAACATAACGAAAACAGGCACGATATTTGCTAGGCTAAGGAGATTCAAAAGCGGAATCGCTTTCGTGAGTCCTGATATGGGGTTCAGTAAGCCGCATCCAACGGGAACGCAACCGATACAGGGATATGGACGCAAACAAAACGATCCTCATTGCGGAACAGGCCGGAAACACCCCCAAAGCACTTGAGATTTTTGCTGCAGAGCGGGGGTTTGAACTGCTGAAAGCCGATAATTTGAAGGACGTGTTGCTGACCCTGCAGGAAAACAGGATTGATTCATTGGTGCTGGATGCGGCCCTGCTGGCAGAGGACTGCGGGTTCATCTCGGTCATAAAGGGGATGGAGAAAGACCTTCCCATCATCGTCTGTGCGGAAAAAAACACCCCTGAACTGGAGAGCGAAATTCGTAAATACCAGATTTTTTATTACCATATCAAATCCTTTGGAATTGAAGATCTCGTAATGGCCATCGTCAACGCTGTTAACGGGTTATCTCATTAACTTGGAGGTTCGGACCATGCCGTTAAAGGAAAAAATTGTTGCTGGAAAATTTATCGTTCTGGGAGAATTCGAGCCACCCAAGGGTGCTAACTTCGATTCTTTTGCCAGGGGGGCCAACCTTGTCAGGGGTCGAATGGACGCTTTGGTGGTACCGGAAATGGCCAATGCCGTTCTGAAGGCGAGTTCACTCGGGGGTTGTGCCTGCCTGGAAAGGGAGGGAATTGAGTCCGTGCTTCAGGTCTGTTGCAGAGACCGCAATCGCCTTGCCATTCAGGCGGATATCCTGTCGGCAGCCGCCCTGGGAGTCAAAAACGTCATGGCGGTCAGCGGCGTTGAAACCCGTTTCGGAGACCATCCCCAGGCCAGAATCGTCAATGATCTGGATTTAATGGAACTGGTTGAAACCCTCCAAACGCTGCATCAGGGAAAAGACCTGGCCGGTGTCGAGCTCAAAGGAACCCCCTCCTTTTCAATCGGATCCACCATTGATGCCGGCGCCACGGGAAACCTGCTGGACATTGAAATGGAACGCCTTGAAAAAATGATCGAAAGCGGCGTTGATTACGTCATCACCAATCCGGTTTTTGACCTGAGGCGTTTTGAACAGTTCGTCAAACGGGTGGATACCTCTAAAATTGCCGTGCTGCCGACCATTCTACTGCTGAAATCCGCCGGCATGGCCCGTTATATAGATCGTAATATGAGGGGGATTTCCATCCCGCAAGATACGATCCTGGGCATTCAGAAAGCACCGGATAAAGTTCAGGAATGTACCCGGATCGCGGCCGAAACCCTGAAACAGATTAAATCAATGGGAATGGCCGGCGTTTTGATTTCCACAGTCGGTTGGGAGAGCAAGCTCCCCTTAATCCTGGATAAGGCACAGATTTAAATATCGGAAAGGAAACCTAAATCATGAGCAATACCCAGTCTCAACAGAAGTCAGGATCGGTAATGGTTGTCGGCGGCGGTATCGCCGGCATGCAGTCGGCCCTGGACCTGGCCAATTCAGGTTACCGTGTTCAGCTCATTGAAGCATCTTCAGCCATTGGAGGGATCATGTCCGAACTGGACAAGACGTTTCCCACCAATGACTGCGCCATGTGAATTATCTCGCCTAAACTGGTCGAGGTCGGCCGGCATCTCAACATTGATCTAATCACCTCCGCCGAGGTGAAAAAAGTAGAAGGAACACCGGGGAACTTTAAAGTCACGGTTCAGAAAGCACCTCGCTTCATCGATGCAGCCAAATGTACCGCCTGCGGAGATTGTGCTGAGGTATGTCCCGTGGATCTGCCCAATGAGTATGATCAGGGATTGAGCCAAAAGCATGCAATTTTCAAGAAATACGCACAGGCCATTCCCAGCGCCTTTGCCATTGCTAAAAGGGACACCGCACCCTGCAAGGCAACGTGCCCCGCACATGTGAGCGTTCAGGGGTACATTGCCCTGATTAAGCAAAAAAAATACAATGAAGCGTTGGCGCTGTTCAAAGACGCCCATCCTTTCCCCGGCATCTGCGGCAGGGTTTGCCATCATCCCTGTGAAGGGATCTGTACCCGAACGGATGTGGATAAACCGCTGGCCATACAATATCTCCATAGATTCCTGGCCGACGTGGACCTTTCAAACGAAATGCCCTACGTGCCGAAAGCAATGGAACCCCGCAAAAACAATGTGGCGGTTATCGGATCGGGACCGGCGGGCCTTTCAGCCGCTTATTTTTTAGCCTTGCGAGGATACCCTGTCACGGTGTTTGAAAAACTTCCCGTTGTGGGTGGCATGATGGCGGTCGGCATACCCGCCTACCGGCTTCCGCGAGACATCATCGAAGCCGAAGTGAAAACCATCGAAGCTTTGGGCGTAACCATCAAAACAGGCGTCTCCTTCGGTGAGGACATTACTCTTGAAAGCCTCAGGGCAGACGGGTTTGAGGCGATTTTCATGGCCACGGGCCTGCATCTGAGCCGCAGACTCAACGTGGAAGGCGAAGACGCTCCCGGCGTCGTGGAAGGTGTTGAGTTCCTTCGCGATTCCGCCCTTGGAAAAGAGGTCATCTTAGGCGACCGGGTGGTTGTCATCGGCGGGGGGAATGTGGCCATCGATGTGGCTTTAAGCGCCAAACGTCTCGGCGCAAAAGAAGTATCCCTGGTCTGTTTGGAAAAACGTGAAGAAATGCCGGCCTGGGACTATGAGATTGAAGAAGCCCTTGAAGAAGGGGTTACCATCATCAACAGCCTGGGGCCCAAAAAGTTCCTTCAGAACGAGGGACGGTTTTCGGGTGCTGAGTTCAAACAATGCACGGCGGTCTTTGATGATAAGGGCAACTTTAACCCCAGTTATGATGAAATGAACCTGACCGTTTTAGAAGGCGACACCGTCATCGTCGCCATCGGGCAGGCAGCGGATCTCTCTTTCGCGGACAAGGACGGCATTTCCGTTACACCAAGGGGCGGGCTTGAAGCGGATCCCATAACCCTTGAGACACCCATTCCAGGCGTGTTTGCCGGCGGAGATGTATTTTATGGGCCCAAGTCCGTAGTGGAAGCGGTGGCCAGCGGCAAAGAAGCCTGTGAAAGCATTCACCGCTTCCTGAACGATCTGGATCTGAAATCGGATAGAGAAAAGGACGATGATTCTTATGAAAAACCCGATGTCTCTGGGGAACCCCATATTGCCAGGGAGGTAATGCAGGCCCTTTCCCTTGAGGAGCGTGAAGGTAATTTCAAAGAAATCGCTTTGGGGTTCAGCGAAGAAGAAACCCTTTTAGAAGTGGAACGTTGTGTCAAATGCGGCATCTGCTCCGAATGCTACCAGTGCATCACCGCCTGTAAAGCCGAAGCGGTCACCCTCATCACCCATGGGGAACAAGCCGAAACCCTGGAACTCACCACGGGCTCCATTATTCTGGCGCCCGGGTTTCAAGCATTTGATCCATCCGTATTTGACACCTATCATTACACGGATCATCCCAATGTGATGACGTCCATGGAATTTGAGAGGATTCTCTCAGCTTCCGGCCCCACCATGGGGCACCTGACCCGGGTTTCGGATCACGCGGAACCCAAAAAAATCGCCTGGATCCAGTGCGTGGGCTCCCGGGACATTAATCGTTGCGACCACTCCTATTGTTCTTCCGTATGCTGTATGTACGCCATCAAGGAAGCGGTCATCGCCAAGGAACACGGGGGAAGCGATCTGGATTGTGCCGTCTTCTACATGGACATGCGGACCCATGGAAAAGATTTTGAAATTTATTATAACAATGCAAAGGATAAACACGGGGTTCGGTTTATAAGGTCCCGTGTTCACACCATTGACCCAATGATTGACGATGATTCGCTGATCCTGAAATACGCCACGGAAGCAGGAGAATTCATCGAGGAAACCTTTGACATGGTAGTCCTTTCAGTCGGCATGGAAATATCACCCCAGGTGGTCAAACTGGCGGAAGACCTCGGTGTGGATGTCAATAAAGACAATTTCTGCCAAACTGAAACCTTTCATCCGGTCAATACCTCTGCAGAAGGGGTGTATGTGTGCGGCGCTTTTCAGGGACCTAAAGATATCCCCCAATCGGTGGTGGAATCCAGTGCCGCCGCTTGCGCCTCGAGCATGATGTTGAGCGAATCCAGGGGAACTGAAGTTCGCATCAAAACCCTGCCCGATGAAATAGACGTGGCGGGCCTCGAGCCCCGGGTGGGTGTATTTGTATGCAACTGCGGCATCAACATCGGGGGTGTTGTGGACGTTCCCGGCGTAGCCGAATATGCGGCCTCGCTTCCCAACGTGGTCCTGACGGATCAGAACCTGTTCACCTGCTCCCAGGACACCCAGGAAAAAATCAAAGAGGTAGTCCGGGAAAACAGCCTCAACCGAGTGGTGGTCGCCGCCTGCTCGCCCACAACCCATGAAGCGCTTTTTCAAGACAGCCTCCAGGAAAGTGGCCTCAACAAATATCTCTTTGAGATGGCCAATATCCGTAACCATAATTCCTGGGTTCACCGGGACGACCCCGAGGCCGCAACCAATAAGGCCAAGGACCTGATCCGTATGGCCGTGGCCAGGGCGTCCCTTCTGGAACCCCTCCATGCCAGAACCATCACCGTAAACAAAAGGGCACTGGTGATCGGCGGCGGTATCGCCGGCATGACCGCCGCTCTGGGAGTGGCGGACCAGGGCTTTGAAGTGGTACTCGTTGAGAAGAATCCTCAACTGGGCGGTCTTGCCAGGGAACTCACGGACACCATCGAGGGAGATGACGTTCAGGCCCACCTGTCCGACATAATTGCCTTGGTGGAACAACACGAAAACATTCAAGTGTTGACCGAATCCCTCATCGTTGATTTCAATGGCTTCAAAGGAAATTTCACCACTGAAGTCATGGTGGGTCCGAGCATGTATCAACGGGAAATCGATCATGGGATTGTCATTCTGGCCACGGGTGCCCGGGAATACAAACCCACCGAATTTCTATATGGCCAGGATGATCGGGTCATCACCCATCTTGAATTGGACAAGCGCCTTTACGAGAGAGGCGCCGAAGACCTGGAACGGGTGATCATGGTTCAGTGCGTGGGCTCCAGAAACGAAGAGAACCCCAATTGTTCCCGCATCTGCTGCCAGAGCGCCGTTAAGAACGCCCTTCAGATTAAAAAGCTGAACCCGGAAACGGATGTCTTTGTTCTCTATCGGGATATCCGCACCTATGGCCTCATGGAGGAATATTACCGTGAAGCCAGGCGACTGGGGGTTCTCTTTTTCAGATTCGACAAGGATCATCCACCCCAGGTTGAAAGCACGGAAAATGGCTTGATGGTTCGCTTCAAGGACCATGTGCTGCAGCGGGAGATTCAGGCGTCAGCCGACATCGTGGCCCTCAGTACGGGCATGCACGCCGAAGAAAACGACGAACTGTCATCCATTCTCAGAGTGGCCCGGAACGAGTACGGGTATTTCATGGAAGCACACGTGAAACTGCGCCCGGTGGATATGGCCAGTGACGCATTTTTTGTATGCGGCACGGCCCACAGTCCGAAGCTCATCACCGAATCCATCAGCCAGGCCATGGCCGCGGCATCAAGGGCCGTCACATTCCTGGCCCAGGACGAAATCGCCCTTTCCGTGGTCACGGCAACGGTGGATCAGGAAAAATGCGCCGCCTGCCTCGTCTGCGTTCGATCGTGCCCCTATGACGTGCCCAAGATCAACACGGACGGGGTAAGCGAAATTGATGCGGCCCTGTGCCGTGGCTGCGGGGTATGCGCCTCTGAATGCCCGGCCAAAGTCATTCAGTTGGATTGGTATGAAGACAATCAAGTCATGAGCAAAGTGGAAGCTTTACTGGAAGGAGTACTGTAATGGACAATTTCGAGCCGATTATCATTGCCTTTTGCTGTCAGTTTTGAGGCTATACCGCCGCGGACCTGGCAGGTTCCATGAGACTTCAATATCCCAGTAACGTCAAGATCATCAAACTGCCCTGCACCGGAAAAGTGGATCTGATCCATCTTCTTCGTTCCTTTGAGAAGGGGGCCGACGGGGTTTGTGTGATAGGCTGTATGGAAGGGGCCTGCCAGTTTACCAGCGGCAACATTCGCGCTCGCAAACGGGTGGAAGAAGCTCAGAGAATTCTTGACAGCATTAAGATCGGAGGAGAACGGGTGCAGATGTTCAACCTCTCCTCCAGTGAGGCGCCTCAGTTCGTCAAGGTGATCACTGAATTGACCGAAAAAATAAAAGAGATGGGTCCCAACCCCATGAAAGCTGAAAGCTCAAAGCTGAAAGCTCAAAACATGGATGCTCAAAGCTCACCCCTTTCAGCTTCCAGCTTTGAGCTTCAAGCTCATAAGGAGGGAATTTCATTATGATTGTGGCGAAAAGAAAGCCCATAGAAGAGATCATTGAGGAAGCCCAGGCGTACGAAAAGATACTCATGGTCGGATGCAACGAATGCGTTACCGTATGTGAGGCAGGGGGTAAAAAGGAAGTGGCGGTCCTGGCTTCCGCACTGCGCATGCACTTTGTGAACCAGGGAAAAGAAATTAAAATCGACGAGGTCACCCTGGAACGTCAGTGCGACCACGAATACCTGGAAGAGTTACGGAACCAGATCGACCAGTATGACGCGGTGATTTCGCTGGCATGCGGTGTAGGGGTTCAGTTCATGGCGGAAAAATACATGAGCATGCCCATACTGCCAGGCGTTGATACCTGTTTCATGGGTGTTACCGAAGAAAGGGGTGTGTGGTCTGAGCGATGTCAGGGCTGCGGCAGCTGCATGCTGGCCAAAACCGCCGGCATCTGCCCGGTTTCCCGCTGCGCCAAGCGACTGTTCAACGGGCCCTGCGGCGGATCCACTGACGGCCATTGCGAAATCGACAAGGATGTGATCTGCGGCTGGCAGCTCATTGTGGACCGGTTAACAAAGCTGGATAAGTTGGACGATTATGAGGTCCTCATGCCCATCAAGGACTGGTCCACGGAGCGGGCCGGTGGCCCCAGAAAAGTGGTGAGGGAGGATGTAATGCAATGAAAACAAAAACCCCCAGCAAACTGGAAAAAATTCTAAGCGCCGGACATCTGGCAGTTACGTCGGAGTGTGGCCCCCCAAGGGGAAGTGATCCGAAGGCGATCACCAAAAAGGCCGAAATGATCAAGGATCATGTGGATGCCATTAACATCACGGACAACCAGACCAGTGTTATCCGGTTGTCCAGCCTGGCCTCCTGCATTCACCTCAAACTCATGGGCGTGGAACCGATCCTGCAGATGGTGGTGAGGGACCGAAATCGAATCGCCCTTCAGAGCGATATCCTGGGTGCTGCATCTTTTGACATCCATAACATTCTGTGCCTTTCAGGGGATCATCAACAATTTGGAGACTCAGCTCAGGGACAGAACGTTTTTGACATCGACTCCATGCAGCTGATCCAGACGGTGAGGCATATGCGGGATGAAGGCAAATTCCTGGGCGGTGACGACATCAAAAGACCGCCCAACATGTTTGTGGGTGCTGCAGCCAACCCCTTTGCGGATCCTTTTGAAATCCGAACGCCCAGGCTGGCCAAGAAAATCGCGGCCGGCGTCGAGTTTATTCAAACCCAATGCATCTATAACCTGGAGAAATTCGAACTGTGGATGCAACAGGCCCGTGATCGAGGCCTCCACGAAAAAACCTATATTATGGCAGGGGTAACCCCTTTCAAATCCGCGGGAATGGCCAAATACATGAAAAATCGGGTTCCGGGGATGGATGTTCCCGACGAGGTGGTCAAACGGATGGCAGGAGTTCCCAAGGAAAAACAGGCAGAAGAGGGGATCAACATCTGCGTTGAAACCATAGAGCGGTTAAAGGAATGTGAAGGGGTCAGTGGGTTTCACATCATGGCCATTGAATGGGAAGAAAAGGTGCCGGGAATTGTTGAGCGAAGCGGACTTTATCCCAGGCCTGAAGTGTAGAATAAAAATTTTCGGGCAGATGCAAGCTTTTTCCAGAATAAGCTTGCAACAGCCGATAATATACGTTATCGATGCGGCTGTGATTTAACGATGGCTGGTGAAAGGAGGTTTTGTTATGGATAAGAAATATGTTCTGGTGGTAGATGATGATCCTGATCTGGTGGAAACCGTCGCCATGATGCTGGAAAGCAAAGGATGCGAGGTGGGAAGAGCCTATGACGGCGTGGAAGGTGAAGAGTCCATAAAAGAAAGACGTCCGGACCTGGTTGTGCTCGATGTGATGATGCCCAGGAAAGACGGGTATGTGCTTTGTGCTGAAATGAAGGCAGACCCGGAAATGTCGAATATCCCGGTGGTTCTCCTGACCGCCGTGGGAGAAGCTGTTCCGACCACCACCTACACCCATGCCGACGGCATGTCCACTGAAGCGGATGACTATATCGCCAAACCCATTGATACGGAAGGGTTGTGGGGGGTCGTCAGCAATCTGCTCTAAAAAATCGTTCTGAGTTCCGGGTTCAACGTTTCAGGTCGGGGGGAGAAAATTCCGTACCGTTATGAAAGCTGTCCCCTTACCCTTGAACCCCGAACTTCTGAACCTTTTGCTGAACTTTCATGTCTGATCCGGAAAAGCTGGGTGGATTCAAAATTTTAAAGGAGGCAGTACTCCTTTCGCCTGCTCCTTTTGAGCCCGACGGGCGCCTGCCTGTGTCATTATTCCGTATCCTGG
>Ga0233437_1007491_pt1 | contig 10518 bp, 7 predicted proteins | sample SI_122_August201_FD_182714 | JGI IMG/M metagenome (GOLD analysis project Ga0233437, IMG submission 182714) | Seawater microbial communities from Saanich Inlet, British Columbia, Canada - SI_122_August2016_200_MG | ecosystem: Environmental > Aquatic > Marine > Inlet | place: Canada: British... | reverse complement strand
CCAGGCGGGCACCCACTAGCGAGTTGCCACACTTAAGATGGTGGTTCATAAAAGAGAGCGGCTGGTCTTTTGCCATCGAAAGGATCCAGAGCGAGAGCTTGGCTAATTCCACCGCCAACGGGTTCAAATCCACGCCGTAAATGCAGTTTTCCACCACCCAGCGCCGCCAATCGGCTGTTCCGGTGGATGTGTCGCCTTCAATTTCCAGATCGTTCCAGAATTCCGTGATGAAATTCGCAATCAGGTTGGTGGCATTGACCAGGAAATGCCCGCTGCCCATAGCGGGGTCGAGCACCGAGAGCGTTAGGATTTTCTCACGCACGAATTGCAAGGCATTCTCTTCGAGCAGCCCAGCAAGAGCGGCGTGTTCTTCCGCATTCACGGCACGCGCCAGAGCGTCCAGGTTGGTGCGTTCTTGTGCCAGGAAGTCCGCTTTGAGCGCTTTCAGTTTCTCGCCCACCGTGTTGCGCACAATATAATCCACGATGTACTCGGGGGTGTAATACGAGCCAGTCGATTTGCGTTCGCTCGGGTCGCTTGCAAAATAGACTGAATCGGCAGGCAGATAATGACCCTGAGTCAGCTTGCCACCCTGCGAGACCGGAATGAACGAAATCTTGCCTTTGGTCACCCGCACTTCGGTGGCTTCGCTGGTAATGAACAGTTTGTGTTCGAGCAGACCTTCATAGAGTGTCCCCAGGTGGCGCACGCCCATGTCACGGTAGCTGATCGGATGTTCTTCTTTGTTCTTTTCACGATAGGTGATCAGGTTGAAAAGTGTCTCGGCCAGGTAGTGATCAGCAACTCGCGTTTCTTCGATGAATTGGGTGAACTCGCTCTCCTGTGGACTGAACAGTCCGCCATTGTAAGTCTGATCGATATCCACAAAGATAGTCGATAGCCGCCCCCAAAGCGTATCGGACTTCCCATTGCCTGCCTCACCGTTATGGACGGCGTTCGCATCCGCCTTGACATCGGCCAGCAAGGCCTGGTTATCATCGCTCAACAGTCCGCGTGCTTCAGCGTAAAACAGAAACAGCAAGCGGAACATGTACAACATCGCGCCGTGATAGATCTTGCGTCGCAAGATTTCGTCGTCCAAGTTGTAACCACCGGCATTACGCAACTCTTCCACATACCCCATACACAAATCCGAGAGCACGCCTTGACCGCCCTCTTCACGCTGCTTCAGAGCATTTGCCAGTTCTTTTTCAATGTAGTCGATCTTATCTTTTGAATCCTTTAGAAAATGATCGAACTGACACTTATCGTCTTCGCCAACGACAAAATTACCAGACTTCATGAACTTGTAGAAAATCTGGTAAGCATCTTTGACTTGATCGCTAAGAATCCGTTCCAGATCGATTTCGAGATAGGTCTCGTAGGGCGTCGCTTCATCCAAGTGATAGATACGCCACAGCTTACCATTGGTCAGCAAGCCCCACTGCATTTCATGCTCGCGCAAAGCTCGGATGGTTTTCTCAGCCCAGTTGTGTCCCAGCAGGGTATTGTCCAAGTCTTCATCGGGCAGGGTCACGAAACACAATGAAACCGGATCATCCACACTCCCAATGGGGTGGAGCAATGTCAGGCCGGTCTGTCCGGTCTGGGCATGGAAACCTAGCGCCGCCAGCACTTCGTGTATATAGGATTGCGTCCAGGCATCTAGGCTGGAAGTATCGGCATAGTCGCGATACTCGCGTAGGACACGCAGCGAAGCCAACACATCCTCGTGCTCGGGCTGACGGGTGATTTCTTCTAGGTAGATTTCAGAAAAGAGTGTTTCGTTACGATAATAAGCAGTCATACAGTGTTGTTCCTGTCGCGATAGCTATTTCGACGAGTCCAGCGCATCCTTGATGGCTTGTTCCAATTCAGACTCGGTGTACAGCTCGGACTCTTTGAATATTTGGACAAAAGTTGTGATTGTGATTTCAGCCGCATCTTTTGTCTTGGGGAAGATAAAGGTGATAGCTTCATCAAATGCAGTCCGCTGTGCCGGGCGTTTGATAGCGTATTTTCCCAATTCGTCAATCGCATCAAAGGTTTGGACAGCACTGTAATTGCCTTTTTCATCGGCGACAATCAGCTTCACCTTGCGATTGCCTTTGATAGTGAGCGTATCACCGGAGTTGAGCTTTTTGCTGCTCTTGCTATTAGTCGGGTCACTACCGTCTTCCGTGTAGTAGATCACGCCCTGGCCATCCTCTGTATTGGCATGCAAAATCAGTTCACCTTTATAGGTAACCTGGCTACCTTTCCTGCCGAGCATGTTACCAAAGTCAACTTTCAAAGCACTGATCTGGGGCGCATTTGTCTCGATATGTACCTTACCGTTGCGCAAGCGTTGGACATAATTGGAAACATAATCCGACATCCAACTGCTAATGCTACCCAGTGAATAGGCTTCGGGGAGCGAAACAAACAGCAGTTCGCGAATATTGGCATAGCCCGTGTATTTGATTAACGGCTTGCTATCGTTGTTGTGAAAGCTTGCCATTTGATCCTGCTGGATGCTACTCAAATCTGTGTACCAAGCTTTCATGGCATCCTTGATATCGTCATCTAGATCAGTAGGAGACGCAAACACTTTGGCAATTTCTTGTAGAACCCGTTCTTCGACAACCGACTGAATCGCTTCGGCAGCTCTCTTGAAGGCTTTCATGCGCACTTCAAGCGGAACCAGTTTGGCAGCCGAAAGCACTTCACCAGGAGTTTGGCCGAACAACTCTAATAAATCATATTTCACGAAACGGAAAGGATCCTTGGTCTTCGCCTGGCTTAGCGTTTCGGCTAAAAGTTTGTTATCCTGCTCATAAAAACCGAGCGAACGGGCAATAATCGGCAGGTTGCCCCACCAATTAGTTACCGCACGGTAGGCGTCATTAACCGTGTAGGTTTTCCCTGCTGCGGCTGGTTGATTGGTGAAAGTCTGGGTCACTTTGGCAAAATAAGCCTGATCCTCAGTGCTGATCGCTTCAAACAAAACTACCGCTGATGGGGACTTACCCCGCACTAAATCTAACATCTCATCGGTAGATGAAAAAACGATGTCCGTCAGGTTGTTTGGTTCTTGTTTGAAGCGCAGACTATCGCCATAAAAACGGCGGGCGAGCAGGAGCATCAGGGTTATAGCAATTTCGCCCTGCCCATATTCCTCAAAATACGGCAGGAGGAACTGGTTGATGTTGGTTTCTCCCTGATTTTCTAACGCAGATAAGTTTTCAAGCATCTTAGCATAAGCAGGCATTGATGTCCGGAATTTTCCCAAGTCCTTTTCGGGTTCCAAATAGCGGTAATCACCATCAATCCCCGCTACTTTTAGGGCTTGTTTTTCCACAAAGCAGCGCCGCAAGTATTTTGTCGTACCGCGATTATCTGGCCAGGTCCAATTGATACGAATGGGCTGGGACATATCGATCAAAAAACTGCCTGCTTCGAAGAAAATTGTGCGCACTTGCCCGCTGATGTTGATGTGTACTTTGTTGAACTCGTTGTGTCCAAAGGTGTTGCGTTTAGTACTGTAAAGTTTTAGCATCATCCATTGAGCGACATCATGGCGTTTGTCATCCTGAGTCGAGACCTCTGCGCCTTTTTGCTCAAACCAATGTACTTTGGCATTAGAGAAATACGATTTTTTGATTGCAGTCAATTCTTTATTGGCTGTATCCCGAATAGACTTTTCTTCGGCTTTTTCAAAAGGACCGAAACTTTCGGACTGTTTCCTGAACCACTCACTTTGCAGGGCCTTGAGCGTGAAGAGCGTATCCTGGACACTGATCGGTAGCCGTGGAATAGCCACAACCACTCGCTCTTGATCATTTAATCTGACCGCTTTTTTGGCGGCATCCACTTCGGCATCATTCTCGCAGAAAACATAAACTGCCGAACCTTCGTAACCGTTTCTGGCACCGTTACTGCTTTGACGCTCCCGTTCTAGGTCGGTGAAATACGATATGCTTTCACCGTTTATCACACGTTTGAGAGTCAGCATCGCAGGCGTGGCAAACACCACCTTAAGTCGTTTATCTTCGCTGTATGGGTCGTTATAACCTTTGGCATCCAGATAAGCTTCATCATTCTTCAGCGGGCTTAATTCCAAGAAACTCTCTAATAAATTGGTGGGGCGGTTATCCGGGTTGGCCTTGAATTGCTCGATTAAACGCTGGATATCCTTGCGGTCGCCACGCATCAACTCATACACGCCATTGTTATTGAAAATCACGCCCGCCCCCGATAGTAATTTCAGACGTTCTTCGACCTGAGTTTTTTCCTCTTGCGAAATGGCATCCAACGCAAACTCGACATTTTGGGCAGTATTAGCAATTGGAGATTCTTTGTTGCTGATAATCTCGTTAACCAACATGACCTTGATGATACGCTGCATCAATTCATCCGCTTCTTCAAACAACTGTCCTTCCGATTTGCGCGCCAAGTAAGCGTTCAATTCGCGCAGGGTGGCTTCGTAGTTGATCACAGCCGTCTTTACATGGTCGACTAGGCGATTGTTGGTTGCTTTCAGGCTTTCCCTGAAATAATCCACTAAAGAATCCGAAGTGTACAGAGCCAATTTGCCCTGATCTATAATTTCATGATTTTCCAAAAACCAGGGATATGAGTAGGGCTGAACATTAATCCAACCTTTTTCACCTGTCTCGAATTCCGGGGCAAAGAATTTAAATACCGAGCGATTATCCGAACCTGCTTCGCCTGCCAGTTTGAGCAGAGCATAGGTTGCCAGCGGGTGCATTGGGTAAATGTTCTGAATAATATTATTCTTGATCTTGGGTGCGGGCAGCCAGTTGAACAGACTCAAACGATTACACTCGTTTGAAAACCAAGTGAATTTGGCACTTTGTGGCTGAACCTGTTGCTCCCATTCCAAACTATCTTTCTTGGGCTGGACAATGGCAGAGATAATATCTTCCATACCCTGGGTTTGTAGACCGATTTCTGTAACCCTGGCCTCGAGAGTTTCGGCATTCAGATCACCGATCTTTCCGTGATTACGAAATGCTTTATGGCCGGTGCCGACAAAAAGAACGGTGCCACCTTTCTCCATCGTTGAACTGGCGCAATACTGGGCAAAATCCAATAAGTTGGTGTAATTGACTAAACCATCGTCTACCGCAGCGCCGAATTCGTCATATAGAAAGACGATGCCTTTGTAATTTGCTTTGAAATCAGGATTCTTCAAGAAATCGCTGATAATATCACGCAGATTGTCCTTGTTGTACGCAAACTCCGAATCAGTCACCGCTGTAAAACATTGCTTGAAGGCTTTCAGCGATTGTTCATCAAAGTCTTCCAGTCCACTAATCAAGTCATTGATAGTCCAGTCTGGGAAAAGTCGGCTGATAGCCAATTCCAAATCGTTGAAAAAGCGGGCCTCGTTACGGCGAGTCTGCCAATCCTCGATACGTCGAAGGGCCTCACGGTAGTGAGTGTCCAGCAAGACAGTGGATTCTTCTTTTTGCAGGGCATCTTCCAATGCACGCAAGATAGCGCCTTCAAAATCCAGATTGAGACTAAAACGGCTAAGAGCCACAAGGAACCGCCCTGATTTACGAGCTTCTTTGAGCGAAGTGGCCTTTCGCTCCTTTAGTGTTTCTCCAGGCCTAAGTAATATCTCAGTTTGGGCTGCCTCATAATTCTGGAAAAACTTTTCAAGTTCTGGCACATCGCTTGGCGATGCAAAATAATTAGCCAACATCAACAGCAGATGTGATTTTCCGGTACCATAACTACCCGACAGAAAATAAAAGCGTCGATCCAGTGGGTTTAAGGCATTGGCTATTTTTTCGAACACTTGGCGATGGGCTGCAATCGGTTTATAGCGTTCCATACGTCCGCGGTTTTTGGCGAGATCATAATAATCATCATACAAGTCTACATAGCTGGTATAACCGCTATTAATTTGAACGATGTCCCGAATTTTTGCCATACTGTGTTCTCCTAAAAAATATCGTTGAAGTCTGAAAGCTGTAAAACTCGGGATTGCCCCTGAGAGTTAAGGATTTGTAACGCTTCAATTTCTTGGGAAGTTTGAAAACAAATAATCAGCTTTGCTTTTGTTCCATCCTTATAACTATCCCACTGACTCTTGAGAAGTCTGAAGAAATCCTGACGCTCACGATTGCGCCAGGTATCCAACACAAAATCTGCTCGGTCAACAACTAATAAGGAAGTATCTTTACTGTGCTCAATAAGAAGAGTGCGGAACTTTTCCGGGTTAAAACGATCAATCGTGCTGCTAAGTTTCTGGTTTCGGATGAACAAATCCAATAAGTCAAGGTATTTTCCGTCCAATCGTTCGCAAATTTTTTGAACATATGCTGTAACTGCAGGAGCTTTTTCGGGAGCGGCATGCAATATGGCTGTGCGATAGCGTTCCTGATCAAGCTGCCCCAGATATTCAAAAATATTCAGTGACATATCAATCCCCATATACCTTCCCTAAGACAGTCTCTTGAGTCAGGGTATCGGATAGTCGTACCTGGTCAAGATTAGCAAACTGTTCCAGACGGATTAATCCGACAGCATGTGATTCGCCGAGTAATATCCTTACCTGGTATTCAGGTAGATTGAACACACGCCCTGGACTGTTTTCAGCAAGACAAATGTCTTCCATGTTAAGCGCGGATGATCCAGGGGAATGCTGGTCTCGATAGTGGAGTATGCAAAACAAGAAAGCCAGGCTTGGCACATCGATTGGGTTACCGCGAATAAAGTTGCCTACTCCTTCTTCCTCAATAATACCCAAATGGGATAATTCGGAACGCGTATAGCTGGCGTAGACAGCACCGACTTCTTTTGGCAGTTTCTCTGAAATCGTTCTTTCTGAAAACTGTGAGGCAAGATCAGAGAAAAACTGCGTACTGGTGTTTTCGACTGAATACCTGTCAAGGCCTGGGATAACGGTATTGATAACCCGGTACCAGACAATCCAATCCGGATTGCTTGAAACAATGTAGTGGATTATCCAAAGGGTCTCAGTTTTTTCGAAATATGGATCGTTTTCGATAATTACCCTGCCTAAGTCGGTAATTGTACTGACTCGTGGATTTACCAGTCCAAATCCCGTCATCATGCTCATTAAATTCTCAACCTGTTTGTTGGGGATACCCAACGTTTCTACTAGGTCTTTTCTTGGGATTTTCTTGCGCGTATCTTGGGCGAGATATTGCAAGATACGTGAAATCTGATCAAAACGAGGGCGGTATCCATTCGTGAACTGTAGTTTCATAAAATGCCTTTGATATTGTTGCTGAAAAGCAAATGTTGATCATAAAAAATCAGCAATTTAGCACACCTAGCAGACGATTCGGAATAATAATATGTTTTCATTCCCTTAGGCAAAGAACATCTAGCGGGATTGGTACTCATGCTCCTCCCCCGATTTCACTCTGGGCCTGCCACCTTTGCTCTTGGGAGCCACTTTATAGGCAGCCACGGCATCCGGATCAATCAAATAATACCGGATGGGGATTTGTTCCTCCCTTGCATCCAGGCGTCCGATCCGGACCAGGCGCTGCACATAACTCTTCGAGCACCCCAAAAATTCTGCTGCTTGGGTCACTGTCATTGTGTATTTGCTACTCATCGGAATATTATACTTTAAAACTGGTTCGCAGCCCGAAAATCACTTATTTTTTCTCGCAGTGGCGATAGGGCTAATCAATCAACTCATTGGCCCGCGAATAGAGGTTCAACCGACCACACTTCCCAACCTGTATGACCTCGTCCATCGCCCGCAGGCAGTAGGCCATCTTTTGTGCCAGGCGACGCGGGATATTCAGAGCTTGTGCCAAATCCTGGGTGGTGAATTCCGGCAATTCCGCAGGCAGCAAGGCGCTCCAATCGGATGGCGTATCAAATACATGCTGCGCGACCACACCCAACAGTCGCCGTTCGACCGTCACCCAACCAGCGTTGCGCCTGCGCTTTTTGCTCGCCAAGCGGCGCACTTCTTCTTCTCGAATCAGTACAACTTCCAGCGAGAAGTTGTCTTTCAGGAGCAATTGGGGAAAGCTCACCAGTTCGCCGAATACCGTTTCCACCCGTCCCCGTTTAGGCAACTTGCGCCGCCACCGGATAAATCAATCTCACGGGATAACGCGGTACCAGCTCATGCAATTTGCGTTTGATATCGGAAAAATTTCCGGTCTGGATTTCGATGAGCAGCTCCCCCTGAACCAGGTCAATTACATAGCCATCCAAAGGAACTTCCATCCGATCGCCTGGCCGGGCGTACCAGGCTTTGAGCGCGGCATGCAGGGGTTGTTCATTCAACTCACCGATAATATTCATAGAGGGGTGATTCCTTCTATCGGGTTTCAGCCTTCGGCAATATCAGCTCTCCCCTGATTCGTATCATGATGCGGCAGGCCACATGGTAATGCAATTCCGCCCAGCTTTCTTCGAAGCATACATCATTTCATCCGCTCGCGAAAATATGGTATCAAAACTTGGCATGGCTTCCTGATCGTCTGGGGTAAATACGATACCCCCTACTGAAATCGTCACGGCGATCGAAATCGGTACTTCTTCTAATTGAATCGGCGTACTGCCAATCACACTGCGAATTTTTTCGGCTACGGCTTCTGCATCGGACTGCCCCGTTTCTGGCAGCAGGATGACGAACTCTTCGCCACCATAGCGCCCTAACAAATCGACCGACCGTAATCGTTCCTGACAACGTCGCGCTACTTCCTGCAAGACTTCATCGCCGCACAGGTGCCCATAGGTATCATTGATTTGCTTAAATTCATCGAGATCGAACAAAATCACGGCGAAGGAATGGTGATATCGCAATGCACGTTGATACTCCTGAGCAGCCAGAGTCATAAAGGTGCGTCGGTTGAACAGCCCGGTGAGACCATCCCGTGTAGCGAGCAATTCTAGCGCGGCTGCATCCTTTTTCTGCTGGGTGATATCCGTCAACAATAACAAATAGCCCAGCAAGCGATTCCAGCGGTTGCGAATCAAGGTTACTCGGATACGATAGTGTTGCAGACTTCCTTCTTCCCCTGGCAATGCCCAATCGGTGACGTTTTCCGCTTCCAGATTAAGATCACCGAGTTGGGGCCACAGCCTTTTCAGTGGTGTACCCAGTAGCCCCAATGGACCTACCCCGATGAGTTTTTTGGCTGCCGGGTTCATTTCCAGCAATTGGGTTTGTGGGTCCAGCACCACTACCCCAATTCCCATGCTTTGAAATACCTGTGAATAGGCCACGGGCATAATCGCCAACAAACTAAAGCGGAACAATGCCACGCCAAAAATCAAAGCCGATGCCAGGAAGAACAAGATCACTTCGTCGAGTTGGGGTATCAGATTAAGCCCAAAACCATCCAGTGCTATCCGCCCTAACAGCGGAATAAGACCGCCAACGGCCATCAACAATGCTTGTCGTTTATGAATGGGTGGTATTGTGAGCATAAAGCGCACATAAAGCCATGCACTGATGATAATGAACAGGTAGGAACAAGCAGCATAAAACCAGAAATACCAACCGTGGGTCACCTGTTCTTCAAGCAGGCCGGGTTCTATCCACACCGTTCCCCACATCCACGTTTGCCAATTACTGGTGAAAACTACCCCTAATGTGAGGAGGTAGAAAACCCATAGGCCAGTCCTTACCCGGCGCGTCAACCAGCCTTCATTTTGTGTAAACTGTACTGAAAAAACCAGCCAAATCAACGGGGCGCTGACGCTCCCGACGTATTTGAGCCGCATCCAAACGATTTTTCCAGCCAGTTCCTGGCTTGCCAATCCCATAATATAACAGGCTGTCCACACAATCAAAAGTCAGCATGAGCAAGGCAAAGGTACGGGCCTGGGGTTCTTGACGACGGCGTACAGCATAAACGCCCACCAAGACGAGGCATCCAAGTGAAACCAATAGGGGCAATAACCAGGGTGAATAGGAGTAGGTCATTCGTAAATATGATTGTGTCGTTAGGGATGTAAAAAGAGAATAAGCTGAAGAAGTATAACACGGCACTACATTTGTCTGTCATTAGATCGATTTAGACAATTCGTTCTTTCCCCGCATTCGGCTAACAGCGAGCGGAATTTGCTTTGCGCGGAGCGCATACCGATGCTATAATAGAACGCATATTCTATTTATTGGTGTCGACCAGGATACTTGTTCCCATGACCACCGGATTTCAGCTCATCTTTGACCACCTACGGCCTTTTCGAAAGCAATCGGGGGCAATATTAGCGATCCCTGCGGATGAAGAGCTGCTGGGCCTGCTGGGCGAACTAGCGGAAGGGCAAGAATACAGTCTGGAAGAATTGGCCGCCATTTTGTTGAAAAAAGCCGCCATCGAGCAGTATCAAACCACCAGTCAGAATATGCGTCACTGGCAGGAACTCTCCCAACGCCAGCAGCAAGTCGCCGCCCTGGCCTGTCAGGGGCTCTCCAATCCAGAGATCGCTGAAAAACTGGAAGTCTCGTTGACCACTGTCAAGGCGCATATGCGCGAAATCTTACGCAAGTTCCAGGTGCGC
>Ga0233437_1007490_pt1 | contig 10518 bp, 9 predicted proteins | sample SI_122_August201_FD_182714 | JGI IMG/M metagenome (GOLD analysis project Ga0233437, IMG submission 182714) | Seawater microbial communities from Saanich Inlet, British Columbia, Canada - SI_122_August2016_200_MG | ecosystem: Environmental > Aquatic > Marine > Inlet | place: Canada: British... | reverse complement strand
CCCGATATCGGGATGTTTGAGCGGCTGAACGAGGCATGCGGCGGTGCGGTGAAAATTGTGGCGGTTGCGCCTGAACTGAAAGGCAGCGAAGAGTTTATTATACAAACGAGTAAGGTTTGTAGCGTGGCGGTTGCGCACACGGCGGCGGATTATGACACTGCGATGCGCGCTTTTGAGAGCGGAGCGAGTCATGTTATACATTTGTATAACTGTATGCGCCCCTTTTTGCACAGGGCGCCGGGCGTGGTTGGCGCGGCAAGGGACTGCGGTGCGACTGTTGAGCTTATTAGCGATGGGTTGCATTTGCATCCGAGCACGATACGCGCTTCGTTTGCGATGTTTGGCGAGCGCGCAATACCGGTCAGCGATTCGGTGAGGTGCGCGGGCATGCCGGACGGTGAGTATGAGCTCGGCGGACAGCAGGTGTTTGTGCGGGATGGCAAGTCTACGCTGGCGGATGGAACGATTGCCGGCAGCACAATTAACTTGATGAGCGCTCTGCGAAATGTTGTTAGTTTTGGAGTGCCTCTGGAGAAGGCTGTTGCTTCGGTGACGAGCGCACCTTCGAAAGTGATTGGAATGCAGGACGAGATTGGCAGCATTGAGGTTGGTAAGTGTGCTGATTTTGTTGTGTTGGATAAGGATTTGAATGTTGTGAATGTGATAATTGATGGTAGGGTTGTGGAGTAGAATGAAGTGAGCCTGTTATTTGAATGATGAGCAGTTTATTAAATTCCTTTGTGACTATGGGAATTTTTTTCTTGTAAAAATTCCCTCTCAAGCACTAATGTCTTAGTGCTTGATTCACCTTTTAAATACGCCCGTTGGTTGGTTTTGCTGACTGTGGACAGCGACTTAAGGCGTTGCCTTGAAAATCTACGATTTTGCTAGAAAATCGAGTAAAACATTTATACAGAAAAGCTAGGAACTCATCAGCATGCCGCTGTTGACGTTAATGGTCTCGCCCGTGATGCAGCTTGACATGTCGGAGGCAAGAAACAGTGCTGCGTTTGCGATGTCTTCGGGAGCGGCGATGCGCCCGAGCGGTGCTTCGTCTGCTGCGAGAGCAACATCCTTTGCGGCGCTCGCAGGTGTTTTTACGATACCGGGTGATATACAGTTGACGCGCACATTGCCGGGTGCGCCGAGTTTTGCCAGCGATTTGGTGAGACCCAAAATGCCTGCCTTTGATGCAGCGTAATCGGGACCTGTGCGTATATCGCCCGCCTGCCCCGCAGTTGACGCGAAGATGATAATGCTGCCCCCGGTTTGTGCACTCATCGTTTGCAATGCACGGCGCGCATAAAGAAACGTGCCTTTGAGATTGACGTTCATTACGTTGTCCCAATCTTCCATGGAAGTTTCAAATGTATTTGTTGTCGTATATATACCTGCCGCGCAAACGAGTATATCGATCGTATGTCCGTTTTGGCTGACAATATCAAAAACTCGGTCGACGCCCGCCTCGTCTGAGACATCCTGCATAATGCAGAGAGATGGGCAATACTGCTCGATTTGCTTTTGCGCAACGATTGTCTCAATATCTTTGATGTCCACGAGGTAAACAGAATCGGCGCCGTTTTGTGCCAGCATAATCGCGCATGCAAGCCCGATGCTCCCAGCGCCGCCGGTAACCATGACCACTTTGTTTCTCACAAGCTCCATTACTTCACTTCCTTTGTGTCTATTCTAGCACACTTTCCCCGGATTAAGTATATTTTTGGGGTCAAAAGTATGTTTGATGCCACGCATTAGCGCGATGGCGTCATCGCCAAGAGACTCGGCCAGGTAGTGGCTTTTTGCGTGACCTACGCCGTGCTCGCCCGAGATCTGTCCGCCCATTTGTGCGGAGGAGATGTATAGGCTGTCCATGACGGCGGCGCATCGTTTCTCCCACTCGGATTCGGACAGGCCGTCTTTGCACAAGTATATGTGCAGGTTGCCGTCCCCTGCGTGTCCGAAGCTTCGCAGACGCAGACCGTGCGAGGTTTCGAGCGTGTCGACCAGCTCCATGAAAGAAGCCAGCTTCGTGCGCGGAACGACCACGTCGCACTCGTCCATGTCGGTTGTTGACGTTTTGATGGCTTCGAGAAACGCGCCTCGTGCTTTCCAAATGGATTCTTGGCGCTCCTGCGTGTCGGATATGAACACGTCGTTTGCGCCGCACGACAGGCAGATTTCTGCGACTTTGTCTATTGTTGTGTCAAGCTCGGTGCGGGTATTGCCGTCGAAGGTAAGCAGCAGATACGCGGGGGCAGATTTGTCCGGGAAGTGCAGACCGAGGTATTGCTCTGCTGCTTCGATGACCTCGCGCTGCATGAACTCGACCGCAGTCGGGTTGGTTCGCGATTGCAGAATTTTGGGCACGGCGTTAAAGCTTTTACTTAGGCTGTCAAACGGAACGAGCAGCGAAAGAGAAACGCCGGGCAGCGGGATTAGCTTTAGCGTCAACTCTGTTACGACTGCCAGTGTGCCTTCTGAGCCGACGAGCAAGTCAATAAGGCTGTAGCCAGAGCTGTTTTTGACGACCTTGCCACCGAGTGTTATTACATTGCCATTTGGCAGAACTGCCGTAAGCCCCAACACGTAGTCGCGCGTGACGCCGTATTTGATGGCGCGCATACCGCCCGCGTTCGTCATCACGTTGCCACCAATGGTTGCCGATTTTTCGCCGGGTTCTGGCGGATACATCATGTCGTGCGCGATAGACTGCTCTGCCAATGTCATCAGCAGCACGCCCGGCTGGAGCGTTACGCAGAAGTTGTCGTTGTCGAACTCTATGATGTTGTCCATCTGCGCGAGCGACAAAAGAATGCCGCCGTATAGCGCAACCGCACCTCCGCACAGACCAGTGCCCGAGCCTCGCGGTGTGACGGGGATACCCCTCTCGTTTGCGTATTTTAGCACTGCCGACACTTGCTCGGTAGATTTTACCTCTACCACTATCTCCGGCATGTGCACGCCGTATATCGTCATTTCGTCGTGCGAAAAGTCTTCGTGAATGTCGGCGCCTATGAAGGCGCGGTCGGCGATGCTGCGCAGATAATCGATGTCTTGCTCGGCTACTTTGTTATATGGCATATTCGCAGTCTCCCTGTATTTTTTCTATCAGCGACGGCAGTATTTCGTATAGGTCTCCGACAATGCCGATGTGCGCGATTTTGAAAATGGGCGCTGTTTTATCCGTGTTGATGGCGATGATTATTTCGGACGCATTCATGCACGCTGCAAATTGTATGGCGCCGGACACGCCGCATGTGATGATTAACTTTGGTTTTACCGTGCGACCCGAAAGCCCGATTTGGCGTGTGTAGTCTGACCAGCCTTTTTCTACGAGCGGGCGGGTGACTGCAAGCTCTCCGTTAAGCGCGTGTGCGAAATCCTCAATCAGCGCGAGGTCGCTCTTGTCTTTTACGCCCTGACCCGCGACAACCAAAACGTCTGCGTCTGTTATGGAAGGCGCTGCATCCTTTGCTATGACGCGCAGTACTTCGATTTTTGTGTCGGTCATCTTGTCGGTTACGTCTGCGTATTCGATAGAGCCAAACGGTGCGACCACAGGTGCGCAGTCCATTACCTTGTAGCGCACGGTTGCGAACTGAGGTCGGTGGTTCTCTGTGATAATCTGTGCCATGATGTTGCCGCCGAACGCCGGGCGGATTTGCACGAGGTCGGTGTTCTGTTTGATGGTAAGCGTGGTGCAGTCTGCCGTGAGCCCTGTTCTAGAACGGGTGGATACGCGCGGGGCGAGCGAGCGTCCGATGGATGTGCTGCCAACCAGCACGATCGATGGTTTGAGCGTCGTGATAATGTCTTCGAATACGTTGGTGTATGTGTCGGCGCTGAAGCGAAGCAGTCGTTCGTCGTCGTACACAAAAACAGTATCGATGCCGTAGGTGAGGAGCATTTGCGCGGTTGACTCTAGGTTGTACCCGATGAGCAGACAGTGCGTTTTCATACCGACCTGTGCCGCCAGCTTTTTGCCGATGCCGATTAGCTCGAATGTGACGGGGTGAACTTTGCCCTCGAAGTATTCGGCGAACACGAGCACGCCGCGCCATTCGTCTTTGTTGACGCTTTGTGTATCCTGCGTTATTTGAATCGCTGACCTTGGGCATGCTTCGATACACAGGTTGCACATTTTGCACGCTGCGTTGATTTGTATTGTGTCCTCTGTCTGCTCAATAGCGTCAAACGGACAGACGGCAATACAGTCGCCGCAAAGGTCACAATTTGAGTTGTCTACGCGAATACTCGCCATGTGTGTCTCCTTGTTTAGATAAACTTTTCGGTCGCCAGAAGATCGTAAAGCAGCTCTGCGCCGTCAACTTGCTCGCAGTCCCACGTTGTGTGGTCGTCTCGGGGCTGCGGCGAAAACACGCGCTCTACCTGCGTCGGCGAACCGGACAGTCCGTAATTTTCTTCCGATTGGTCGGAAAGGTCATCCAGAGTCAGTACGCTAATCTGTTTATTGCGCGTTTTCTTTTTGTTGAGGTAGGATGGGAGGCGCGGCGTGTAGATGTCTTTTTCTACCGAAATTAGGCAGGGGTAGCTCATACGCACGACTTCGAGACTGTCTTCCATGTTCTGCTCGACAACGATTGACTTTTCTTCCATGTGCTCGATTGTTTTGACCCACGCTACATGCGGGATATTAAGATGCTCGGCAATCGCCGGACCGACCTGCGCAGTGTCGCCGTCTGTTGTTTGCTTACCGCATATAATGAGATCGAAGCCGCCAAGTTTTGATAACCCTCCGGCGAGCGTGTATGAGGTTGCGAGCACGTCTGCACCTGCAAAACGAGTGTCGGACAGAATCACGCCCTCGTCGGCGCCCATCATGTACGCTTCTTTAATTATTGCCTGCGCTTGGGGCGGTCCCATTGTGATTGCGGTAACGTGCGCGCCCACCTGCTGCTTTAAGCGCAACGCGGTTTCGAGCGCATACAGGTCGTACGGGTTCATTTTTGCGCTGATACCGGCGCGCTGCAACACGCCCGTATCGGGGTCGATATCAACCTGCATTGTACCCGGCACCTGCTTGATGCATACCGCTATCTTCATTTAGTCTCCTCTATGATTACTCCAACGCCGTCCGGGATGACGACGATATCTTCCCTGCTGCCGAGCAGCTCGTCCGCGATTCTGAGCGCCTGCTCGATGGAGGTTGCGTGCGTCATGTACATGTCTGTGACGAGTTTTGGCTCGACATGACTGCTAACGAGAATGACCGCTTTGCACTTTTGAAGCACACGCGCCAAGATTTGCGCTTCCCATTGGTCGGGCAGGGTGTTTGACGGGTCGATAGCGCCTATTCGCTGTGCTACGTCGCCAACGCTACTTGATTGCGTGAACCAGTTGTAGAAGCCTTCTCCCCCATGTCCGTTGATGCAGGATGCGACGACGATAATTACGCCGCCTGGCTTAACGCAGCTTTCGGCAGCTGTCATGGACTTGACTGCTTGGTATATGTTTTGGTCGAGCGGGTATCCTCCGTTTGAAGTGATGAGCAGGTTTGCGTGGACTGCGCCTACGCTTGCGTGTGCTTTGAGGCTCTCGCAGCCCGTTTCGTGCGCTGTAACACTATCGCCCGCAAACGCTGCGGTGATTTTTTTGTTTTCGTCGAGTGTAACATTCAAAATAAATGCAAGCCCGACTTGTTTTGCTGCGTATACCATGTCGGCGTGCATGGGGTTGTTTTCTATCACGCCGGTGCGCGCGTTTTGGTGCGCGATGAATTTGGCGTTGTGGTTGTACATTATGGTGTCGGCGCTGCAGATGCCGGGCAGTATACTTTTGCGCCCGCCCGAGTAGCCAGCGAAAAAGTGCGGCTCGATAAAGCCTTCGGCAACGATTAGGTCTGCCCAGTCTACGAGCTTGTTGATTTTAAGCTCTCCGCCGGAGGGAAGGGTGCCCTTACCCACTATCGCGGAAGCGTCAAACGCATCGTGCACTATGATGTCCTCGTTTTCGCATATCGTTTCGCCGAAACGTTCGCGCATCTCGCCCGGCGTGGTGGCTCTGTGAAAGCCGGTTGCGATGAGTATTTTGACAGCTATATCGGGATTGTGTTTTCTCACCTCGCTTAGCAGCAGCGGCATTGTGATACGGCTTGGCACCGGGCGAGTGTGGTCGCTGGTGATTATGAGCACGCTGCGTTTGCCGCGCGCGAGGTTGCAAAGACGCTCTGATGCGATTGGGCTGCTAAGTGCGTTTGTAACAATCTGCGATTCACTAACGATCCGCTTTTTGTGCGCTTGTGGGGTTAGCACCGCTTTGATGCGACGCTCCGCGATGTCCGCGCTCATGAAGTCTTTGTAATATGGAATGTTGATCTTCATACCTAGCCCTCACTTTTCGTTATATGCAGTATGTATTTATGCCGCCAAATGTGTGGCTTTGATTGGTATCTATATAAAACGCCATAAGCGGTCTTCCTTGTGCATGGAAGGCGAACACTTATGGCGTTATTATATTTTTTATTAATTGCGTTGTCAATGCCGGTGCAACGCGATTACTTGATTTGTTTAAGTATGTATCCCGTAGGTTCTTGCGTTCCTTGCGATGCTTTGTCCTCGAGCAGGAAGTGTTTGCCGGATGTCTTACGCAGCCTTCCAAAGAACCAAAGGTCTGTAGCGCTGATGGTGAGGCTGAGCGCGGCGGCGATGAGGAAGATTACGTCGCCAACTGCGATGCTGTATGCCAGCAGCGGCAGGCTGACGAGAATGAACGGAAGAAGAAGCACGAAGCGCATGTGCGAGATACGCACCGGTACCTTTGATATGCAGTATGCCGAGCCTTCGCGCAGGACAACGCCGAAGGAGATGTCTTTGCACTTGACGTTGCGCGCGAGGACGAGAAAGAAGCCGCGAAGAAGCTCGTGCACGAGCAGGTACGCGATGTAGCCGCCGATCAGCCCTACAAACGTCCATATTGTAACGGGGATGCACATGGGCGGGAACAGCAGGCGGATTGCGATGAACCCGAGAATGAACACGACGACAAAAAGCAGAATCGAGAACAAGCCGACCCAAAAAGAGGGTTTGCGTTTTTTGTCCGGTTTGGCTGACAGGTTCTCTACTACTTCGAATTTAGTTTCATTAAATGTGATGATTTCGTTAATTTCCATGAAGGTCTCCTTAGTTAATTTGAGTAATAATATCACGAAATAATCGTTGGTGCCTGCTTTGCCGTCAATATTAATTGTTTATTCACATGTGCATGTATATCTAATTTAATAGATTTTTTCTTCAAAGTCATTGACTCTCGTTTGCTTTAGGTGTATTCTAGAAAAAAAGTTGGAAAAAACATAAGCAATTATCAGAAAAATCAATTAAAAAATGAATAGGAGTGCAATGATGACACAGAAGAAAAAAGAGTTCAAACTTGCCATGCTTGGAATGGTGGAAGGAAACGCGCATCCGTACTCGTGGAGTGCGATCATCAACGGCGACTATGACAAAAAGGAAATGGAAAACTGCGGGTACGCAGGAATTTCCGTGTATCTTGGGCAGCAGCCGGCCGAGAAGCTTGGCATTGACGGCGCGAGAGTGACGCACGTTTGGACGGACGACCCGGCCGACGCTGAGCAGATTGCAAAAGCGGTGTATTTGGATAACGTAATGGAGAAGGACACCGATTGCATCGGCGAGGTGGACGCGGTTGTAATCTCTACCGACAAAGGGTTTGAGCATGTGGACCGTGCGCGACCGTTTGTGGAGGCGGGATTGCCCGTGTTTATAGACAAGCCGATGGTGGACAACGAGGAGGACCTGACCACCTTTAACAATTGGGTGAAGGAAGGGCGACAGATATTAAGCTCGAGCGCAATGAGGTATAGCAAGGGCATTACGCCGTATCATCAGAACACGTATGAAATAGGTGAAGTACGGTTTGCATGCGTACCGATGGCAAAGAAGTGGGAAACGTATGGCATACATGCGGCAGAGGCGATATATCCGATACTTGGACCGGGATTTGTGTCGGTAAGAAACACCGGCACGTATGAGCGCAATGTGGTGCACCTAAAGCACGAAGACGGCATTGATGTTGTGATCCCGACGACCAAGGACATGTTTGGCGCGTTTGGCAATATCATGATATGCGGAACGCAGGGCACGCTGAACCTGCAGTCGCGCGATACGTTTAACACGTTTAAGGCGCAGCTTCAGTCGTTTGTGGACTTTTTGCACACCGGCGAGCGACCGTTCCCGTGGTCAGAAACGGTTGAGCTGATGCGGATAATCATCGCGGGCATCAAGAGCCGTGAGCAGGATGGTAAAGAGATATTCTTGAAGGATGTTGCACCGAAAGTTTAGGGAATTGACACAAGCCAAATTTAAAGCCGTTTGCTATCTGAAAAGCAGGCGGCTTTTTTGTGCAACAAAGGTTGCGAAAACAGCGTGGGAAAACGAAAAAAATATTGACATTTTCGCCTGTTTTAGCGTATACTAGGTATTAACTTCATAAGAATAGCATTTCGGAGGGCACAGGCCCTTTTGAGACGAGACGAGTTAAGATGAGATGAGATGTTTTTTTTATGGAAAAAAACGAGATTAGAGGAGATTAGAATTATGAAAAAAGTCCCAAACAGAACATTTTTAACAGAAGACGAGCTGCCTAAGCAATATTATAATATTGCTGCGGACATGCCGAACAAAATTCGGCCTTATTTGCATCCGGCGACATTTGAACCTGTTGGCCCTGCTGACCTCGCACCACTTTTCCCTATGGCGCTGATTGAGCAGGAAATGGCGACCGACCGTTATATCGACATTCCTAAAGAGGTTCAGGAAGTGTACGCAACAATGCGCCCTAGCCCGCTGGTGCGCGCGTATCGGCTGGAAAAGGCGCTCGGAACTCCCGCAAAAATCTATTATAAGTATGAAGGCACGAACCCTTCGGGCAGCCATAAGCTGAACACCGCTGTGCCGCAGGCGTTCTATAACAAGGCAGAGGGTATCAAGAGGATTGCGACAGAAACAGGCGCAGGACAATGGGGCACGGCGCTGTCCATCGCGTGCTCGATGTATGATATGGAGTGTGCGGTTTATATGGTGCGCGTTTCTTACGACCAAAAACCTTACCGAAAAACATTGATTGAGACATACGGCGCAAGCATATTGCCAAGCCCAAGCAACCAAACCAACGTCGGACGCGCGATTCTGGAAAAAGACCCGAATTCGCTCGGCAGCCTTGGCATCGCGATATCCGAAGCAGTCGAAGATGCGGCAACGCACGATGATACACATTATGCATTGGGCAGTGTGCTGAATCATGTTATCATTCACCAGTCGATAATCGGGCTTGAAGCCAAGAAGCAGTTTGACAAGGTTGACGATTATCCGGACATCGTGATTGGCTGCAACGGCGGCGGAAGCAACTTCTCCGGCCTAGCGTTCCCGTTTGTACACGACAAAATCGTGGACGGAGTGGACACAGAGTTTATCGCGGTAGAACCCGCAGCTTGTCCGAAGCTGACCAAGGGACTGTTTGCGTATGACTTTGGCGACACTGCGGGTATGGCACCTGTCACGCCGATGTATTCGCTTGGTCACGACTTTGTTCCGGCCGGAATCCACGCGGGCGGTCTGCGTTATCACGGCGATAGTGCACTGCTATCGCAGCTGTTCGATGACGGAATCGTGGGCGCACAGGCGGTGCATCAGACCGAAGTATTCAAAGCAGCGGTGCAATTTGCCAAAACGGAGAGCATTCTGCCGGCACCTGAATCGGCACACGCGATTCTGGTCGCTATGCAAAAAGCGCTTGAGTGCAAAGAGTCGGGCGAAGAGAAAACCATCTTCTTCAACCTCTCAGGGCACGGACACTTTGATCTCTCGGCATACGAAGCGTATCTGGGCGGCAATATGCAGGACTTTGAGTATACGGACGAGATGCTGAAAGCCGGGCTTGCAACAATGCCGAATATTCCGTTCCAATAGGCTAAAAGAAATAAAGCGGCTGCCGATATGGTGGTCGCTTTTTTGTTATGGGAATTTGGGGGAAGGGCACGCGGGCGAACAATGTTCGCCCCTACAAAACACAGCTGCATAGTGTTGTGTTGGGAAAGTTTGTGCGTGCGTTTTCTTGGTAAAAACAGGGTTTGGGTGTGTGGGTGGAGAAGTATAGAGGGAGCAGGAGATTTTGAGAAAGGAAAAGAATATGGATGCAGTGAGTGTAAGCGGCGGCGATGAAAAAGTGTATAGGTTTGATGAGAAAGAGTACAAGAAGAACAATCGGAGAAGTGTGGTTCTGTCTTTATTTTATCAATTATTTGTTACTGCGATGTACGCTTTTCTTATTTTTTCCCTATATTCCAATTTGGGATTAAAACCAGAATACTTATTGTTTCTGATTGCCCTTGCTATGCCTATAACGCGAATTATTTGGACACTTAGAAAGTACTTATGGGCAAAGAAAGTCAAGTCCATATAAGTGTGTAAATTCCTCGGTTACATTTATCTAAGCAGCTGATTGGTTAGCAGCTATCTGTTGATTATTGATGAATTGATAATA
>Ga0233437_1007484_pt1 | contig 10524 bp, 7 predicted proteins | sample SI_122_August201_FD_182714 | JGI IMG/M metagenome (GOLD analysis project Ga0233437, IMG submission 182714) | Seawater microbial communities from Saanich Inlet, British Columbia, Canada - SI_122_August2016_200_MG | ecosystem: Environmental > Aquatic > Marine > Inlet | place: Canada: British... | reverse complement strand
AAAAAGCCTTGTCGTTGATCACCTGCAAAACCCGACCGGATGAATCCGGGGAGGGTTGCCAGGGCTAGACCAGTACCGGTGACTTTTACGAAATCTCGTCTACTCATCTTTAGCATTACCTTATTCCTTTCAAATCATGACCATTTTTATAGGGTATTAACCTATCACTCATGACTGCATTCACCAAATTTATTCTAGAAGGATACGCTTCCGTCGCCAAATGGTTATCTATGGGGACGAATGGTTATGCTAACCCCCGACTGAAGTCGGGGGTTTGAGGCACTATTTAAACTTAATCTCTGTGGTTAACTCAATCTTTGCTCTGGTGTAATCTCGGCTACCTTCAATTTTATTGGTATACAATCTATAGGTAGGCGCGAATACTAAAGCACCCCAATCAGACTTATGGAGAGTATAAGTATATGATATCCAGAGGTAAGTGAACTTGCTGTCAACAGCATCAGTGACATCCGGTGTGGTCGTGGCCTGGTCATACCAGGCTACCAGGGTTCCTGGACCCAATTTCCCCACCATTTTGACACGGGCAATCCATCCGTCATAGGCTGTTAGACCTGTCAGTGAATCCGAAACAGCCTGACTGGTGAGTCCACCAAAGGCTGAAAGTTTAAATCCAGCCACTTTTGGGAGTGCGAATTCGGCACCATAGGTCATAGGAGCAGCTTGGTCCTTGTCTGCAAGTGTTACCAACAGATGAGGGGTCATTTTGAAGCCAATAAATGAAACAGGATAGGATAGGTAAACCGTGTATTGATCTCTTGTGCTGGATGCAGAGGAAGAAGTAGAGGTAATTGTGGTATCCAACCTGATGGATCCACTGTCTTGATCAATGATATAGACAGTGGATGTGTCACTTACTGATACAAAATTTTCGACCACAATTTTCCGACCATCATTGTTATCTACGAGGACTTTAATATCTAGTGGTTTCCCACCTAACTTATAATTGAAATCAAAACCATGGGCTGCATTATTGTTGTATGTGTCCCAGGCTTTATCAAGGATGATATTGGGGTAATAATGAATGTCTAGCATGGGATTGTGAGAGACAGGAATGATTCCTCCTGACCAGCCAAATTTTTTGCCCTTATGTCCGAAATAAAGTTCCATAAAATCCACAGAACCTCTACCTGAACTTGGATTGCTGAGAGAGTTAGGTGCCGTTCCAGTACCAAATTTTCCAATCCAATAAGCTGCGGCATTATGACCCAAGCGAGTATTAAAAAAATAACCATCGCCAATGTCTGCCTTGATCATTAACCTGGCACGGTAATAATAGTAAAAATCTTCTGATTTGTTGCCATACTCCCCATTGTCTTTTAAATCAAAACGAGGTCTGAGTCGTGCATCTCCTGATAGAGTTATTTCAGCATAGACGCTTGATACGATCAGAGTAAAAATTACAAACCACATTTTTTTATTGAGCATGATATATTCACCTCTAAATATGTCGACTAACATTTTTTTAGGCATGAGGACCTCTTAATCACCATGAATCACTCCACATGCTGGCTCAATATAGACAGTTTCACTGCCGTGGTACTAACAATGTGCGTGAACTGAATGAATTTTAATTGGATAAAATTGAGATTCTACCTAGAAATGTCAGTCCAAAATTCCTGATCTCGCGAAACTTTAAGCCCTTGCCCACCTATTCTTTAGTGAATGCCACCAGGACAAGCTTAGGAAATAGGCAAAAAGATAATTTCCTATAATGATAATGGTAAAGACCCGCACAATATCCCACCAACTGCCATTGAGAGTGAATTCAGGGACATAGCCAAAGAGAAATGGACCGATATAAAGAAACTTGGCAAATTTGAAGGCTGAAAAGGCAGTCCGCCACATATTGGCTTTGGCGATTGCTGCCCCAGCAAAGGCAGCGATACAGACAGGCGGAGAAATATTTGAGTCCTGCGACAACCAGTACACTATCATATGCGCCGCGATCATATTCACACCGAGGTGTGTAAGTGCTGGGACAGCGATGACAGCAGTAATGAGATAAGCAGCGGTTACGGGGACACCCATCCCCAGTACCAGGGATGCCAGAGCAATAAACAGGATGGTTAAAAAGAGACTCCCCCCAGCCAGTTGAATCACAATGTTAGCAAAGGTGAGAATCAGACCACTAAAGGTTAGAACTGAAATAATGATTCCAATGACGCCAACCGTTCCTCCAATTTTCAGGCTGTTTTCTGTCCCTTTGGTGGCAGCATCAATAAAGCCCTTGAGACCCATTCTAGTGTCTGTTTTCACCCAACTGATGGCAATACAGGAAAGGATACCGATCACGGCTGCAAACCCTGGTGAGAAGCCTGAGAGCATGATGATGGTGATGAGCAGCAAGGGCGTGGCGTAGTACCACTCCTTTTTGAATATTACCCAGGCTGATGGACCTGATTTGGTTCCCTTTATATTATGGATCTTAGCTTCATAGTGAATCATTACAAAAACTGAGAAGAAATACATGAGGGCGGGGAAAATAGCGATGATCATGATTTTTGGATAGGGCACCCCCGTCAACTCGGCCATGATGAATCCGCCTGCTCCCATGATAGGTGGCATAAACATACCACCTATGGATGCTGCAGGTTCAATTCCGCCAGCAATGTGGGGGCGAAATCCCGCTTTTTTCATGAGAGGGATGGTAAACGCTCCAGTAGAAACAGTATTGGCGATGGCGCTGCCAGAGATGGATCCAAAGAGACCGCTGGCCAGGACGGCCATTTTGCCTGGTCCACCGAGACGATGGCCAACTGCTGCCAGTGGGAAATCAATAAAGAAGCGCTGTGCACCTGACCGTTCCATAAAGGCACCGAATATGACAAATAGGACTACATAGGTGGCTAGAACATTTGCCATCAATCCAAAGACGCCGTCCTCTTTGTAGAAAATAGTAGTACATAGCTCCGGAAAGCTGGCACCTGGATGAGCAATAAGACTAGGGAAATACATGCCATAGACCCCATAGATCAATAACAGACCAGCCAGAATAACGAAAATGGGTCCGATCACTCTGCGAGCAACCTCTATTCCTAGAAGCACACCAGCAACAGCCACCACTTCATCTAATTGTGTCTCTGCACCTGCACGATAGTTCAATGCCTCATAATTGAAGATCCAATAGGAGATGCTTATAATGGAAAGCAGTATGAGCAGGTAGTCGAGGGGACGCAGTGATGGCCAGGGGGATTTGTACAATATAAAAACCAGGACATAGGTGATGAAGACATAAATCCCTCGGTGAAACTCAGTCGCAGCAGGTGCCACAGTGGCAGATAGGATATAGAAAAGAACAAGACCCACTGACATGGTCTTAAAGACAAGTGTTTCAATTCTATTCAGCTCATGTACCATACTATCCTATCAATATAAATCTTCCGTTGAGGTGGATACTGTCACTGGCGGCTGAGGCTCTCGAAGCCTTTAGTCCTGTTGGCGAGGATTTATCACATCGTCCCTTGGGGACAATTGTAAATCACTCTTTTTTTACAACGAAATTCACGAAACTGACGAACTATAAAATTGCCTTTTTCGTTCTCTTCGTTTGATTCGTTGTAAACATACAAGTACTTTTATTCAGGTATGTTGAAGCTATCTCTCTTTTTCACAACGAAATTGACGAACTATAAAAATGCTTTTTCGTTCTCTTCGTTTGATTCGTTGTAAACATACAAATACTTTTATTCAGGTATGTTGAAGCTATCTCTCTTTTTCACAACGAAATTGACGAACTGTAAAATTGCTTTTTTCGTTCCCTTCGTCCAATTCGTTGTAAAAAAATACGAATACTTCTTATTCAGCCATGTCTGGTATAATTAAACCTTTTTCCTGCCAGAATTTAAGTGCGCCGGGGTGAATCGGTGTGACAACACCCTTTAGTCCTGTTTCAATAGTCATGGATTTGGCTGAATTATGAACCGAAACCAAATATTCCAGACCCTCCTGACTATACATTGATGTTAGTATTTGATGGACCACATCATCTGGAACTTTAGCGTTTGCTACCAATAGGGCACCATCCTGAAATGAAGCGATATCTTGAGTCTGTCCCTTATAGGTATTTGCAGGGACTGTCACTGCAGTGAAAAAGGGATTATTTTGGAACAGGCCAACTGCTTCACCTGCTGAGTAGGTATCCAATAACTTGATTTCTGTCTGCATGGCAACCTCAAGAATGGAGGCACTTGGGTATCCTGTGAAGACCCAGAAAGCATCGAGTTGTCCATTCTGCATGGCCGTGGCAGCATTGCGATAGCCCAGGAACTCGCGATCCATTTTATCCCAGATTCTCAGGCTACTAAAATAGATTTCTGCATTGGCCGCAGCTCCCGAGCCGGCATTACCAACTCCAACTCTTTTCCCAACCAGATCAAGAGGGTGGCTTATGTCATCATTGGACTTTACCACCAACTGGGCTGGTGCACCATAGAGATAAGCCATCACCAAAACATCGGTGTACTGACTCTCATCATTTTTGAGGGAACCATGCGCGCCTGCATATACATGACCTGAATAGGCCACCGCAAAGTCGGCCTTTTGAGAGTTGATCAGGCGAATGTTCTCGATGGAGCCACCGGATGAGCGCGCTAATAATTTTTGCCCCTGCTTTTGTCCAATCGTCGCAATAGCACTGGCATAATATTGAAAGGTTCCGCCAGAGGGTCCCCCCGAAAAGGTATACATCCCCTTAAGCTTCGCTTTTGCAGTTCCTGAGTCATCAGAACAATTCAACATTAACATAGATGTCAGGACCAATACTGAGGACCAAACTATTTGGTTTAATCTTTTCATCATCATGACCATTCTCCCATTTCATGCACACTGAATGAGGTAAAGCTATTAGTCATGCACGGTTTATCAAGGAATAACTCATGTAGCTGATTGGTAAAGTATTGTGTGGGGAAAACAGTAGCACCCGAATGAATTCGGGTGCTATCAAAAGTGGGTTCCGAAAAAGAGCTTATTTGAATGTAATCTGAGTTGTTAACTCTATGTTTGTACGTGCGTAATCCAGACTTCCCTCGGACTTCTGAGTATATAAGCGATATGTAGGAGACAGTGAAACAGCACCCTTATCCGATTTGTGTAGCGTATAGGTATAGGATATCCACATAAAACTGGTTTTTGTAGGTTCCAGACCATCAGCATCGGGTGTATAGCTGGCCATATCATACCATGCAGTCAGAGCGCCTGGACCCAACTTACCTACAAGCTTTGCGCGGGCTATCCAACCTGTATACGCATCTGTATCATCAGCATTCTGACTGGTCATGCCAAAATAGGCGGAAGTACCAAATCCAGCGAACTTGGGTAATGCCAGAGCAGCACCGTAGGTCATGGGAGCAGGATCTCCTTCATCAGAGATGGTCATCAAAAACTGGGGTGTCACTTTCATTCCAGCCAATACTATTGAATAAGTTGCATCCAAACTGTATTGATCCGTTGTGGTGAGACTGTCGATGACATCTCCATCGGAAGAGACTTTGACGCCATCGTTGTTATCCACCAATACCTTGATGTCGAATTTTCCACCGGCCAACATGGTGTTGAAATCAAAACCAGAAGCAGCAGCATTGTTATAAAGTAGCCAGGGAATGTTGGCCATCTTCCCAGGGTAAAAATGCATATCGAGGAGTGGATTATGTGGGACAGGAATGATTCCAGCTGCCCAGCCATAAGTCTGGCTCTGATGCCCAAAATAAACTTCCATAAAGCTCAGGGGTGAGCGTCCTGCACTACTCAAACTGATACCTGTAGGTGGCGTCCCAGTTCCAAATTTGGCGAAGTTGGCAGCGCCGTTGTAACCAAGCTTGGTTTTGAAAAAGTAGCCGTCGCCAATATCACCAGCGATGTTGAGACGAGCGCGATAAAAATAATAGATATTGTCTGTTCGATTACCATAGCTTCCCAGGTCTACGATATCCAGACGAGGACGCACGCGGGCATCTCCGGTCATGGTAATATCAGCATAAGCTCCAGTAATGATGATAGTTAAAATTATTGCGGTGGTAAAAAGTTTTCGCACGGCTAACCTCCGGATCAGTTTCTGAAATTCCGTTCCCCCTCACAGAGATTTGCATGGCATGTCGATTCGTGTGAGCAGGAATCAGCTTCAGGAGTGCAATGCTTGTGCCATGAATGGTCATAACTAACCCACTCGTGCACAACTCATCATTTTTCTTTTAATTTGATTGTACGGGTAGCTAAAAACAGAAAAACACCTCGACGGGTGTTTCTAGTGATATTCATTATAATACTTGGTGGAAGATCTACTGTTTGAAAATGGCTTCGTACTCCAAGGTCCATGAAACACTAAGATGGATATTGAGGCCATTATCTTTTTCATCTTGGATATGGTCTACATTATTAATGTTCTCGTAAGAAATACCCAAACTGATCCAACGTTCTCGATCCCAATGTCTCATCAGCTCGGTTGAAAGAACAAATGATTTCTCAACGACTCCTGTTGGAAAGGGTTCTGAGTAACCTGTTTCCATCGTGATTGAATCCTCATTCCAGGGAGTATCCCAGGCTGCTGACAATTCACCCTCACCTTGCCAGATCAAATCTATTTCTGTGTCTACATGCCATCCGTCACGCAGATAATAGCGAGAGAGAACATTAAATCTTCCAACATCGCTACCCAGTTCGTATCCAATGGGCATATTCCTATGAAGGAACCACTCAGAAGGATTTGGAGTCTTGAATGTTCTATTGGTAAGGGCAACACCCTCAATACTCAAATAATAGCTATCACCAGCATATTCATAACCAAACAGTCCACCTACTTCATTAGGCTCCAGGTCACCCTTTACTTCATTGTCAAATTGCACATCATCGATGAGAATTTCTGAGTAAATATGGCTCGTATTCCATTTATAACCAATTTCCAATGTCCCAATAGTATTACCCAAGAGGTCAGGTCCGTTGAGCTGCTCGAGATGATAGAAAATAAAGGGATTTAAATACACTAAATCATTGCCTTGCGTATCCCGAGTATAAGTCAGAGCCTCGCTCAAAGCGATGTACCAGTTTGAGCTTGAAACTTCCAGACGGTGCAAGGACATGAACCGATTGTCTGAACCAAATTTATCTAGGGTCGACGTCTGGAAAAAGAATCTGGCAGCTAAATCCTTTAAAATAGCATGATCAAGTGAAAGAGAGAATTGATCCATGGGTCTATTATTAGCTCCAAGTAGAAGCTGCCCACTCCTCCCAGGACCTAGTTGGCTATAAAATCGACCAACTTGCATTGCCATCCTGCCCGTTGAGCCCATTTTCCTATTCCACTGCAAAAAGCTCTGATTGGTTAGACCACTGATACTCCGCCACTCCTTACCAATGTAAGAGGGATCATTTTGAGAGGCATAATTCAAGTGCATTTCATTAACAACCACTAGGCCTCTATTAATGCTTAACTGAATCCAGGAATTTATACCCACATTATGACTATTTCCGTTTGGAATAAGCGAGGGTTGTAATTGGAATAGAAAAGACTCTACTTCTCTAGTATTGGTTAAATACCATGGTCGAATTAATCCTGAACAAGATTCACTCGTTTTCAGTACATCATACCTCAAATTGACTTCGTGAAATGAATATGGATCTATTTGATATCTTTCAACTGCAGAGACGCTTTTGAGCCCAACCAATATGAAAAAACAACCAAAGAGTATTTTAAAACAGTGCATAGATCTCGTGTTTAGTGCCCACCAGTCTTGAGTGTGAGCATTTGGAGAATTGTGAACCAAATTATTTTCAAGTCTAGCAAAGGAGTCCATGATTCAATATAATCAATATCAAAATCGACGCGCTTTTGCATGAGTTCCATATCTTCGGTACCACCTCTAAATCCGTTTACCTGGGCCCAGCCGCTAATTCCGGGTCTCACAAAGCGACGAATACGGTATTTTCGGAGTTTTTCTGCTACAGTATGATCTTCTTCAATCATGTGGGGCCGAGGACCTATAACACTCATATCTCCCATTAACACATTGAGGAACTGGGGGAATTCATCGATGTTTGTCCTCCGCAAAAAGGCACCGAGGCGCGTGATTCGATTGTCATCCAGCTTTGTAATTTCACCGTTTCCATCGCTGCCACTCTTATTCAGTGACATAGTTCTAAATTTTATACAGTAGAATTCCTGACCACCACGGCCGACACGTTTCTGCTTAAAGAAAATCGGACCTTTCGAAGAGATTTTTATCAAAAGCCAGACAATAGCATGAATCCACCAGTAGATAAAAAGAAGAACTAGGGTTGAAAAAACAACATCAAATATTCGTTTAAATAATTTTGCGGGCGTTTGGGATAATGGTTCTTCGCGAACAGAAAATACTCTAAATGGTCCAAATTGGTGAACATCCAGATGTCTAGAGTAGACATCATCTTTCTCCTGAACAATTCTGATTCTACAACCAGAGTCCTCACTTACATCGACAATATCCGTTAGGATATCTCTTCTGCTCTCAAAATTACCCAACAATATTTCATCGGCTTTGTTAACTGAGAGCATTTGTTCCAGCTTTGATACAGGACATAAGAGCTCATTTTTTTTCTCAGTATTCACAAAACCAATAAGATGATATCCAAAGCTAGGATTTTCATGTAGCCAGTATCCATACTCAGAGTATTGATGTTCTCGGCCAAGAAAAATAACGGCACGTTGGTTCATCCCTCTAGTACGGATTCTTATCAGAAAGTAATGGCGGGTTTGACCAGTAACTATTAAGGACAGGTAGCCAAAGGTTAGAAAGAATGAAAATGAAAGGCGGCTGATATCGGATTTAGCGAGTACAAGATATGCAAATAATATAGAACTGATTATAAACCATTGTAAAGTCAGATGTGCGAAAGTCCTGAAAAATTTCCTAGTTCGTCTATCCTTATAATAGCCCGTGGCTCCACTCAGAATGGGCCAAAGTGCAACGGAGATAAAAAGAATTGCCTCGTGGACAGACCTTGGCGTTGATTCTAATCCATGCCTAATGTAAACAGCAATGAATGCTGACAGAGCTATTGTCAACATTTCTGATATCGCAAAGAGAGGGACCAATACTTTGGTATATCTTTTCAATTCTGTCCTCTTATACTAGTAATGAGATTACCCCCATAGGGATGAGTATATAATTAAATCTATCTCTTGCTAAAAGACAACGACCAAAAAATAATCTTAGAATCCTGAATTGTTGTGATCAAGGTCAATTAGTCGCACATGATTAACTAAAGAGTTGGTCTGTTCAAACCGTCTCCCAAAGCGTGATGATCATGTGGACTTAGCCACCAGGGTACTGCATTAGTCGTTTATTCCTGGTTGTTTCTCGCACTCAGTTCGTCACATATGAATGACCTGATTATTTGCAATCACAGCATATTTAATATATACCATAACAAAAAAGCACCCCAATTGGGGTGCTTCAAATATTTAATTCGAATGAGCTAATCAAGTATTTAGCTATTCTTCTTTTTCTTTTGATTTTCATCCCAGGCCAAAACCACTGGGGCAGCAACAAAGATGGAAGAATAGGTTCCAACTACTAACCCAACTGTCAAAGCAAATGCAAAAGGCTTAATCACTTCGCCACCAAAAAACAACAGAATCAGGACCACCGTCAATGTCGTCAGAGAAGTAATCACCGTACGATTCAAGGTCTGGTTTAAACTCAAATTAATGACCGACAAAAAGCTATCATGTCGTTTTTCCTTGGCATTTTCTCGGACACGGTCAAAAACCACAATGGTGTCATTCAAGGAATAACCCACAATAAAGAGAAAGGCCGCCAGGACCGAGAGTGATATCTCCATATTCAATAGGGAGAATAGTCCCAAGGTTATCAGGACATCATGGGTCAAAGCAACTAGAGCACCAATGGCATACATAAATTGGAAACGAATAGAGATGTATATAACAATTCCGGCCATGGCTATGAGCACAGCAGAAATCATATCACCCTTTAGTTCCTTACCAATTTTCGGACCCACAGTCTCTAAACGACGAATCTCATAACTTCCCCCATGAATGCTTGCCAATGCTTCACGGATGATATTTACCTGTTCTTCACTTTTAGTGGAGGTCTTCACATGGATTAGGAATTCATCTTCATTGCCAAAACTCCTGATGGCAGCATCCCCATATCCAATCTCAGAGAGCGCTGCGCGAACGACTTCCACATCAGTTGATTCAATAAAGAGAACCTGGATTTCAGTACCACCCTCGAAATCAATACTATAAAGTGGACCGCCGTGGAGCACTATGCTCACAAGACCTGCGAGAATAACCGCGCCTGAAATCATCCCGGCAAGTTTCCTTTTACCAAGGAAATCAATATTTACATTTTTAATCAATTCAAACATGTCAAAATCCTCAGATACTCAACTTGGTCATGGTTTTACGTTCAGTCATGACCATGAAAATAGTGCGTGTAATAAAAATAGCTGTGACCATGGAGCATAGAATACCCCAGAACAATGTGGTGGCGAACCCTTTCACAGTTCCAC
>Ga0233437_1007474_pt1 | contig 10538 bp, 12 predicted proteins | sample SI_122_August201_FD_182714 | JGI IMG/M metagenome (GOLD analysis project Ga0233437, IMG submission 182714) | Seawater microbial communities from Saanich Inlet, British Columbia, Canada - SI_122_August2016_200_MG | ecosystem: Environmental > Aquatic > Marine > Inlet | place: Canada: British... | reverse complement strand
GATTGGCGAAAATGCGTCAGTGAAAAAAAGCGAACCAAAATTTGATGAGATTCAAAGGATATTATCTCGAGACAATAATGTTGAAGTTGAGTTAAATCGAAGCATTTCTTCGTTTGAAGGGCAAAATCTTATTTCGTGTGATAGTTCTAATACAAAAGAGATTATGGTTTCTCTAACAAAAAAAATAATTGCGTATGGGAAGTCTCCGGTTCTTGTTTTAACTTCAGTAAATTATCTAGTTATGCAGAAATTATTAGAAGAAAAAAATATTTCGCTAAAAAACGTGTTTATTATGGACACGGTAACAAAAAATATTTTAAATGAAAAAGATACTTTGCAAACAAAGTTTATTGATTCTCTTAGAAACCTGACACAATTGCAAATAAAGATGATTAAATTGATCGAGAAAAACAGTAACCTAATTTTTGTATTTGATTCATTAAACGTACTCGAATTGTATCATGAAGAAAAAATAATTTTCAAATTTGTTTATTCTTTGGTAAAACTATTGCGTAAAAAGCAATTGCCTGGTTTTTATTTAGTTCATAAAAGCAAAACTGTTCCTAAGCTAACACAATTTTTTGATGATTTAATAGAAATAAAGAGGGTTGCGTAGGTGATGAAATGGTTTTTGTTTCAAGAAAAATAGTTTATCCGGTATTCCTTGTTGTATTTGCAATCGCATTTTTCACGCTTGTTTATTTTGTGTCTTTTTCTCCACAAGTTTTAGTCGAGAATACTTCGGTAGATTTTGTTGGAGATGGGATTGTGCTAAAAGCCGAAATAAATAATATATCTAATCATTATGTTCGTGATGCAGAGATTGTTGTAGCCATGGCTGGTGAAGAAATCACAGCTAAACTAGATCCATTAGCTCCAAAAGAAGTTTTTAATGTAGTAATGCCTCTTCCGGTTTCAGCAGATTTGAAATATGATGTTTTTGTAAACATTCCTTTTAGAAAATCATTACACTTGCCTTTTGAATTAAACGAATCTACAGTGAAACCGGTTAATGCGACTGTACAATTAACGTCTAGTATGGTTGTGGGTGCTACATACGATTACACGGTAAAACTTTGTAATGTTTCTGAAAATGCTTTATCTGAAGTTAGTTGGGATGAGAGTGTTAGCGGGGGTTATTTTGAAGAATCGCTCTTCTCAAGAACGATTTCGCTTCCAAAGAACGAATGTAAAAACTTATATTCAACTTTAACTCCTATTAAATCAGGACAAGTAAAAATAGATTTTACTTTAGGTGTTGGAGGGATTGAACAAAACTCTTCTCACACTGTGAATATTACAGGTGGAAATTAAAATGGCTGATGAATCAATAATTGAAGTAATACAAAAAATGGTTCAAGAAGGACAGCCACGCGAAAAGATTCTTCAGACATTACACGATTTAGGTGTTAGCGAGGAACAATCAAAAAAGTTGTTGTTGATTGCAGAAGCGGATACGTTTACTCTCTTGCGAAAAGAAATTGGTTCGATTGTTAAAGACGAATTTGGTAAACAAAAATCTGATTTTGAAAGTATTATTCACACAGATCTTGAAAAAATAGAAAACGAAGAATCTGCTAAATTACAAGGTCTAGCAACAACTGCGTTAGCAGAAGCAAAAACTCAAGTGATTGAACAATCAAAGAATTTTGAGAGTCGTATAAACAAAGCAATTGATTCTTCGCAAAAAACTGTGTCAATGGTAAAAGCTGCTCTTGATTCTATTAACGAACGAGTTTCAACAATGGATCTTGATATTGAACGATTAAAAGTTCACAAGTACAGAAGAAAATCAATGTTCTTTTCGTATTCGATGCTGGTGCTTGGAGGATTGTTGTTGGCAGTTGCGCTAATGGTTTTCGTATTAAACTTTGACAAAATAGATTCAGAACAAATTCTTCTAATCGGAGTAATGCTGATTGCAAGCATCGCGCTAATGTTTGCTAGCATTATCGGTTAGAAGTTTTTCAAGAACAGTTCCATTTATATTCTCAATGTCCCAAAATTCTTTCAGCTAAGGGGTTAAATGGGTGAGAAAATGACAAACGAAGAAGAAAACGAAGCACAAGTAGAAGAAATCAAAGAGACTGAAGTAAGAGAATCCGTTGAAGACGAAGGAAAATTACCTTTCCCAAGAGCAACTATTACTAATTTAGTTAGAAAAAATGTTTCTAAAGGAAAACAAATTAAGGGTACTGTAAAAGACGAAATGAATTTATGGGTTGCAAATATGATTGAAATCATTGCAGGAAAAATGAATTCTCAACCATATACATTTGTTAATTATGACATGTTAAAAGACGCAATAGCACCTTATGAAGAAATAGCTGATATTAATTCGCAAAGAACTGATTTAACACAACATATTTCAAAAATAAAAGAAGAGTGTAATGCGTTAATTAATAAAATAGATAAAACTGATAAATCAACAGCGATTGCTCTAAAACTTGAGGATGACAAATTACCTTTTCCAAAAGCTACAATAACAAACAAGTTACGTTCATCTCTAGAAGATGGAAAAACAATTAAGGGGCCAGTAAAAAGAGGATTAAATGTTTGGTTAGGTAGAGTTGTTGCAAGTGTATCAAAGAAAATGGATTCGTTCCCATACCCATACATCGATAGAAGTATGTTCAAAGACGCGATCGAACCATACGAAGCAATTAGCGAAATCGAACTAGAAAAAGAAAGAATTATTCAACAAATGGAATCAATCAAAACTGCGTGTGATATTCTAACAAGTGAAGTTGAAAGAAAATTTAAGATGTAAAAATCTTAAATTATTTTTTCTGAGTTGTATTTTTTGTTGTTGGTTTTTTAGGCGTTCTTAACTCGGGAAAATTATGGTACATCGCCCAACCAGAAAAAAGAAATGCTAGTGGATACGAGACTTTTGCTTTGTTAGAAATTTCTTTTGCAACAACTTCAATAGACGGTATTCTTCTTTTTATTGTTCTTGTTTTATCCTTAACAGGGGTAGTTTTAACGTTTCTTAAAACTGAGTCTGGCATTGCTTTGTACACCGACGCCATCTTATCAAATTTTATAGTAAATTTTCCTTTTTTATTAACTCTATTTCCTATGAAGTCAATGGCGTGAAATGAAATAAACTCTTCTCTTGCTTCTTTAAACGGCTGTTTTGTCGTTCTTCTTTTTTCTGAGTTTCTTCTATATCTCGCAATGTGCCCATCTTGGGTTAATTTAACTCTTCCGCTTGTCAAATCTTCTTCAGCGACACGTATCATACGATTAGTTCCAGATACGGGTAATAAATAATCTGTTCGTTTTAATTCATGATTTGTGCGTATCGACACACCTTTTCCTTGGTATGCATCAATAATATTAAGTCTTTCAAGATAAGATAACGCGTGCATAAATTGTTCGCGAGACGCAATAATCCCTATGTGATCGACGCGTTTATATAATTGGTCGCGCGAAGCGTGACCGTTTAATTCAAAAAGTACTTCTACAATTTGAAGTCCGCCTAGTGCAGCTTCTTTGTTTCTAGAACTGTCTACTCGGAGCGCAGCAGTAATCTTTTGTCGTATTCTGCCTTTATCAAATTGTTTTGGCATATTTGCTGGTTCTGCAGCTTTTGTTAAGCTCCCGCCTTTTAAGTGCTCTATTAAATTAGGTAATTTTACAGAGGGGCGTCTAGATCTTGCAGGCATAATAAAAGTAGTTCGTCCAAAGTTTATATATTTTCGCTTTTTGGAAAAGAATAAAAATTGCAGAATCATTAGTTAATAATGATTTCTGTAAAAATCTTTTTTACAATTTTTTTAATTCTATTAATCTCGTTTTCTTTTGCGCTTCCAAATTCGATTAAAAGTTTTGAAGTTGATAAAGACACGCTAACAATAACACAACAATGTGTTGCAAATGATGCTACTGCAACATTAGTTGTTAAAAGTGGCATGTTCGAACAAACATTTAACTCGGTTATTTGTGGGCTAACTCCCACCGAATTTGATACGGCTCTAACGACTCTTGAAGAAGGAATTTATAGTTTCACACTAACGATTAATACGGATTGCTTAACTTGTAGCTCAACGCAGTTTGTAGAAATCTTGGATAAAAACAAAGAAATACAAATCCCGGATAATAATTTATTCCTAACAATAATAATTGCATTTTCAATAATTGGATTAATTGTGGTTAACAAAAAAGAGAATTAATTACAATTTCAAATTTAATTTTTCTCGAACTCTTTTTGCAACTGTTCCGTTAGGATTCAAAAACAAAAAAGAAGTTATTTGTCCAAAATTTCGCAATCTTTTCTTTTCTGGATCAATTGAAGCTTTTTCAAAATCAATTATAGTTGGTTTGTAACCAACTCGTGTTTTTGTAACTAGAATATTTTTTCCAACTTGTAATTGTGTGTGTCTCAAACCAATTTCATCAAGTGCCAAGCATTGTCGAACAAGTTCTTTCAACAACAAATAGATTTCTTTTTTCGAAGCGTGATCAAACGCTTCACCCATAACAAAATTGAGTAACTTCGGTCCTTTCACGTACTCCATTACAACAAAGTTCTTCTCAAAATTCACTTCTTTTACTTTCGGGCCAATTCCAATTGAATTAGCAAGCGAAAGCATCTTTCCTTCTCTCTCAGCCAGGTTCTTTCTATTGCTCTTTTCTCTTACGCCTTTGAGCACAAGTGTTTTTCCGGCATTATCGCGAACGAGCCAAATAAATGAACTCCAACCTTTAGCGATTTTCTCTATTTTGGTGTACTGCATGAACAACTAATGATTTCGAAACAATTAAATATTGTGGTAGAGTAATTCTAAAATGAAAAAGATACTTGTTTTGTTTTTAATTATAACAATTTTTATGTGTGCTTTTGTATATAGTGGATATGTTTCGAATGAAATTGGATGGACATTATCAAATGTTGAAAGCGGAGGATTCTCACGAACACAAGAATTAATTTTGACTGTTGACGAAATCTTTACAGGTAAAGATTTTGATCACTTTGGATTTGATTCAACACAAATAATTATTTATGGTGGAGAATTTGAAGGGATTAATGTTGAATCCGGATTTGACGCGGATACAAAATTTTCTTATTTAAAATCAATAAGTCCTAAGGCCATAAAAATAAAAGCGAATGTTTATTGTGATGCAACTGGTGAAGAATTAAAAACAATGCTTGAAACTGCATTAAATAATGAAGTGAGTTATAGTCTAGATAACATAGATACAACGTTTTGTACAAAAGCTGATGCACAACCATGTTGTGCTGTGATAGTACAAAGTGTAGAGGCCCCTCGTACAAGCACATCTTCAGGAATCCCATTTAATACTGAATTTTTTATATTTGCTGGACTTGTCATAATTTTTGTTTTGTTATTAGCATTGATAATTAAATTTAGAAAGAGTCGACGTGCAAAAATTGTTTTGTCAGTACTATTGTTGCTGTTTATATTATTTGTTTTTATTATGCCGATTTTGTTTGCGCCTTCAATAGATAAACCTGCGATTTATCTTTATCCGCAAGAAACAACCCAAGTAAGTGTTAATTTAAACTTAAATGGTTGGTTCACTCAAACAATTCCAGATTATGGTTTGGGTTGGAATGTTACTGCAGAACCAAACGGATTAATTGATTCAAAATACGATTATTTGTTTTACGAAATGAAATTATTTACTTTAGATTATGATTTACCAAATGAAGGATGGATTGTAAAAACAAGTGAATTAGAACCATTTTTTGATGAAAAACTAAAAGAACTTGGAATGAATGAAAAAGAGGTCTTTGATTTCAAAGAGTATTGGTTAGAACACTTAAGCGAAGCAGAATATTACGAAATAAAACTATTTTCAAGTGATTTCTTAAAACAAAATTTAGAATTAAATATCAATCCGCAACCAGATTCAATATTGCGATTAATATTCCATTTTAAACCACTTAACGATACATATAAGCTAAAAGAACCAATTTTAACTTCTTTTGAGAGAAATGGTTTTGTTGTTGTTGAATGGGGCGGCTTATTAGCTAATTAGCGTTATTTGAGCCATTTTTATCATATCACAACATTTATATTCCTTTTTTATGGTAAATTGAGTAATCTGGTGACCATGAAAATGGCTATTTTTAGAATTTAGGAGTGGATTATATGGCTGAACAACAACAAGATAATGCTTTCATGAATGAAGGCGCAAGAAGAACAAAGGGGCGCGATGCTCAAAGAATTAATATTTTAATTGCTAGAGCAGTAGCTCAAGCAGTAAAATCAACTTTAGGTCCAAAAGGAATGGACAAAATGATTGTTGATGATATGGGAGACACAATCGTTTCAAACGATGGTGCAACTATTTTAGGCGAAATGGCTATCGAACACCCCGTGGGGAAGATGATGGTTGAAGTAGCAAAAACACAAGATGAAGAAGTTGGTGACGGAACAACAACAGCCGTTGTTTTAGCAGGAACTCTAATGGAAAAAGCAGAGAAATTACTTGATGATTCAATTCACGCAAGCTTAATTATTAATGGTTATAGAACTGCAGCCGGGAAAGCAAAGCAATTCTATGAAGACACAGCAGACGACGTGTCTTTTGAAGACAAAAAAACATTAACAACAATTGCTTACACTTCAATGACAGGAAAAGCAGCTGAAAGTGCAGAAGAACTAGCAGAAATTGTAGTTGATGCAGTAGTAAACGTTGCAGACAAAGACAATTCAAAAATAGTTATTGATCAAGACAATATAAAACTAGAAAAGAAATCTGGTGGATCATTAAAAGACACTCAATTAATTTCTGGAATAGTTATTGACAAAGAAATTGTTCACACAGGAATGCCAAGAAAAGCAAAAGACGCAAAAATCGCTTTGTTAGATTTAGCGTTAGAAGTTCGTGAACCAGAAAACGACACAAAAATACAAATTTCAACTCCTGATGAATTACAAGCTTTTATCGATCAAGAAGAAGCTCAATTAAAAGATATGGTTGAAAAAATAAAAGAGAGTGGAGCAAATGTTGTTTTCACTCAAAAAGGAATTGATGATTTAGCACAACATTATTTAGCAAAAGACAAAATAATTGCGGTTAGACGTGTAAAAAAATCTGATATGGACGCACTTGCAAGAGCAACTGGAGCTAGCATTGTAACTTCAATAAAAGAATTATCAAAAGCAGATATTGGAACAGCAGGAAACGTTAACGAAAGAAAAGTTAGTGGTGACGCAATGGTATTTGTAGAAGAATGTAAGAACCCAAAAAGTGTTTCGATCCTTGTAAGAGGCGGAACAGAACACATTGTTGACGAAGCAGAAAGAGCATTAGTAGATTCAATTGGAGCAGTTAGTTCAGCAATCAAAGTAGGAAAAGTTTTGGTTGGAGCAGGTTCATGCGAAATGGAAGTTTCTATGAGACTACGTGATTACGCAAAAACAGTTGGTGGTCGAGAACAACTAGCTATAGAAGCATTTGCGGAAGCGCTTGAAATTATTCCAAGAACTCTAGCAGAAACTGCTGGAATGGATCCAATCGATTCATTAGTAACACTGCGAAGCAAACACTCTGCTAAAGACGGTAAGTACGTTGGAGTAAATGTTTACAAAGGAAAAATTAGCGACATGAAAAATGAGCGTGTAATCGAACCTTTGAGTGTTAAAACACAAGCAATTGATTCTGCGTCAGAAGTAGCAGAAATGATTCTAAGAATCGACGACATAATTTTAGGTTCAGGCAAACCAGCCGGTCCAGCTCCAGGAATGGATATGGGTGGCATGGGCGGAATGCCCGGCATGATGTAGTGCAACAGCACTTCATCGAACGCCGTCTAATAATTCGCGTTTTCTTTTAGCTATCAATCGGGTGTATTCGTCTAATAATTCGCGAACTCTTTTTTGAACAGATTCGGAAAAAGTGTGAAGATTTTGATGAATGTCTACAGTATAGATTTTTGGTGGTTCAAAAAACTTCGGGATACCATTTGCTATAATCATATTCACTACAAATTTGTTTGGTGAAATTCCACTAGCTTCCATTTTTTGTCTTAATTTACGTGTTTTATTAAACACGGCATTTTGATCGATATAATCAGGATTACGTGACATTGCAATGTCATATTCGGTGCCTGTAGATTTATAAAATAAGTCTTGGTATCGTTTATAATGTTGGGGGCGCCCTTTAACAAGCTCACTAACAACACCCCAATGTTTTGTTATACGGTCATTATGTTGTGGATTTTTAAACAAAATATATGTGACTCCGACGGGGCGCGGAAAATGTTTTGGGAACATTGCATGCGCAATTGCAGAACGACAAAACACGAGTTGTGCGGTATTTTTTGTAGCGCGGTTTAATTGTTTATCTGCTCTAAAAAATCTTCTTTTTCCACGATAACGAATTACGGCAGTATGTGCTTCATCGGTATATGGAAAAACAATCCGGGGGGCCATTCGTTTCAAGCGGGTTTTTTCTCTTACCGTTGTTGGCGTTCGGTGAACTTTTGCAAATCTCCCGCTAATAGAACTCATAGAAAAGAAACACCAAACTTCTTTTTATTTCCTTCCCAGTTAGTTATTTTTATGAACAAAATAGGTCTACGTTCAAAACTATATTTCTTAGCAAGTTTGTTCTTTTTATTCCAAACAGCTACTGGAATCTATGTTGTAGAAACTGGTTTTGCTAGACAATTATTTGTTTCGCTTCCAGGAGAACTAAAATTCTTTTTCTGGTTGTTCATAGCAATGCTAATACTAATCGTTCTAATAGTAATCCACGTTTTGCTAACTTTGTTAAACCAAAATCTTGGTACTAGTGTCAGCTCAAAAAGTTTTTCAAAGAAAACTATTTTCTTTTTCTCAAAACCATTTCTAGTTGCAATAGCATTTGCGGCTTCATTAACGTTCTTTAATTTCACTGCGCTAGCAACACAAAAACCCGGTATCGGACACGTGTTATTCATTAACTACTTTCTATTCTCGTTTCTAGCAAGTTTCTTAATCTCAGATCTATTCAACCCAGTTGAAAAACAAATCTCGTTCTACAAAAAAAGAAAATATTCTTTTCCAATTTGGTTTGTTGTAACACTAATAATGACAACAATCATTTCGCTAGCGTTGATGTTCATTTAGCTTAAGTATATATTTTCTTTTGTTCTAATTTTTGCAATGGAAAAAGTATTTGTAATATCTGGACCAAGCGGTTCTGGAAAAGGAACGATAATCAAAGCGATTAGAGAAGAGTTTGGTAACATGGCAAAACTTGTTACGACTACTACAAGAGCACCAAGAGGAGAAGATGTTGCCGGAAAAACATATAACTTCGTTTCAAAAGAAGAGTTTGAACAATGGATTAAAAATGACGAAATAATAGAATACAATTTCCATTTTGACAATTATTATGGTTCAAGAAAAAAAGATGTTGAAGACTTACTCTTGAAAGGAAAAAACGTTTTAATCGAAGTAGAAGTAAAAGGTGCAATGACTTTCAAAGAAAAGCTTCCAAAAGCAGTTCTAATTTTTATCAAACCACCAACAATAGAAGAACTAAGAAAAAGAATTCTTGGTAGAGAAGATCCTGGAAAAGAAGAATTAGAAAAAAGGATTGCTAGAGCAGAAGAAGAACTAGTATATGCAGAAAAATATGATTATGTTGTTGTGAATGATGTTTTAGAAACAGCAATAAACGAAACAAAAGAAATAATAAACAAAGAATTGAATGGTTAATGGCACGAACCTTTAGTAATATTTAAATAGTGTTAATTGCATTATCTGTGTGATAAAATGATAGAAGTACTAAATTCTGTTGGACTAGCGTTTATAGATATTCTGCCAAGCTTATTGGTTGCGATTGTATTCATTGTTCTTGGTTATGTCGTTGGTGTAGTTGCAAAAGCAGTTATTTCTCGTGTATTAGCAAAAATGGGTATTGATGAGTGGTTTGAAGAACAAAATCTTTTAGCAGCAATCGGAAACAAGAATTTTTCTGAAATAGCCGGTGCAATAGTAAAATGGTATTTATTCTTTATTTTCTTAAAACAAGCCGTAGAAATAGTTAATTTAATTACTTTAAACCAAGTACTTGGTTTTTGGATACAATATGCTTTACTTGCAATAGTTGCAGCAGGCGTAATAATTGCAGGAATGATTATAGCTAGATTTGCAAGAAATGCAATCGAATCAAGCGATTACGCATTAAAACAAATATTTGGTTTGTTACTTGAATTAATGGTTGTTTACATTGCAGTAGTAATGGGCATAAGCATTATTGGTTTGCCAACACAATTACTAGAAATGGCGTTTATAATTGCTTTAACTGGAATAGTTCTAGCAGTTTCTCTAATGATAGGAATCGGTTTTGGCCTAGCTCTAAAAGACGAGGCTAAGACAATCATAAAAGACATGCGAAAACAAACGAAAAAGAAGTAAATAGTTAGTTTTAAAAGCAATGCGGGAAGAATGATTATTATGACACAAAGAAGGGATGTAGCCATACTATCACAGTATCTCATTCACAGAAGCAAATAATCTTAGTGTCGACCCAAATACTTTATTTTATAAATTCTCTTCAATTCAATCATT
>Ga0233437_1007468_pt1 | contig 10546 bp, 4 predicted proteins | sample SI_122_August201_FD_182714 | JGI IMG/M metagenome (GOLD analysis project Ga0233437, IMG submission 182714) | Seawater microbial communities from Saanich Inlet, British Columbia, Canada - SI_122_August2016_200_MG | ecosystem: Environmental > Aquatic > Marine > Inlet | place: Canada: British... | reverse complement strand
GCTGTATTTGCGCAAAAATAAGGTATTATCTTCACCGTTATTTCAATATAAAAGGACTTTCAAGTCAGGGAGCCTTTAATCTTGAACAACCAGAAGTGTACATAGATGTTACATTGTCTTCTGAAAATTTGGATAATTCAATTGCCGGAGTAATCCCCCAAGCAAATAATGGATTATCGTCTAAAAATCCCCACCACATTTGGGATTATATTGATAAAAAAGCAATGCCTGGAAATAAACTTGTTGTAATTGGCAGCCCCGGGAGTGGCAAAACTACGATATTAAAACAAATCACGTTGGCATTTTGCAAGTTCCGAAAGAAATACAGCCTACCAAATAGAATTCCTTTGCTTATATTTATTCGAAATCACGCACCTGATATTATTGGTAATCCTAAAATTCGCTTGGTAGAAGTGTTGAGCGACAGTTTATTGAAAGGGGGGTTGGAATGCAATCAGCAATGGTTTGAACGAAAATTACAGCGCGGACAATGTGTAATTCTTTTTGATGGTATGGATGAAATAGGGGAAAGTGATTTTAGAGAAGATGTGATGAAATGGCTAGAAAAACAGTTTGCACTGTATCCTGAAAATCATTTTATTATCACTTCTCGGCCACATGGTATTATCAATAATGGTTTCAAAACAGCTGAAACAGTGCGGATTTTACCCTTTGATGCCAATCAAATTGAAGAGTTTATTCATGATTGGTATTATGCCATCGAAAAAAGGTTATCTCAAGCTGATGACCCAGGTGTTAGGATGCTTGGTGCGCGAGGAGCTCAAGACCTATTAAGTCGGATCCACAATACCGATGCACTACAACCATTAGCGCAGAATGCACTATTATTGACAATGATTGCAACATTACATCGTTTTGATGCTCAGTTGCCTGGGCGCCGAGTGGAGCTTTACGATGCAATCTTTAGGATATTTTTTAGGAGAAGGGATCTATTAGGTGTTGCTCCTTTAACATCCGAACAGAGTAAAAGAGTGTTAGAACCGCTTGCCAGTTATATGATGGAAAAGAATAAACGCGAGATTAGTTTGGAAGAAGCAGTTGATGTTATTACAAAAGATTTGGAGGAAATTAGTGGGGAGAGTATTCAACCATCTGAATTTTTGCTTGGGGTACAAGAACAAAGTGGCCTATTACTTGAAGTTGCCGAGAATGAGTTGTCGTTTGCATCCCTAACTTTCCAAGAGTATCTAGCTTCTGTGCATTATTTTGAAACACAAAATGTTGATAAACTGGTAAAAGAGATTAGGAATGATTGGTGGAGGGAAACCATCCGTTTATTCTGTGCCCAGTCCGACGGTACCAAGATTATTGCAGCATGTCTGGCTGATGAACCTATCCAACTAGAGCAACTTCAGTTAGCTATAGATTGTCTAGAAGAAGCTTTACGAGTAGATGTGAAAATTAGAAAAAGGTTAAACAATATTATCCGCGAAGGAGTTGATAACCCTGATCCAAAATGGAGAAACGTGATTGCATCTGCTTTGCTCTTCAAACGATTGCGTTTTATGGATAGGTTGGATGCCCGACGTCTGATAGATAATACTTTGGTATCGAATGTGGAATATCAAATCTTTTTAGATCAGGAAGCCGAAAAAGATCAATATTACTACCCTGACCACTGGATAGACAACCGTTTTCCAACAGGCACGGCACTAGATCCCATTGTGGGAGTTCGAATTGATGATGTTGAAGAATTCTTCAAATGGTTAGTGCCTAAAGATATCTGGCGGTTTCAATATCGTATGCCGGAAGAAAGAGAGATCACATATTTTAAATGCGATACCCAAACTTTTCAATATTGGTTGAACGATGGCGAAAGTATCAGAACGAGCGAGGCAAAGAGAGATGTTCATCCTCGCTATAAAGAATTCGTGATTGAACAAATGTTAGATGATTCCACTGTATTTAAATCTATTCGTTCAGCCGTTGAGAGGGGAAAAACTGCCAGGCCAGCGGGTGAGCTTTTAGCACGTGGCCGCCCCGTCAGTGGGGGTTCTCGTTCAAGTTTGGATTTGACAAGTGAAATAAGAGCTATTGAATTTCGAAAGGGAGAGATGGAGAGATTCAAGGAATGGAACTTAATGGATAATTTCCGCCGCTTTACTAAGCAACTCGACTTTGATTTTGGGGCGTTTTTAGAAGGTATCAATATCGTGAGTGTTAAAAATAAAGAACATGAACAAGCGTTTGATTGGATACCAGTATTTCCTTATCCACCAGAATACGGTTTTGATATAGGAAAAGAAACAGCAGAATTTGAAAAACGATATTCAGAAACCCAACTACGAGCCATGTTGGGGAGAAAACTTAATAATGTTATCGAAATCCACACACTTGTGTCTAAGATGATTTTAAATAGGTCATGGCATCAGTTTGCTAATTCATCCGCTGATCTTGGAGAAACGTATAATTTCATCCGTTTAACTGCTCGTATTTGTCTTTTAACGATGGCATTCGGGGGAAAATCAAACTACCCATCTTTTAGTAGAGATGTCGCCAATATTTACTTGTTGTATTGTCTACTAGAAAGGCGTATTATTGGGACAGAAAAACCGGTGGAAGGTATTAGGCTGGTGAAATTTAGCTAAAGGCATAATCGGCAGAAAAAACTTGAAATCTTCAATATTAGGTTTCTGGAGCAAAAGATGACCAAAGATGAATCTTCGGATGCACCAATAGTATTTATTTCTTATTCGTGGGATAGTGTTAATCATCGAAAATGGGTGAGCGATTTTGCATCTCGTTTAAAAGGTGAAGGTATACGTATCATACTTGATTATTGGGATGCTGTACCAGGAGATCAATTGCCTGTTTTTATGGAAAGAGCTGTGCGAGATAGTGATTTTGTTCTTTGTGTATGCACGCCGAAGTATAAAAAGAAATCAGATGGGCGAGGTGGGGGAGTTGGTTATGAAGGCGACATCATGACGGCCGAAGCTTTTGTCAAGGGAAATATCCGCAAATTTATTCCTGTTTTACGTGATGGGAAATGGGAAGATGCTGCACCTTCTTGGTTATTAGGTAAATATTATATTGATTTACGAAACGATTCCAATTTCAACTTTAATTATAAAGATTTATTAGCAGCACTATGTGGGAAACCAAAGGTAACGTCTTCACTACTGGACAGTGATTTCGAGTTTGTTAATCGTGAAATCGAACTAGCGACGCTTAATCCGGCAAAAATTAAAGAGTCATATTGGCAGTCTGCCCTTGTAAGCGCACCAGCAGGATATGGGAAAAGTCATTTGTTGAAACATCTCAGAGATATCCAGATAGGTGTAGAACTGGATAACCAAATGAATTGCTGTTATCTAGATCTTGATGAATGTGCAAACCCAGTTGTTGTAATTGATTTTATTGCTGAAAAAATTACGAACGAACCAGTGACAAGAGATTTGGATGATGAGAAACTAAAAAATAAAGTATGCTATTATATCCTTGAAACGATGAGGGCACCTAAAAACAATGGCAAGTTTCGGAGTGTTTTATTGTTGATTGATTCGATTGATTGCTTGACACCAGCAGCAATAAAATGGTTATCATCCATCATTCAAACGGTAATCATCGGTGCATATATGAATCCTGAAACCAACTCCATCTCATTTCCGGTAAAAGTCATACTAGCTGGTGTTGATACCGATTCCTTCTGGAATAAATATCTAAGTTGGGAAGGAACTTCTGGTAAAGAGTACCGGTTGAAACCACCAATGAGATTGCCATTGTCAGCTTTTGATGAGCTAGCTGTGCAAGATTTGATCAGCCGGAAAGCGGAGAAAAAGGGTATTACGTTAAAATCGTCAGATATTTCATTTATATCTAGAGAATTACAGTATCTTAGTGGGGGACATCCGCAAGTGGTTAGTAAAATCTCAGATGAGTTGGTTGCCAATGTATTCAACCATTATAAAATTTATCTCAAGGACAACCGTAAGCAGTTGGTTAGGAAGCATATCTCGGAAGTGACTAAAAAAATTCTCCGGAATTATCATTTACCTCAACAGCAAAAGGATATCAAAACAATTTGTGTTTTCCGGATAATCGACTTAAACACGTTGCAAGCACTTATAGATGCTGAATTGGTTTTGCCGGAGAACGACATCGGAATATTGAGTTCACTCCAAAAGAATAAAGTACTAAATCCACCCAATGCGAATACCCCATTTTATCATGATGACATTATTCGGCGGATTTTGTATTTAGATTTGACCTATAGGAGTGGTGATAATAGGGATCACGTTCAGAAAACCCATCTATGTGCAAAGGCACTTTATCAAGAGTGGATTGAACTAAGACCTGATTTGAGAATTTATTTCTTTACTGAATGGCTGTTTCATGTATTGCAAATAATCGAATTGACAAAGGATGAAATTATTCAAGAATGGAGTGAGATGCTATCAAGAATTCAATCTACATCCCTTCCTCTAGGTGATTTGAAGCGAGCTATTAGGGAAAAACTAGAAACAGATAATGAAATTAAGTACCATTTCCGCGAGCATTTTGACGCAGTAGATTACTCCCCATTATTTGATGAAGAGGCATAATGGATAAAAGAACTTTTGTTGGCAGAAATAAAGAGCTTTCTGCAATTAGTGAGTGGATAAACAGACCAAATATCGGCCTAGTGTTAATTACAGGTGCTGGGGGGGTTGGAAAAACTTCTGTTCTGCAAAGAATTTCGGATGAGTATTTAGCCAGTAACCAGTTTTTGGTTGAATACTATGATTTGGCTGAGCAACCTGATACGCTGACCAGCTATGCATATCATATTGGCGATACACTAAAGCTTGAACATTTCCGTGAACTTATCTGGGAGATACAGAAATGGGAAAAGAGTTTTGATAGACAAAAAGAGTTAGACGAGGCGGTTAATAACTTTATTCAAGCGATTGCAGTTTACTTGAAAACGCATCAGAAGAGATTATTGCACATAACAGATACATTTGAAATTACGTTGGCGTATGGCTTAAGCAAAAAAAACTGGTCAGGAGGCTTATACAAAAAACTCCAGGAGATTCCAGGTTCAACCTTCATTATTGCGGGCAGAGATAGAATTGAAGATAGAGATGTTCTTAAAGAATTTTTTCCGTTGCTAGAGAATTCTTTTGGTAAAGAGAACATATTGCATATTTCATTAGCTGGATTTGATAAGATCGAAATCGGGGAATTTTTTGATATTTTTGATTCGTACAGGATGATTCCACAAGATGTGCGCGAAAAGTTACATTTGTTGACCTCCGGACGCCCGGTATTACTTTCGCTAGCAGTCGATTGGCTCCAGAGAAGCATTCCTCTGCCTGTATTGATTGAGAAAAGTTTACTAGAATTGCAGGATATTCTCGAAATTGGAAGCTCTCAGAGAGATTTGTTGAATAGTTTCGAGTTTGAGTTGGTATCCAGAGTGAGAGAATTGCAAAGCCCTATAGATATTGCGGTGCTTTTTATGGCTCATCTCATAAAGCGCATGGATAGCAAATTATTATCTATTCTCTTAGATATGGATCGCAGTGAGGCAGATGAAACATTAGATGATCTTATGAAACTTTCCTTTGTGAGAAGATTTATTGGGTCTGAGCCTGATAAATGCTCTTTGCATGATGAGATGGCTGTCCTGATTAATAAGCATGCCTGGAAATATCTGGATATTAGTGGAGAAGAGAGAAAACGGTTGACCCAAAAAGCGATAGAGCAATACTATAAGCCGAGAATTAACGAACTCTGGGATCAAAAGAAAGCCTTACTATTGAAAGATACACAGACAACAAATTCAGAATACTTTCAAGCTGAAAAAAGTGATAGGGATCGTTGGCAGCTTGAAGCTGAGATGGTTTACTATTCTACAAAAATTAGTGAACAGTATAGCCTTGAGTCTTTTGATAAGATGTTTTATGACAAAGGGACGGATTATTTTCGGGATCAATTCTTGCTGGATGCATTGAAAAGAGGCGGATTCGGCCATGATAGAATTGCTTTACGGGAGGCCGATGTTTTGCAGCGACACGGTCAAATTGCAAGAGCAAGAGATGTTTGTTTGTCGGTATTAAAAAATGATGATCTAAGCAGTGTTGATCGGATTCATGGTTTTATCACCTTAGGTTCAATGGACCTAGAAAGTAACCCAAAAGTCGCTAGGGAGAATTTCATAAATGCATTAGAATTGGCCAACACCAGGGGCTATGATCGCCTCCAAATTATTTTGCACAATAATTTAGGACGATTATATAGGCATATCGGCCAGTTGGACGCAGCCATTGACCATTTCAAACAGGCTATTGAGATTTCCCGTCAATCTGGACATCCAGAGAGAGGTATCACTTCGCGGAATAATCTGGCTTCTACTTATCGACTTAATGGTAATCTGGAGGAGGCGGATGTGTTATGCCGTCTCTCGATTGCTGAGAATAGGAAGCACGGTCTAGAGAGGCCGTTAGCCTATGCATATCTTGCACAGGCTGATATCGACAGGGATCGAGGCAATCTACAAGGTGCGCAAGAGTATGCTGAACTGGCTTTGGGCATTTTTAGTAGAGTAGATGACAAAAATGGAAAAGCCCAAGTATATCGTTCTCTAGCTCATATTTCTCAATATTCGCAAGAATTTGAACAAGCACTAAGGTATTTACGAGGCGGTATTTTCTTACTCGAAAACGGTAACTCACCTCGCCTGCTTTCAAGCCTCTACCGGGTATACGGTTATACATTTAGGCAATATGCCATCCATTTACGAAATACCGAAAATGTAGGGCGAACAGAAAGGCCTCGTTTATTTGAAGATGCATTAATTGCCCTACAAAAAAGTATTGAACTGGCACAGCAAATTAACAATCGTTGGGAGATTGCTCGTTCACAGCTAGAAATTGTTCAACTAACAATATTTAGCCACAAACCCTACGATAAAGTTGATTTGATTGAGCTATTGGATGAGATTTGGCAAACGGCTAATGATCTTGGTGATGAACTTTCAAAAGGTTATGTGCACGAAAATCGAGCTAGGCTTGAATTGCGTAATGAAAAATATTTCGAAGCGGGGCGCGAATTTGGCTCTGCTGCTTGGTATTTTGCCAAACGGGTCGGACAGGAATCCACCAGAGCATCCAGGAGAATTTATGATGTTCTTCTCGATACACATCAAGACGGTGAGCAAAGGAGTGCTTTAGCCAATGGAATTCTTGGGCAACTCCACGAGTATGATATACAGGATTTTCGGTTATTGATTGCTTTGAAAGAAATGTGTGAACAAATCCTGTATTTGTCAACTTAGCGTAACAGTTGTGCAATCAAGTGTGATTCGGTAAAAAACGACGCAAAACATCAAAAATATTTGGCTGAACTGGCGGCGAAGATCGTCCGCCGGACAACTTTGCCGGTTTTAGCGCCAGCACTTTGCCTGCGAAGACACTGTGCGGACTGAACCTTAACAACATACCTTCTGAATTTCGGACCACCTGAGCAGAAACATGGGCGCCTACTTGTACCTGGCGCTTGATGCCCAGCTTTTCAATGGGGAGTGCGTTTTCCACTGGCTGCGCCTGAGTCAGCATCCAGTTCGCCGCCCAGCGAATGAAATTGGCGGCGAACATCACGAAAGCCTCTTGGAGGTAAATGGCTGGCTCGGACCGCACCTTGAGACGGTGAAGATAGAAGACCTGTTTGGCTTCTTTGATACCCGCTTCAATGGTTTGACGACCGTTGTAGTGTTCAAACCAGGCGGGCAGGTTCTCATTCACTGGGTCGCTGCCGAAATGGAGCAAGGCGCTGTGCTTGAGTTTCTTGCCAGTATGAAAGCGTTCGAGCGCAATGTTGAGTGGATAGGCGCAGTTCGCAAGCTGGAAATCCTGCCAGGCGGTCATCTCGGCGTTGGCTCCGACCAGTGTCCAGACGGTTTCTGCGTTGGTCTGGCGGCGGAGATAGCTGACGACGGTGTGGTTGTGCGGTTTGGTGTAGACCTCGTAGCCCATCTCGACCAGCAAGGCCACGTTTTCGTAGGTGCCGAAACCGGCATCCAGCCGGAACTCCATCTCCGGCGGGCTGGGATTGGCGGCATTCTCCTGCTTGAAGCGCGCCAGGCGCTGCTGCAAACGGTCCACCTCAGTCTGGTGAACGACCAGGCGTTGCTGGGTCTTCCCCAGACGCTTGCGGGTCTGACTGACCTTGTCAGTTCTGCTCTTGAGACGGCGCTCACAAGCCTGCAGGCGTTTGCGGGCCAGGGCCAGCTTGCTGGTTGGTCGTTCCAGCCGTCGCGCGTCTGATAAACCTGCTCCAGTTCTCGCAACAGGGTCTGCCGCTCAAGCAGTTCTGCCTGGGTTTCTGACAGGCGTTGCTCGGCGTTTTCCAAGGCCGCATGCTGAATAGCCAGGCGTTCTTTTGCAGGCTGCCCGGCGGCTTCCAGGACTCGAATTCTCTCCTGCAGCAGGTCGGTTCGTCGCTGAGGACGTAATCCCAGCCGCGCTTCTGCAGCCAGGGCCAGGTTTTCGGCCTGTGTACAGGAAACCGTGTCGCCTGGATGATGCGCCACTGAGAGCCACAGCCTCCCATAGGTCGGGCTGGCCAGGCTGACCACTCCTGCCTGATACCCAAGCCGGACTTCGGCATTCATATGACCGAAAGCTGCGTTTGGGTAGCTCGTGCTGGTATTCGAGACCGGCAGCCCGGTCAAGTCGCCGTCCAGCCGCAGCCGTTCACCCTGGCAGCGTACTTCTCGCACTTCCTGGGCTACAAAAGGCTGGCTGACTGTTTCCAGCGCCGCAACCAGGGCCTCGGCTTCTTTCCAACTCAACCCGCTCAAGGTGCGGCTGATGCCGGTGTAGTCTGCCCAAGCTGGCTGTTCCCAGGCTTCAGCAACCGCCTGGTCTTTCTCCAGCGGATGCGCCGCCAGACTGATTTCTTGCAGCTGGCGCAGCCCGCTCATCAGGGCTACCAGAAACTCCAGTACCTTTGTCTGTGGTTTATGACGATACACCTTTTGTTTCAGCGGAACTGCCTCGAGGGCTTTCACCAGCCCGGTTTCCTGTGCAAACTGGCCCCAGGCCACCAAAAATGCGTGCTGGGTCTCGAAAACTTGCTCGTTATTTTTGCTCATGGCCCCTCCAATTTTCCGGATTGAATAGGCCACAAGCATAACGGGTCTGTATTCAGTTGGTAATGTTCAAATAATCTTGTGTTCTATGACCGTTTTTTGCGATCCGGTCTCTGATTGCGCAACACTTACGTTAGGAAAGAAATGAAGTATATTATTTATGATTCTTCAATGCTGAAATATCAGCTAGCCAATCATGAGTCAGGTCAGTGTGATTGCGATTGCGACTGCGCCTGCGCTGTTACCCCCTGCGCCGACTTCACCACGGCTGATTTTACAGGTACCTGGCGCGCGGTTGATGCCCAAATCATCCCCTTTTCAGATGGCTGGCAAGGCATGTTCACACCCGGCGGTTTTGTTCCGTTGGCGGTTCTCAATCCTTCTGCCTACGATCTCTGGACGCGCTTTCAACAAACCCAAAATATTGACTTACTCAATTTGTCAGAAGAAGAAACCCAGGCCGCCCTCGAAATGGCCTCCGCCGGATTGCTGGTGCCGCAAACTGAACAATCTTCAACCTTCAACCTTCAACCTTCTGCATTTCTCTCCGCCTGGCTGCACCTCACCGACCGCTGCAACCTGCGCTGCGCATACTGCTACCTGCCGCATGTGCGCGAAGATATGACCGCCGAAACCGGTCGTGCTGCCGTGGATGCTACCTTCCGCTCGGCGCTGGCGCATGGCTATGAAACCGTCAAGCTCAAATACGCCGGTGGTGAGCCGTTGCTGCGCTTCCCGTTGATTTTGGAATTGCACCAATACGCCCAACAACTTGCCGAAGAATATAATCTTGAACTTGACGGTGTTGTGCTTTCTAACGGAACCCTGCTCACCGAGGCAATCATCACTAATCTCCAATCCCACAACCTGCGCTTGATGATTTCCCTCGATGGTATGGGCGACTGGCACGATACGCAACGTCCGTATGCCGGAGGGCGTGGCACGTTCCAGGATGTCGCCGAAGCGGTGGAATTGGCGCTTGACCATGCGCTTGTGCCGCATATTTCGATTACCGTCAGTGGGCGTAATGCTGAGGGTTTGCCAGCGATCATCGCCTGGGTGCTGGAGCGGGATTTGCCGTTCAGCGTTAACTTTTACCGCCAGAATGATTTATCCGTCACACACACGGATTTGAAACTCGAAGAAGAAAAAATCATCGCTGGGATGCTGGCGGCTTTTGATGTGATCGAAGATACTTTGCCGGAACACAGTTTGCTGGCATCATTGACCGACCGGGCTAACCTGGCTGTGCCGCATGAGCGCACTTGTTCAGTCGGACACGATTATCTGGTCTTCGACCAAAATGGACGCGTGGCGAAGTGCCAGATGATGATGAATGAGGCAGTCGCCGATGTCCATACCGAAGACCCATTGCAACGGATCCGCACTGACCAACTTGGCGTACAGAATATCTCTGTGGAAGAAAAAGCAGGCTGCCGCGACTGCGAC
>Ga0233437_1007467_pt1 | contig 10548 bp, 8 predicted proteins | sample SI_122_August201_FD_182714 | JGI IMG/M metagenome (GOLD analysis project Ga0233437, IMG submission 182714) | Seawater microbial communities from Saanich Inlet, British Columbia, Canada - SI_122_August2016_200_MG | ecosystem: Environmental > Aquatic > Marine > Inlet | place: Canada: British... | reverse complement strand
CTCCTCTTTAACCCCCCAACCTGTTCTGCTATAGATGTACGGAACTCTAAACTGCGCGACTGCCACCCTGTCTGTTTCAAACTCAGTCGCCCAGAGAATTTCCTTTGTCAGGCGGGTCTCGAAATACCTCGCCGTTTCGTTTTCACAGAAAAGCGCGCTTTCGTCCAAAATCTCGTTCCATGCGTTTTCGGGCAAACAGAAAACCAGCGGTCTGGTCTGCTCCAAAGCGTTGTGTTTAAGCCAAAGATTTCTCTTCTGCTCCTGCTTTGGCTGTGCCGCAACTTGCGCGAGGGTAGACGCGAGAGCTCGCAGATGCGCCTTCTCCCGCGACGATATATTAATTTCGCCAAGAGACATCTGCGCATACACATCATAATCTATATGAGGATCAGTCATAATGCGCTAAAACCGCGTGTCGTATTTTTTGTTGTGCTGCAAAATATCCTCAAGCAATGCCTTTGCTTTTGTGACACTATGGATAAACGGGTCTAGCATCAGAGCCTGCAGCGCTATGTCTTTTGAGCCTGTAGCAGCTGCGTCTGCAACGATGTTGTTGATCCTGCCGTGAAGCTCGCAAATTGCTGCAATCGGCTCGGGAAGCGGACCAACCTGAACAGCACTAACGAAATCGGGACCTATAATTGCCGGAACTTCTACAATAATATCGTCGCTTAAATTAGAAATTGCTCCGTTGTTCTGGATGTTTATCGCAGGGAAATACTTAGGACCGTCTGAAAGCATGTGGTGCGCTATAAGCAAGTTCATCCAGCCCGTTCGTCTTTCATTAACGTATCGAAGGGCCGAGCGCTTGTCGTCAACCTTGTCTGCGACTTTTCTCCACCCGGAAGCATCTTTGCCGCCGAACCACAAGCTGACAGGGTATGGCTCTAGTCCTGCATCCGATGCAATTTTATCGTCCACGCACCAGATGTAGTCGCCCGCGTGATTGTCGGCCGGAGAAGGTATAAGACCGAAATCCTTTGCTATTTCAAAAGAGAATCGGTATCCTGCAGGGAAATCTGATATTTTTGTGCTATATATCTTTTCCATTACCTTGGGATATAAGTCCTCGCCGGTCTTGGAATCCTTTATCTCCAATGCCCACTGAATGTGGTTTATCCCCGCGAGAAGAATATCTATACTGCCTGACGGAACCATAAACTCGCGCTCAATCGGGTCTGCATTTTTTAGCGATTCGTCTCTGTCGGTCATGTCCATAAATTGCTCCAAGGCAGTTCCCATCAGCTCGTGACCGTTGCAATATCCGATGAATTTTACGTTTGCGTAAGTCTGAATAGCCGCAAGCATCTTTGCAAGTGGATTATTGTCCAGAATCAGCCATGCATCAGGACAAATTTTCTCTATGTCATAACAAATGTCCAGCATAAGCGGAACGTGTCTCATAGCAAAACTTAAACCGGCAGCACCCCCGGTATATGCTTCAAAAGGATTGAGCCCATGTTTCTGACTTATCTTAAACTCCATGTCCCAAGCTTCGTTTGAATTTACGGCTACAAAGCAATAAACGAAATCTGCGCCCTCAAGCGCCTCTAGCCTCTCGCCGGTGCCCGAAATGTTGACGTTCCATTCAAGTACTTCGTTAAGTTTATTTGCAAGCCTTAATTCCTCTTTTAATCGTTCCGGTTTCCTGTCTACAAAAACAAGCGTGCTGCCTTTAAACTTTTCATACTTGAAATACTCCTGTAAAAAGAACTCTGTGAATTGGCTGCCGGACCCAATGATGACAACTTTCGGATTTTTCATAATACGTCTCCTTGTTTAATCAGCATAGTTTTGGTTTCAGTAAAATGCGCAAATTGGCTGGTGCTTTGATAATAATTAGAAAGGTAGGTTTGCTTTTTGCTACAAATACGTTTTATATGAACTTATTCTAGATTTGTAATCACATATCCTTTAATGCAATTAATATAATAATTGCTTTGCACTTATTGAACGCTGCTCAGCCTTCTAACAAACAAAAAAACATCTGGCATTCACAGACTTACTCTTTTCCGACATTCATTGTTGCAATATAAACCTCTTTCATATATTAGATATATTTCATTATCCCAATTGAACTCATAATTAAATGGCAAAGCCCCCTTTAGTCGCGAAATCACGATTGAAGGGGGCTTGGATTCGGGGATCTATAGCAGTCTGCATCTGTAGACAACTTAATTTAGTATCAATAACGGAAAATGTTTTTTCCGCCTGTTTAAAAGAACCGGATCACTTCTGATTCAAGACTACCTTCACTTGCTTAGCAATATCATCTGCCGTCATCTCAAACTCGTCCATCAAATATTCTTTCGAGCCAACCTCTCCAAACCTATCCTTACAGCCTATCCTGCTCATGATTACCGGGCTGTTCTCTCCCAACACTTCTGCAACGGCCGAGCCGAGACCGTTAACTATGTTGTGGTTCTCTGCTGTCACAATCGCACCCGTTTCCTTTGCGCACTTAACTATCAAATCCTTATCTATCGGTTTCCAAGTAAACATATCGACAACTCTTGCGCTGATTCCCTCCTGCTCCAGCTGGTGCGCTGCATCAAGCGCCTCGCTCACCAGAATCCCGGAAGCAATAATCGTTGCATCGGTCCCGTCTTTAAGCACAATCCCCTTACCGATATCAAACACACTATCACACGCATAAATTTTGTCTACCGCACATCGCGGCATTCGCACATATTGCACACCGAAAATATCCTTTATATCTTTTAACACGCATTTGAGCATTGTCGAATCCGAGATGTCAATTACGATTGCGTCCGGTACCATCCTCAATAATCCTGCATCTTCAAACGGCATATGCGTTCCGCCGTTATACGCCGCAGTTATTCCGGGGTCGCTGCCTATCAGCTTCACGTTCCCCTTCCCGTACGCTGTCGTTATAAATATCTGGTCATACGCTCTTCTGGTTAAAAACGGCGCAAACGTATGTGTATACGCTTTCATTCCTACCGCTCCAAGACCGGTCGCAACGCCTACCATATTCGCCTCAGCAATGCCACAGTTAATCGTTCTTTTAGGAAACTTCTCAATAAACTTCACACCAATCGATTTCATCAAATCCGCTTCTAAGGACATGACGCTCTCGTCACTGCGCGCCAGCTCCAGCAGCGTATCCAAGTAGGCATCTGCCAAGCTCGTCTCTTCCAATAATCTATTCTCCGCCAATTTTATATTCATCACTGCCTCCCCTATTCGTATTTGGCCAGCTGCGCTTCCAGCTTTGCTACCGCGCGCTTTGTGTCCTGCTCGCATACACTGATATGATGATTATCCAGCACCCCTTCTGTGTATGTGCAACACTTGCCCTTTTGCGTTTCCAGTATAATAACCGATGGCTTGCCTGCCGCTTTCTTTGCACATTCCACAGCTTCTTCGATTGCGATTACATCGTGACCATCAATCGACTGCACATGCCAATTAAACGCCTCAAACTTTTTATGAATACTTTCCACATTCAAAATATCCTGCGTAAACCCATCCAGCTGCTGCTTATTGTTATCTACAAACGCAATCAAATTATCCAAATTGTGATGCGGCGCAAACATCGCGCCTTCCCAAACTTGACCCTCCTGCAGCTCTCCGTCACCAAGTATCAAATACACCCAATTATCCATCTTCTTCAGCTTATGCCCCAATGCAATACCAATCGCCTGAGATATCCCCTGCCCAAGTGACCCTGTTGTCACATCAATACCAATTGTTTTGTTCTTATCACAATGGCTCGGCAGCGAGGTTCCGCCCCTGTTTAGCGTTTTTAGCAGCGACATATCGAAAAACCCTCTCAACGCCAAAGTCGAATATATGGCAGGTCCTGCATGCCCCTTCGAGATTACCAGCCAGTCTCTTTGCTCCCATTTAGGATTCGCACTGTCAGTTTTCATCACGCCGCCGTACAAGACAGCAAGTGTTTCTGCGATAGACATGCACCCGCCCACATGACCAAATCCCAAGTTGCCAATTTGCTTTAGTGTCTCAATCCGAATCTTAATACAAAACTTCTCCAGGTCATTTCGTCTTTTCATACCATTCTCCCTAAAACAATTATTTGAGGTACGTGCAAAGTTCACGCCACTGTCTTCTATATACCCATGATACATATAATATTTATTTTTGTCAATTTATTTTTATATAATATTTTATTTTATCTGCAATCTGTGATATTATATAATAAGCAACCGAAAATATATAGGCTCGGCACGGTTGCTTCGGATATATGGTGCATTATTAAAAATATTTGATTCGAATTATGGAGGTGCTTCGTGAACAGTAGGAATGAAGTCAATAACGATAGAATACTTGAGGATTATTCAAGAGCGGTCGCAACCGAACCGGATGTTATTACCGTTATAAAGCGGCGGATGTCGGGGCTTAATCCTGCCCTGCAGAAAATCGCTGATTTCATAATCACGAATCCCAATCAATGCAAATCTTTGACAATCAAGCAACTCAGCAGCGCCTGCGACGTGTCCGAATCCACAGTGACGCGATTTGTAAGGGAAATTGGCTTAACGAATTATCCACAGCTAAAGATAAGAATCGCCGAAACTTTCAAGGACGCTAAAGGTACCGGCTCTGCAGAAGTTCAGGATTATATATACGAGGACATATCTAAGACAGATGATTTGAATATGATTTTCGACAAATTAATATATCGAAATATCAATATGCTTAACGAAACAATGCTGCTTGCAGATCCGAAGCAATATTTACTGGGTGTAGAAACAATTGAGCAGGCAGAAAACATCGTCTTTTCTGGTATCGGCTCATCGGCCATTGCTGCAGAAGAGGCAATCATGCGCTTTACCAGAGCCGGCGTAAAGTGCGTTTTCCCGAGAGACGGATACGTTCAGCTAATCTCGTCATCCATTCTCAATAAGAACGATGTCGTAATCGGCATCAGCAACTCCGGCACTTCCAAAACCGTCTTGGACAGCATACGTCACGCGCGGAACAATGGAATCAGGACCATCGGAATTACAGCCTTCCCCTCCTCACCTTTGGCAAAGATATCAGATATTACACTTTTGTCATCCAACAGCGTAATCAATACTTTAAAGGAAAACAAGTGGGAAAACACCACATCGAAAATATCGCAGCTGCTCGTGATTGATGTTCTATATGCTATGTATGCATCGCGAAATTTCGATAAAACAAAGAAATATCTGACCAATACGCACGAATCAATCACAAATATCAGAGAAAGCGACAAAAAAGTTTAGCCTCGTAAAGACCGTAAATCACTATCCTCCTTTGCCCAAGCCTGCTTTACGGAATAACAACCGCTTTCTCGGCAGTCTCATCAATCAGCGCTGCAAACGCTTTCTCTATGTCACCAAGCGCAAACGCGCTTATATACTTCGCCACATCAAGCTTGCCGCTTTCCACAGCCTCCAGCGCCTGCTTGTTCTGTGCTACTGTGCCGGCATGTGCGCCAAAAACGCCAAGCTCTTTGTAATGTATCAAGTTGCTGTCGAGATGATAGTTGTCCTCGCCCGGCAGCCCGCCGAAAAGGCTAATCCGCCCGTTTTTGTACAACAGCTCAAGACCTTGCTTATGAGTGATTCCGGCCGGGCACGCCGTGATTACAACGTCAACGCCCATGTCGCCAACGATGTCTCTAATCTCGTCCATATACCCCTGTTTGCCCGAGTCCACAATCAGCGCACTTGGCACGAGCTGCTTCGCCTTGCTGCGGCGATTTTCGGAAATCTCTGCTATAATGACTTCGCTTGCGCCCTGCATCATCGCGAGCTCGGCGTGAATGCACCCAAGGTATCCCGCGCCGTATATCACGACGTTGTCACCCTGCTCGATGTTCAAAAAGCTCTGTGCATTTATCGCACACGCGACAGGCTCGACCACACTCGCCGCTTTGTCCGAAACGCTGTCCGGCACTTTGATGAGATACCCGCCGTTAATCGCTTTTGCAGGTATTTTGATGTACTCCGCAAACGTTCCCGGGTATTGAAACCCAATCGTCTGCAAAGTATCGCACATGTTGGTGCGTCCCTTTTTGCAGCTTTTGCACCCACCGCAGCCAATCGCCGGAGCTATGATATACCGTCCGCCCACTTCCAGATCAACGCCGTTGCCGACCTGCGTAATCTCGTAGCACGCTTCATGTCCAACCGTAATCGGCGCAGCTAGCTTGGCGCTGCCAAAACGGAATGTTCGCAGATCCGTGCCGCATATTGACGCAGCCAGTATCTTTGCCACCGCCTCGCCTTTGCCCGCTGTTGGCGCAGCTACCTCGTCCATGCTAAAGCTCGTCTCGCCGTGATACACAAATGCTTTCATATTAGTCCACCCACGGCAGAAACAATATCTTGTTGAAGAAAATTTCCTTCTTGTATATCTTGTCGAATATGTCCGGCACATCCGCCAACGGCAACTTGTGCGTGATGACTTTCTCTGCGTCAATAGTGCCGTCTGCCAAGCACTCTACACCGTGCGTCCACTCCCAGCCGGGGAAAGGACTGCTGAACGAGTTCCACGAACCGACAACCGCTTGTTCGCCGCGCATGAGCTGGTCTACGCACTTCTCCGAGAGCTCCAGCGGCTTGTGCGAAATGCCGAGCAGCACCGTTGTGCCGTGCTTTGCTGTCGCCATGATGGCGTTGTGCTGTGCGATTGGAAAGCCTGACGCGTCGATTACAACGTCCGCTCCGCCGTCTGTCGCCGCCGCTATCTGCTCAACAACATCGTCGTCAAGCCCGTTTATCGCAACGTCTGCACCGCAGTTTTTGGCGGATTCGAGCTTCTTGTCGTTCACGTCGACTGCAACTACAGTTGTTGCACCCTTCGCTTTCATGTACTGCAACGCAAACAATCCGATAGCACCGCAGCCTACCACGCAGGCGCTGTCGCCCGGTTTGAATCCGCTGCGCTTTACACCGTGCAAAGCATTTGCAAGCGGGTCGGTTGTTGCTGCCGCTTCATATGTCACGTTGTCGGCAATCTTTAATAGATTAGGCTCGGGCACAGCCAAATACTGCGCAAACGCTCCGTCGTTGCGCGACCCGTAATACTTGTAGTCTTTGCACAATGCGTAATGCCCCTGCTCGCAATACTCGCACCGGAAGCACGGCAATATCGGCGGTACGGTTACTCTATCGCCCGCTTTGAAATTCTTGATGTCGCTGCCGACTTGCACAATTTCGCCGGCAAACTCGTGACCGGGCGTAATGGGCGAAATGTATGCGCCCAGCTCGTTGATGCGAGGAATGTCGCTTCCACAGATACCCACCGCCATCACTTTGATCAGCACTTCATCTTTCCGTATCTGCGGCACAGGCACTTGCTCCAGCCTTAAATCTCTCGGCGCATACATCCGTATCGCCTTCATTGTTTTGCTCATTTCAACTACCCTCTTCTCCAAGCTTATTTAAAATATAATTTAAGCATACACATACTTTGGTTTGTGCATGCCTTGATCCGTTTTCATATCGTACGGCTTTTCAATTGCTTCAAGAATCCTCTTCGGATGGGAAATCCCCGTTTCGTTGTACATATTAATAAATGGCTTGTGACCCGAATATATTATATACATATCATGTTTGCTCGTCAATAAGCCCGGCTTACCTTTCAATGCACGAAATTGAATAATGTCTGAATCAACTTAAATACGATAGGGTAAACATCATATTAATTGTATGGCGTTCATGTAAATGGTGTCTCATGGTGGAGAGTTTGCACCTAATGCAACCGCCTTTTTGTCCTTCGAGCTGCCTTTTTTTACGATACATCTAGTTTGCAATTACTCATATTTGCATTTGTTGCCTTGCACATATTATTCTTTTTTGATATTATGAAGTATATTAATTTGTTCTATTAAGGAAGTTTTACGGGGAAGTGCAAGTCTGCAAACGCTATTATTAATTACTGTTATATTTATAACTTGCTTTCCCTACAAAAAGTAAATATTGTGCATTGTCAACCAAGACACTAACGCGAACGCTGCACTATTGCGGACGCTATGTTAATGTTGGTTCAATTGTTTGGGTATCTCATTTTTTCTTCTATCGAGAGCTTGAATTATTTGTGCTTATATTTTATTTGACGAATGAAGCGGCAACGACCTTGCAAAAAAGAGCTGTACAAAACCACATTTGAATAATAGGAGTAGCAGTTATGGATAGAGAAGAGCAAGTAGAAAAGTTTGGACAACTTATACAGAAAGCTGTATTGGAAGATCCGGTCAAAGCGCGCAAAATACTGATTAACGCGTGTCGCATTCAGCAGGCCGGCTCTGTCCTTCCAAGCAGCAAAGTCTCGCCTAGTCATCGCTATGCCTCGAGGCAAATTACTGCCACGATGGTCGATGCGCTATCCTCGCCGGAAAAATCCGCGATGGTAAGTATTTTCATTCCGAGCGAGCCTTTGAACGTCGCCGGGATTACGCCTTTTTCTGTTGAAGCGCTTTCGGGGTTTCTGGGTGGTGTTCACGCAGAGCAGGTGTTCCTGGACGCTGCGGAAGAGGACGGCGCGTCAAAAACGCTGTGCTCCTTCCATAGGATATTTCATGGGGCAATGGGCAGCGGCGTCGTGCCCAATCCAAAAATGCTTATCTACACGAATCTTGCTTGCGATGCCAACATGACCAGCTTTCCGTATCTAATCAATCGCTTCAAGATCCCGAGCTTCTTTGTCGAGGTTCCATACGAGCGCAGCGAAGACGCCGTGCAGCACGTTGCCGGGCAGCTAAGGGAAATGGTCACGTTTATTTCCGATGTTTCCGGCAAAAAAATTACCGACAATATGCTGCAAGAAGCCATGCAGAGAAGTCACCGCACCAGCGAATATTACTTGGAACACTTAAAATATCAAGCAGACCACGCCATGAAAAGCGATATCGCAAGCGAGCTTTACGCGGTATTCACAGGTCACATTATGATGGGCACAAAAAAAGCGGAAACGTACGCTCGTCGCATGCTCTCTGACATTAAGAAAGCGAAGGGCAATGACGCCATTCGTCTTGTTTGGCTGCACATGATTCCTTTCTTGCAACCCTCGGCAAACAAGTATCTGAGCTTTACCGACAGAGCCAGGATTGTTGCCTGCGACCTTGTTTATGACAGCATGATGCACATCGATCCCACGAACCCGTATGAAGCGATGGCTCATCGCATGGTGTATTCGTGCTACAACGGCGACTATAAATTGCGTGCACAGCGCGCGCAGCAGGTCGCAGAGCAGACAAAGGCTGATGGCATTGTCGTGTTCGCACACTGGGGCTGCAAGGGAACGCTCGGCGCATCCGCGCTGTTTAAGCGCGACTTTGAGGAAGCGGGTTATCCGACGCTGATACTTGACGGCGACGGTGGAGACCCTGCCAACTGTAGCGACGGTCAAATGGCTACCCGCTTTGGAGCATATCTTGAGATGTTGGAGGACAGACGATAATGATAAAATATGTGTGCAAATATACCCCGGTTGAGCTGTTCAGCGGGTTTTCTCAGGAGTGCTCGCTGCTGGATGAAGTGGCTGATAACTTCGAGGTTTCCGAACGCGCTTCTCACATTAATTTGTGTGGTTTTGGCAAGGCGCTGATGGAGTCTACTCTTAGCGAGGATACGCAGGAGCTCATTTTGATCAACTGCTGCGACACCATGAACAGAGCTTATGACGTCATCGATGATACGAAGGCCTGCGATTTTTTGTTTATGCTTGATCTGCCCCACCAAAACAGCGATAGTGCCGCGCAGGAGCTTGGGAAAAGACTGCTACGCTTAAAAAACGAATACGCAGCTAGCTCCGGCATACCCTTTGATAAGGAAGCGTTCCTAAATGCTTTTGCCCCGACAGCGCCGAGTGAGAGCGAGCCGTATGTGGGGATTTTAGGAGTGCGTGTCGGCAAACAGCTGGAGGAGACGATTAGCTCCCTCATGCCCTTGCCCGTAAGGAATCTCACTTGCGTGAGCAACCGCGAGTTTACTTGTGACACGAAGGCCATGGCCGATATGTCTGAAGAAGACATGTTTACCGCCTATGCCGTCGCGCTGCTGAGCCAGTTCCCTTGCGGGCGAATGGGGATGCCAGAGATTCGGTGCAAGTTGTTCGATGATAAGAACTTGAAGGGAATCATTTACCACTCAATTAAGTTCTGCGATTACTATGAATTCGAATATGTGGGTTTTAAGCGCGATACCACGCTTCCTATTTTGAAGCTGGAAACCGATTATACACGCCAAAGCGAAGGTCAGCTGAGAACTCGAATACAAGCCTTTGCGGAAACACTATCCGGCGCTGCTGATACAAACCAAGTTGTCGCAAAAGTGCCGACACCTGCAAATACAAGCTATGTCGCGGGGATTGACAGCGGCTCTGCCAGCACCGACGTGGTCATTATGGATACTGCGGAGAATATCATCTCTACCGTAATCGCTCCGACAGGCGGCGGCGCAAACAACAGCGCTGAGCAAGCGCTGAGCGACGCGCTAAGCAAAGCAGCGCTGTCTCGAAGTGACATTCGCGTCATCGTTAAGACCGGCTATGGCCGCGATTATATTGCCGACGGCGACGACAGCGTAACAG